>VFQR01001303.1_pt1 | contig 19940 bp, 16 predicted proteins | sample 3512321 | NCBI WGS metagenome assembly VFQR01 (sample SAMN10412374, study PRJNA504923) | tailings metagenome | isolation source: Relicate 3 Philex TSF1 revegetated site | place: Philippines: Tuba, Benguet | collected 2017-08-29
ACGATCTGGTCGTGCAGGGCGCCGAGCCGCTGTTCTTCCTCGACTATTTCGCCACTGGCAAGCTGTCGCCGGAGGCCGCCGCGCAAGTGGTCAAGGGCATTGCGCTGGGCTGCCGCCAGGCCGGCTGCGCCCTCATCGGCGGCGAGACGGCGGAGATGCCGGGCCTCTATGCCGACGGTGACTACGACCTCGCGGGCTTTTCGGTGGGCGCCGCCGAACGCGGCACGCTGCTGCCCCGCAACGACGTTCAGGCCGGCGACGTGGTGCTGGGCCTCGCCTCCTCCGGCGTCCATTCCAACGGCTATTCGCTCGTGCGGAAGATCGCCGAGGTCTCCGGCCTGGGCTGGGATGCGCCGGCTCCCTTCGACGGGGATCGCAGCCTCGGCGAGGCGCTGCTCGAGCCGACACGGATCTACGTGAAGAGCGTCATGGCCGTGCATCGCGGCACCGGCGCGATCAAGGCGCTGGCGCACATCACCGGCGGCGGCTTCGTCGACAACATCCCGCGCGTGCTTCCCAACGGGACCGGCGCGGAGATCGACCTTTCCGCCATCGCCGTGCCGAAGGTCTTCGGATGGCTGGCCGGGGTCGGCGGCCTCGCCCAGTCCGAGATGGTGCGGACCTTCAACTGCGGCATCGGCATGGTCATCGTGGTGGCCGCCGCGGATGCCGCGCGCGTCACGGAGGCCTTCAACCTCGCCGGCGAGACCATCGTCGGCCTCGGCCGCATCACCCAGGCGGCGGCCGAGCCGCGCGTCACCTTCACCGGAGCGCTGGCGCTGTGAGCGCGCCGGCCACGCGGCGGAAGCGCGTCGCCATCCTGATCTCCGGCCGCGGCTCCAACATGGCCGCGCTGATCGAGGCGGCGAAGGCGCCGGACTATCCGGCCGAGATCGTGCTGGTGATGTCCAATGTGCCGGATGCCGGCGGACTTGCCATCGCCGCTGCCAACGGCATCGCCACGGCGACCGTCGACCACCGGGCCTTCAAGCGAGACCGCGAAGCCTTCGAACGGGCGATGCAGGCCGAACTGACGGCCCAACGCATCGACATCGTCTGCCTCGCCGGCTTCATGCGCATCCTGACGCCCTGGTTCGTGGGACAATGGGAAGGGCGGATGATCAACATCCACCCTGCCCTCCTTCCCGCCTACAAGGGCCTCGACACCCATGCCCGGGCGCTCGCCGATGGGGCGAGGGAGCATGGCGCGACGGTGCATTTCGTCACGCCGGGCATGGACGAGGGCGAGACCATTCTGCAGGAGGCCGTGCCGGTGCTGCCGGGCGATACGCCCGAGACCCTGGGCAAGCGCGTGCTGGAGGTCGAGCACCGCATCTACCCGCAGGCGCTCAGGATGATCGCGACGGAATATACCCTGCTCTGAGGCCGCCTACGGCCTGAGCAGGAGGCGATCCAGCGCCGCCGGGTCCTGGTCGTCGAGGAACTCGACGGCGAACCCCTCCGGAAAGTGCCGGCAGACCCGCGCGGCGATGCGACCGACCGCAAGCAAGGTGCCGACATCCGGCACGACGTCGGCCGAGATCGCCGCTCCGCTCACCGACATGTCCATGACGAGGCAGGACAGCACGCTGCCGTCAGCGAAGGTCAGCATCGAGAAGGGCTCGCGCGGCACCATGCGGGCATGCAACCGCTTGTCGTGCAGATCGAGATTCTTCTGGTCCTCCATCCAGGCGAGCCGCGTGGCGAGCCGGGCGCGCAACTCGTCGGACAACGTCAGCGTCATGACGAAGCCGCCCTCCAGCACCCGCACGATCCGCCCGGACAGCTTGCCGAAGTCGCGGAAGTAGGCGATGGCGCGGTCGCCGACCGGCCCCTTCACCGGGCAGGCGAGCATCATGGCGCGGCTGGACATGTTGATGACCCGGCAGGCGAACTCCCGCCGCCTACCGGCCTCGTCGCGAACCCCGGACAGGGAATAGGTGCCGGCCACGCTCATGATGACGCGCGGTTCGGTGCGCCGCTCGATTCCGACATAGTCGCCCGCAAGGGGCAGGATGGAACTGGATCGCATCATGGGGAACAACCGCGGCATGGCCGGATGCCGCGATCTAGGAACCCTTCGAATAAAACCTCTTTAAACTGACCCTAAAAATTGACTCCATTGCCGGTGTTTCTGACAATATCCCGTTTCCGCAAGGTCAGACTGCGGGGCAACCCGTTGACGCAACGGAATTGCAACCTGTGGATACTGACGACATGGCAGACACCGCACGATCACGGGCAACGATTTCTCGCGATCGGCCGGTGGATGCACGCCGGTCAGGCTGTCGGGCGGATCCAGACCTTGTTGTCGTGGAAGGCGGCGCCGCCGAACGGGGCGACCGCGTCGGCACCCGTCAGCATGTTGATGCCACGGCCGCCGTCATGGTCGGAATTCGCCCAGAGCCCTTCCGCGATCAGCGTGCCGGCCCTTGTCTGGTCGGTCACCTTCGCATGGAGGATCACGGTTCCGCGCGGCGAGCCGAGTTCGACCTTCGCGCCGTTGTCGATGCCGAGGCGTTCGGCGTCGGCGGGATTGATCATGACCTCGGGCCGGCCCTCGCGCTTCCGCGACGAGGGCGTCTCGGCGAAGGTGGAGTTGAGGTAGCTGCGCGACGGCGACGTCGCGAGCCTGAACGGATAGTCGGCGTCGGCCTCCTCGATCACCGGCCAGTGGTCCGGCAGACCCGGCATGGTGTCGACCGGCCCCAGCGTACCGATATTGGCGTAGGGGACGTTCGGCCACTCCGGCTTGAAGCGGAACTTCCGGTCGCCATAGGCGAAACCCTTGAGGTAGTGCGCGTCCTCGAACTTCGGCTGAACGTCGCGGAAATTCGTCGCGGCGAGTTCGTCGAAGGTGCCCCAGCCGGACTTCTGCAGCGTCCAGTCGATGATCTCGCGCGGGCTCATGGCGAAGCCCGGATGGTCGGCGCCGACCCGCGTGGCGAGATCGGCGATGACCTCATGGTTGGAGCGGCATTCGCCCGGTGGCTCGATGAGCTTCAGCCCCAGCATGATGTGCTGGTGACCGCCGCCCTGGTACATGTCGTCATGCTCCATGAACTGGGTCGCGGGCAGCACCAGATCGGCCATCTTCGCCGTATCGGTCAGGAACTGCTCGTGGACGACGGTGAAGAGATCGTCGCGGGCGAATCCGGCGATGACCTTCGCCTGATCGGGCGCGACATTCACCGGATTGGTGTTCTGGATGATCATCGCGGTCACCGGCGGCCCGTCCGATCCGTCGGGGCGGGCGAGCGCCGCCCTCTCCCCGGTGAGGATCGCGCCGATACGGGACTGGTCGAGGGTGCGGATCGCCGGATCCTTCACGTCGAGCCCCTCGATCAGCGACTTCCGCCAGTGATAGATCGCGCCGTTGTTGTGGAAGGCGCCGCCGCCCTCGTATTTCCACGCGCCGGTGACGGCGGGAATGCAGGAGGCGGCATGCATGTTCACCGCGCCGTTGCGCTGGCGGCCGAAGCCGTAGCCGAGGCGGAAGAACGTGCGCTTGTTCTCGCCGACCAGCTTCGCGAAGGCCTCGATCTCCTCGACAGTGAGGCCGGTGATGGCCGCCGCCCATTCAGGCGTGCGGGACTGAAGATGTGATTCCAGTTCGGCGGGCACGTCTGTGTATTCATTGAGATATTCGCGATCGGCGTAGCCGTCGCGGAAGAGCACGTGCATGACCGCGCAGGCGAGCGCGGCATCCGTTCCCGGCTTCAGCACGAGGCCGAGATCGGCCTGCTTCACCGTGTCGGTCCGGTAGATGTCGACGACGACGATCTTCGCCTTGCGCTCCTTGCGGGCCTTCATGGCGTGGGTCATCACATTGACCTGCGTGGAGACGGGGTTGGTGCCCCAGATCACCACGACGTCGGACTTCGCCATCTCCCGCGGGTCGACGCCGGCGAGCCGGCCGGTGCCGGCGATGAAGCCGGACCAGGCCATGTTGGTGCAGATCGTGGCGTAGAACCCCGAATACTTCTTCACGTGGCGCAGGCGGTTGATGCCGTCGCGCTGCACGAAACCCATGGTGCCGGCGTAGTAGTAGGGCCAGACGCTCTCCGAGCCGTAGCGGCGCTCGGCCTCGAGGAACTTCTCGGCCGTCATCGCCATGGCCTCGTCCCAGGAGATGCGCTGGAACTCGCCCGAGCCCTTGGGGCCCTTGCGGATCAAGGGGTGGAGCAACCGGTCGGGATGATGGATGCGCTCGGCGTAGCGGGCGACCTTGGCGCAGACGACGCCGGCCGTGTAGCTCTGATGCGGGTCGCCATGCACCCGGCCGATGGTCCGGCCATCGATGACTTCCACCTCCAGCGAGCAGGCCGAGGGGCAGTCGTGCGGGCAGGTCGACTTCAGGCGCTGGACGCTGACGGGGGCGTTCATGGCGGCTCCGGGGGGCATGGCCAATCTGGATCGCGTCCAAGCTAGCCCATTGCCGTCCAACGAAAAAGGCGGGCCGAGGCCCGCCTTCCGCATGCTGAACCTGCAACTGGATCAGGCCGGCAGGATCTCGTTCTGCGAGAAGAACTGGGCGATCTCGATACCGGCGTTCTCGACCGAATCCGAACCATGGACCGAGTTCTCGCCGACGGAAACGGCGTAGAGCTTGCGGATGGTGCCCTCGGCGGCCTGGGCCGGGTTGGTGGCGCCCATGATCTCGCGATACCTGGCGACGGCGTTCTCGCCCTCGAGCACCTGCACCACGACCGGGGCCGAGACCATGAAGTCGACGAGTTCGCCGAAGAAGGGACGCTCCTTGTGGACCGCGTAGAACTTGCGGGCCTCGGGCAGCGACATGCGGATGCGCTTCTGGGCGACGATCTGTAGGCCGGCCTTCTCGATGACGGCGTTCACGGCGCCGGTCAGGTTCCGCTTGGTGGCGTCCGGCTTGATGATGGAGAAAGTGCGCTCGATGGCCATGTGTCGTTCCTCGATGGGATGGGCGTGAATGAGGTGGCGCGCTTCTAGCAGCGCCCCCGCGTGCCCGCAACGGGCGTCGCGGCGACAGCGTGGCCGTCGGGTGAACCGGCGATGAAGGCGAGGTTCAGGACGGGTTCCGAGCGGGTGCTCCAGGATCGTTCCCATGATCGCACCCCAGCGATCGACCGGAGACCCATCGATGCGCAGTCTCGTCCTTTCCGCTCTCGCCGGTATCGCCGCGCTGTCGGCGGTCGTTGCGAGCCCCTCCGACGCCAGGGCTCAGGTCGTCACCGAGTTCTCGATCGGCGCGACGCCGGTCCAGTGGGGCCCACACCCCGGTTGGGATGGCCCGCGGCATCACTACCGCCCGCCTCCGCCGCGGCCGTACTGGCACCGCCCGCCGCCGCCCTATGGCATCTACCGCCCCTACCGGCCGGCCTATGTCGCGCCCGACTGCTGGCGCGAGCGCCGCTGGGTCGACACGCCCTGGGGCCCCGAGGCCCGGATGGTGAGGATCTGCCGCTGAGATCACACGAGTAGTCGCGCGGGTCACCCGACGCCCCACCCAAACCCGACCCGCGCGGGTACGAGCCCGCCACCGAGGATGTATCGGTGGCGGGCTTCGCCGTTTCTGACGACCTCAGGCCTCGAGGATCTTGGCCTTGAACAGCGCGCCGGCCGCAAATGCGGCAACCGTCGGCACGATCAGGAACAGCCAGAGCTGGGACAGCGCCTTGCCGCCGACGAACAGCGCCGGGCCGAAGGAGCGCGCCGGATTGACCGAGGTGCCGGTGACCGGGATCAGCAGCAGGTGGATCGCCGTCAGCGTCAGGCCGATGGCGAGTCCCGCGACGGCGGGGTTCCCGGCCTTCGAGGTGACGCCGAGGATGCAGACGAGGAACAGGAAGGTGCCGACGAACTCGCCGATCACCGCCGAGGTCGTGCCATAGCCCTTGGCGGCATCCCAGCCGTTCTGGCCGAGACCGGCCGCGGTGACGTCATATCCGCCCGCCTTGCCGGAAAGCGCGATGTAGAGGATGGCGGCGCCGACGATGGCTCCGGCAAACTGGGCGATGATGTAGCCGGGGACCTCGGAGGTCGGCATGCGGCCGGCGGCCCAGACGCCGACGGTGACCGCCGGGTTGACGTGGCAGCCGGACACCGGGCCGATGCCATAGGCCATGGCGACGATGGCGAGACCGAAAGCGAAGGCGATCGGCAGGGTTGCGAGCGCCGAATAGGGCTGGCCGGCACCGAAAACCGCCCCCTGCCCGCCGAGGGTCACCACGCCGCAGCCGATGATGACCAGCGCCGCCGTTCCGATGAACTCGGCGACGTATTTCTTCATTGAGGCGTTCATCTCTGCGTCCCTCCATGGCCCGACTCGCCTCAGGGCCGGTCGGGGACGGGTATGCTAGCACCGGGCAACTCTCCGGCACTCGGGAACTTCCCCGATGCCGGGCTGCCGCGCTTGCCGATCCACCACGCGCGCTTGCATCCGGCGGCCACCTCCGCCAAAAGCCGCCCATGTTGCAGATCAACGACCTGACCGTGCGGGTGGCCGGCCGCGTGCTCATCGACAATGCGTCGGTGTCGCTGCCGCCGAACGCGCGCGTCGGCTTCCTCGGCCGCAACGGTACGGGCAAGTCGACGCTGTTCAAGGTCATCCAGGGCGATCTGGCCGCCGACGCCGGCACGATCAAGCTGCCGGCGCGGGCCCGCATGGGCGGCGTCGCGCAGGAGGCGCCCGGCGGCCCGGATTCCCTCCTCGACTTCGTGCTGGCTGCGGACAAGGAGCGCGCCCGGCTGCTGGCGGAGGCGGAAACAGCCACCGACCCGCACCGCATTGCGGAGATCCAGACGCGGCTCGTCGACATCGACGCTCACTCGGCTCCTGCCCGCGCAGCGGCCATTCTCGCCGGTCTCGGCTTCGATACGGCGGCGCAGGCCCGCCCCTGCTCGGACTTTTCCGGCGGCTGGCGGATGCGCGTGGCGCTGGCGGCGGTGCTGTTCACCGCGCCGGACCTGCTGCTGCTCGACGAGCCGACCAACTATCTCGACCTCGAGGGCACGCTCTGGCTGCAGGACTATCTCGCCTCCTACCCCCACAGCGTGCTGCTGATCAGCCATGACCGCGACCTGCTGGACGCATCCGTCGAGCACATCCTGCACCTCGACCAGGGCAAGCTGACGCTCTGGAGGGGCTCCTACACCACCTTCGCGCGCTCGCGCGCCATCGAGATGGCGGTGCGCGAGAAGGCCGCGAAGAAGCAGGAGGACAAGCGCGCTCACCTGCAGAGCTTCGTCGACCGGTTCCGCGCCAAGGCGACCAAGGCGCGGCAGGCACAGTCACGCCTGAAGATGCTGGAGAAGATGGAGGCGGTGGCCACCATCGTCGAAACCGACGTGCCGCCCTTCATCATCCCGGAGCCCGCCCGCAAGGCCTCGCCGCCGATCATCAACCTCGAGGGCGTCTCGGTCGGCTACACCGAGGGACATCCGATCCTCAGGCGGCTGTCGCTCCGGATCGACGACGATGACCGCATCGGCCTGCTCGGCGCCAACGGCAACGGCAAGTCGACCTTCCTGAAGCTGATCTCGGGCCGCCTCGCGGCCATGTCGGGCCGCATCGTGCGCGGCGACAAGCTGAAGATCGCCTATTTCGCCCAGCACCAGCTCGACGAGCTTCGGCCGGCCGAGAGCGTCTACCAGCATCTCCGGCGCCTGATGCCGGACGACCCGGAGGCCAGGGTGCGCGCAGCCTGCGCCCGCTCGGGCTTTTCCGGCGAGCGCTCCGACACGAAGGTCTCGTCGCTCTCGGGCGGCGAGAAGGCGCGCCTGCTCTTCGCCCTCGCTGTCTTCGAGGGGCCGCACCTGCTCATCCTCGACGAACCGACGAACCACCTCGACATCGACAGCCGCGCTGCGCTGGTCGAGGCGCTCAACGGCTATTCCGGCGCCGTCATGATCGTTTCGCACGACCGCTACCTGCTGGAAGCGACGGTCGACCGGCTGTGGCTGGTGCGAGACGGCACGGTGCAGCCCTTCGACGGCGATCTCGACGACTATCGCAAGATCGTCCTCGCCGGTTCGGGGCCGGGCCCAACCTCCGCAAAGACCGAGAAGCAGGCCGAGCCAAAGTCCGCTGTTGCTTCGCGCAGCGAGACGAAAGCGCTGGCGAAGAAGGTCGCCGAGATCGAACAGACGATGGAACGGCTGCGGGGCGACATCGACAAGATCGATCGGATCCTGGCCCAGCCGGGCTATTTCGAGGCCCATCCGGACAGTGCCGCGCAGGCGGCAAAGACCCGCGCGGCGCGCGAGAAGCAACTCGCCGAGGCGGAAGAAGCCTGGCTCGAGGCGAGCGGCGAGCTTGAGGCGGCGAGCCTGCCCGCGTGATTGCCCGGGAACGACCGGCGCGAGCCGACGTCAGCTCTCCTTGATCGTCTTCCGCCACCGCGCCCTGAGCACGCTCGGCCGCTCCGGATAGCGTTCGTCGAGGAAGGTGGCCGCGCCGATGCGGTCGGTGCGGAAAGAGCGGAAGTCGCGGCGCAACTCGCACCAGGCGATAAGGTGGCGGACGCTGTCGAAATAGCCGACGGCCACCGGCCAGATGACGCGGTCGGTCGCCCTGCCCTGCTCGTCGCTGTAGCCGAGCGATATCTTCTTGCCTTCGTGAATCCAGCCGCGGACGCGGGCGAGATCGATGCGGTCCTCGGTCGGCTCCCAGGCAGGTCCCGTGCGGGAGACGGGATCGAGCGCCACGTCGCGCAGCTTTTCCGGAACGATGGCGGCGAGCTTGGCGATGAGGTCGGCGGCGGCGCGCGACAGCGCGGGATCGCCGCGGGACTGGACCCAGCGCGCGCCAAGGGCCGCCGCCTCAATCTCGTCCGATGTCAGCATGAGCGGTGGCAGGTCGAAGCCGCCCTCCAGCACATAGCCGAGCCCGGCCTCGCCGCGGATCGGCACCCGCTGGCCCACGAGCGTGGAGATATCGCGGTAGATCGTGCGCTTCGACGTCTCGAGTTCGGACGCGATCGCCTCGGCGGTCAGCGGCCGGCGTGAGCGGCGCAGGATCTGGATGATCTGGAACAGGCGGTCTGACGGTCTCATGGGGGACACTCTGCCGCAGGGCTGCTGCCATCGTTATGGCAGCACTGTGGCAACAGCGCTATCCCCGGCGCCGGAAGCGCCGCGACCAGGCGTAGAGCAGGACGACTGCGAGGACGAGGCTGCTCACGGAGAGGGCGACCATCACCGTCTCGTAGCCGAAGCGGCCGATGGCAACGCTGGTCGGCAGGGCGATGGAGGTCATGGCGGCGAAGAAAGTGGCGTTGAACACCGCCATGGGCGTCGCCCGCTGCTCGGGCGGCGTGCCGTCGCAGATCCAGGCGGAGAGGACCGGAAAGCCGATGGAATGGCCAAGGCCGAAGACGAGGCCTGCGGCCGCGACGCCGGTCATCGTCTGCGCGAGGGCGACCATGACGAGCCCGACGGCCAGCAGGACCGAGCCACCGGCGACGACGAGCCGCCGGTCGACATTTTCGATCAGCGCCAGACCGCCGAAACGGACCGCAAAGATGGAGATGGTGAAGGCGGTGAAGAAGGCACCGACGATGATGCCGCGTTCCACGAGGATCGGGGCCGCATAGGCGCTGATGAAGCCGAACATGTAGCCGTAGACGATGCCGGCGGTCAGCGGCAGCCAGACGCGGGGCGTGGCGACGAGGTCGAGAATGCCACCCACCGGACCCTCCGCCTTGTCCGCCGGCCGGATGGTCCAGAGCAGCGGCAGGCCGATGAGGGCCGGCACAGTTCCCGCGAGGAAATATCCGTGGGCGCCGAACGCATGGTAGAGGAATTCGGCGACGATCGGCCCGAAGGCATAGGGTAGCGGCGCCATGGCCGAGAGCAGGCCGAACAGCCGGACGAAGCGCTCGCGCGTCAGCCGCGTGGTGCCGTAGGTCATGACCGGCGCGTGAAACAGCGCGAATCCCGTGCCCTGAATGAGGCGGGAGGCCAGCGAGCCGAAGAAACTGCCATGGGTGAAGTAGAGGCTGACGAAGCCGAGCGTCGTCAGGATGGCGCCGATGCGCACCGTCTGGAGCAGGCCGATGCGATTGGCGAGCGGCCCCGAAAACAGGCTCATCAGCACCAGCGGAATGCCATAGACCGCGATCAGCAGGCCGATATCGCGATGCGGAAACCCTGCCTCCTCCCACACGACGGCCAGCAGCACCGACTGCTGGTTGGTCATGGCGGTCAGGAAGATGATGGCCGTGAGTCTGACGAACTCCGAGCGGGCCGCCAGGTCGATATAGCCACGCGGAGCTTCGGAAACAGGCAGGCCGTTCACGCCTTCTTCCCCCAGCGCCCGGTCTCGTCCTGCTGCCAGTAGGTGCAGTCGTGTCCGGCGGCGCGGGCCGTCTTCCAGTGGTCCCGCGCCTGGTCGACGGCATCGGGATCATTGCCGTCGAACATGAGCACGAGGCGCTCATAGCTCTCGATGTCCGGCGGCAGGGGAGCGCCATCCACGAGAAAACGGACGGAGCCACCATTGGCGCGATCCGGACCGGTGGTGATCAGGATCGGCTGCAGGGCTGCGTCCGCCTCGCGGGCGGTGCCATGGGGAAGGAAACTCGCGTCGTCATAGGTCCAGAGAAGCGCGTCGAGCGCCTCCACCCGTTCGGGCGAGGCCGCCTCGACCACGACTTTCCAGCCGCGTTCCACCGATTTTTCGAGCAGCACCGGCAAGACCCTCTCGAGCGGCTGGTTCTGCAAATGGTAGAACAGGATGTCTGTCACGAGTTCCGTCGTTTTTGCATAGCTCGGCGCGATCAGCGCTCGTAGCCGTCTGCCACCAGCCTGTCGAGCAGCCGGACACCCCAGCCTGCGCCCCAGGAACGGTTGAGGTCGCCCTTGGTGGAGTTCATCGCCGTGCCGGCCACATCGAGATGCGCCCACGGCGTGTCGCCGACGAAGCGCTGCAGGAACTGGGCGGCGGTGATCGCGCCACCGTAGCGGCCGCCGGCGTTCTTCATGTCGGCGAACTGGCTGTCCATCAGCTTGTCGTATTCGGGCGCCAGCGGCATGCGCCAGACCTTCTCGCCTGTCGCGAGGCCGGCCTCAGACAAACCCTTCGCCAGGTCGTCGTTGTTCGAAAACAGGCCGGCATGCTCCTGACCGAGAGCGACCATGATCGCGCCGGTGAGCGTCGCCAGATTGACCATCGCCTTCGGCTTGAAGCGGTCCTTGGCGTACCAGAGCACGTCCGCGAGCACGAGCCGGCCCTCGGCGTCCGTGTTGATCATCTCGATGGTCTGGCCGGACATGGAGGTGAGAATGTCGCCGGGCCGGTAGGCGTTGCCGTCGGGCATATTCTCGACAAGGCCGATGAGGCCGACGACGTTGACCCGCGCCTTGCGGGCGGCCAGCGCATGCATGGCGCCGACGACGGCAGCGGCGCCGCCCATGTCGCCCTTCATGTCCTGCATGCCCTCGCCCGGCTTGAGCGAGATGCCACCGGAGTCGAAGGAGACGCCCTTGCCGACGAGGCAGACAGGCGCCTCGCCGTCCTTGCCGCCGTCCCAGCGCATGACGACCACCTGGCTGTCGCGGGCCGAGCCCTGGCCGACGGCGAGCAGCGCGCCCATGCCGAGCTTGCGCATCTCCTTCTCTCCGAGCACCTCGACATCGACGCCGAGTCTGGAGAGGGCGGAGGCGCGCTTGGCGAATTCGACGGGGAACAGCACGTTCGGCGGCTCGTTGACGAGGTCGCGGGCAAGATCGACACCGTCGGCGATCGCCTCGCGGGCCTTGAAGGCCTTGCGGGCCGCCTTCTCGTCGGCCACCAGCAGCGTCACCGACCGCTTCTTCGACCCCTCCTCGCCATCCTTCTTCTTCGTCCGGTAGCGGTCGAAGGAGTAGAAGCGCAGCCTCAGGCCGAGGGCGACGTCGGCCGCCTGCTCGGCCGTGAGCGGCCCGGCCGCCGTTTCAAGGATGACCGCTGCGTCGGTCGCAGCGTCAGGCAGGCGGCCACAGATGGCGCCACCCAGCCGGATGACATCGAGTTCCTTCCAGTCGGCCGGCTTGCCGACACCGGCAAACAGCAGCCGCGAGGCCGCGACCTTCTCGGGTGCGAGAATGTCGAGGAACGAACCGGACTTGCCCTTGAAGCCGTCGGCACCGGCCGCCCGGTCGAACAGGCCCTTGGCGGGCGCCAGCAGAGCCGCGGCCGACTTCGAGAGGGCGAGATCCGCCCCGACCAGCGCGACGACGAGACCGGTCGCGGGCGAGGAGAGCGGGGCGAAGCTGATCTTGAGGCTGTCGGACATGGGGCAAACTTGCTTCGGGAGAGAATCGGGCACAAGGCCCTGACGGATCACACTAACGCGACGTTGTGGCCTGTGGGAGACGCCCGGGCGGGAATCGGCGTTGCGCGGGCTTGCGACCTTGCCGCCGCCACGATCCGCTTCTAACCCTGACCCTCACAGACGCGCGGGTTGGCGGACCCCGCACCAGCATGGGCCGGGAATGGGATCCCTCGAACGCTACATCTTCCGGCAGGCCGCCCTCGCCTTCGTGGCGGGCCTCTTCATCCTCACGCTGGTGGTCTGGATCACCCAGGTGCTGCGGCAGCTCGACCTCGTCACCAACAGCGGGCAGACGATCGCGCTCTTCTTCCTGATGACGAGCCTGGGCATCCCGGTGCTGGTGGCGCTGATCGCGCCGATCGCGCTGTTCATCGCCATCGTCCAGACGCTGAACAAGCTGAACGGGGATTCCGAGCTGATCGTCATGTCGGCGGCCGGCGTCTCGCCGCCGCGGCTTGCTCGCCCGCTGCTCGTGCTCACCATCATGGTGATGGCCATGGTGGGGGCGCTCTCCCTCTGGCTGACGCCCTCCTCCATCCGTCACTTCCGCCTTCTGCTGACGCAGGTGCAGGCCAACCTGCTGACAGCCATCGTGCGGCCCGGACAGTTCACCCAGGCGGACCGGGGCCTCACCTTTCACATCCGCGACCGCGCGCCTGGCGGCGTGCTCCTCGGCATCGTCGTCTCGGACGTGCGGGACCCACAGGTGCACATGACCTATGTCGCCGAGCGCGGGGTCATCACGGAGCAGCCCCAGGGCACCTTCTTCGTGCTGGAGAACGGCAACCTGCAGCGCCGCGAGACCAAGGAGGGAACCACGTCGATCGTGGTCTTCGATCGCTACGCCTTCGACCTGTCGCAGCTGACCCAGGCGGCCGAAACCATTTATAGACCATCTGAGCGCTATACCTCCGAACTCATGAATCCCGACCCCGCCGATCCCATGCTGGAGAGGTGGCGTGGGCGGTTCCGTCAGGAGCTGCACGACCGTTTCGCCGCGCCGCTCTACCCACTGGCCATGTTGTGTATTGCGTTCGCCATGCTGGGACAGGCCCGAACGACGCGGCAAAGCCGCGGCGCCGCGATTGCCGGAGCAATCGCCACCATGGCTGCCGTCCGCGGCGGCGGATTTGCCGTGTCCGGCCTCGTTGCCGCACGGCCGGCCGCGGTACCGCTGGTCTATCTGCTTCCGATCGCCACCATCGTGGTTTTCGGCGCCGCATCGCTGGGTCTCGTCAAGCTGCGCGCGCCCGCTGCCCTGACCCGGCTGTCCAACGACCTTTCGGAGCGCCTGACACGCCTCGTCGCCGCCCGCAGCGCGGCGGGAGGCAACGCCTGATGGTGTCGACCTTCTCCCGATACATGACGCGGAAGTTCCTCGCCGCGGTGGGCGGCACCTTCCTAGGCACGTTCGGGCTGGTGCTCATTGTCGACTTCGTCGAACAACTCCGCCGCGTCGAGGACGCGAGCCGCGCCCCGGCCCATCTCGTCGCCCTGCTGACGATCTACCGCGTGCCGGCCTTCATCGAGATCGTGCTGCCCTTCGCCGTTCTCGTCGGCGCCATGCTGTGTTTCCTCGGCCTGTCGCGAAAGCTCGAACTGGTGGTGGCGCGTGCCGCGGGGCTCTCGGCCTGGCAGTTCCTTGCACCTGCCATCGTCGTTGCCCTGCTCCTCGGCGTTTTCGCCGCGACCGTCTACAACCCCGTCGCCTCGGAGTTCCGCGAGCGCAGCTTCCGGCTGGAATCGTCGCTGTTCGGGCGGGCGCTCTACTCGGAAGCGCGCACCAACTTCTGGCTCAGGCAGGCGACGCCGACCGGCCAGGCGGTCATCAATGCGGCCTCCGCCACCGATCGCGGCCAGCGGCTCACGGGCATCAGCGTGCTGGTCTATGGCACCGACAACCAGTTCAGGGAACGCATCGACGCGGAATCGGCCGAGCTCGGCAACGGCTTCTGGCTGCTGAGCAAGGCGCGGATCACCCCGGTGGGAAGCGAACCGGTGAAGCACGATACCTACCGGCTGACGACGGAACTGACCGCCGACCAGGTGCGCCAGAGCTTCGTCATGCCCGAGCAGGTGTCGTTCTGGGAGCTGCCCCAGTTCATCGAACTGGCACGCAAATCGGGCCTGCCGGCGGCCCGTTTCGAGCTGCAGTATCAGCTTTTGCTGGCGCGGCCCCTGCTTCTGGTCGCCATGGTGCTGGTCGCGGCAGCGGCCTCGTTGCGCTTCGCCCGGCTCGGCGGCCTGGGCAAGACGATTCTGGGTGGCGTGGTCGCCGGATTTTTGCTTTACGTGGGGTCCGAACTCGCCGGCAATCTGGGACGCTCGAATCTCGTGCCCCCGGTCCTTGCCGCGTGGTCGCCTGCATTTATCGGTGCGTTGATGGGTTTCATGGTTCTATTGAAGCAGGAGGACGGCTGATGCTTCGCGCAGCAAGCCGCCTGACGGCTTCTCCGGCCCGAATCGCCCGTTCTGCCCTGACCGCGACTGCCAGCCTGCTGGCCCTGGTTGTCGCGTCGGGCGGGATTGCGCCCGCACGCGCCCAGTCGCCGAACGATCCGGCGGAACAGCGGCTCTATATCGGCGACCCCACCCAGATCCAGAACCAGCCCGCCGCCCGCAGCCCGACCAGCCCGGCATCGCCGCTGCCGACAGCCGGGCCGACCTTCTCGGCGACGCCGCGCGGCACGCCGATGCAGGTCAATGCGGGACAGCTGGTCTATGACGAACGCACCAATCGCGTCTCGGCGCGAGGGAACGTCCAGGTCTATTACGACGGGCGGACCATCGAGGCGGATGTCGTCACCTACGACCGGCAGACCAACCGCGTCAGGGCGACCGGCAACGTCCGTGTGACCGAACCCTCGGGCAACATCGCCCACGCGCAGGACCTCGAGTTCGACCAGCAGTTCACCAACGGCTTCATCCGGTCGCTGAACATCGAGACCCCGGACCGGCGCTTCATCGGCGCCAGCAGCGTGACGCGCGAGAACGGCGACACCACGATCTTCGACCGGGCCACCTACACGGCCTGCGATTCCTGCCGCGCCGACCAGACGAAGCCGCCCACCTGGGTGATCAAGTCGAAGCGCATCATCCATCGCGAGTCGGAGCGCACCATCTATTTCGAGGACGCACGCTTCGAAATGTTCGGCGTGCCCATCGCCTATATGCCGCGCATGTGGGCGCCGGATCCGACGGTTCGCAAGGCCTCGGGCCTGCTCATGCCGGGCATCGCCGGCTCGAACCGCACCGGCATCGGCTTCGAGGTTCCCTATTTCTGGAACATCCAGCCGAACTACGACCTGCTGATCGCCCCGCGCTACTACCTCAGGCAGGGCTTCATGCCGATCGTCGAGTGGCGGCACGGCTTCGAGAGCGGCTACTACACGATCCGCGCCGCCGGAATCCGGCAGAACGACCCCTCGGTCTTCTCCTATTCCAACGGCACGCCGGAAGTCGGCAACCGCGAGTTCCGCGGCATCCTGCACACCACCGGCATGTTCCGCATCAACGAGCGCTGGTCGGTTGGCTGGGATCTCAATCTCATGTCCGATACGGCCTTCCTGCGCGACTATTCGCTGTCGCTGCCGGGGCAGACGGAAGCCAACTCTCGCCTCTTCCTGCGCGGACAGGGTCCCCGCAGCTGGTTCGACCTGTCGGCGACGCGCTATGTCGGCATCACGGCGACGGACACCGACAACAAGATCCTGCCGACCACCCATCCCGTGCTCGACTATTTCAAGGTCATGGACCAGTCGGTGGCGGGTGGCGAACTGTCCTGGCGGACGAGCGTCGTCAGCCTGACCCGCGAGGCCGCCGACGTGTCGGTCCGCAATCCGCTGTCGCCGATCACCTGCAACCGCAACCTGCCTGCCGCGATTGGTGTCAATCTCGATCCCGCGAACTGCCTCGTGAACGGCATCGACGGCATGTATTCCCGCGCCTCGGCCGAGGTCTCCTGGCGTCGTCGGGTGATCGACTCCATGGGCCAGGTCTGGGAGCCCTTCACCTCGCTGCGCGGTGACGTCACCTATTACAGGCTGAAGGACAACGCCGCGGTTCTCGGCTCCTTCGATCGCCTTGCCCAGGACAACCGCACGCAGACCCGCGTCATGCCGGTGGTCGGCATGACGTACCGCTATCCGTGGATCGCCGCGACCAGCTACGGCACGACGACCGTCGAGCCGGTGGTGCAGTTCATTGCCCGGCCGAACGAGCAGAACATCGGCCATATCCCGAACGAGGATTCCCAGAGCCTCGTTTTCGACGACACCAACCTGTTCCAGGTCAACAAGTTCTCCGGCTGGGACCGGGTGGAGGGCGGCGGCCGCCTGAACTACGGCGTCAACCTGACCCACCGCTTCGCCAACGGCTCGTCGTTCAACGTGCTGTTCGGGCAGTCGCGCCACCTGTTCGGCATCAATTCCTTCTCGGACGGCGCGCTCTACGACGCGTCCAGCACCGGTGCCAATTCCGGCCTCGACAAGCCGCGCTCGGACTACGTCGCCCGCTTCCAGTACCAGCTCGACCGCAACTTCCGCTTCTCGGCGCGTGGCCGCTTCGACGAGCACACCTTCGCCGTCCAGCGCGGCGAGGTCGATGCCACCGGGCGCTTCGGCAATGTCGCCGTGACCGGCACCTTCGGCTATCTCGCCCCGCAGCCGATGCTGGGATACGTCGTGCCGCGCAGCGCGGTCGGCGCCGGCCTCTCCTACACCATGGCGAAGAACTGGACGCTTTACGGCGCTGCCCGCTTCGCCTTCCAGCGTCAGAACCTGGCTGCGGTGGTCCCTGCCGACCTGACCGAGCGCAACAAGGTCGAGAGCCTGCTTGTCGGCGTCAACTATCTCGACGACGCCATGCAGCTCGGCTTCTATTACTCGCGCGACTTCGCCGCGGAGGTCGTGACGCTGAACAACGTGACCACCACGCGCGACGTCCACCGCTTCATGTTCCGGTTCAACCTGCGCACCATCGGCGAGCTGACGCTCTCGCAAAACGTGTCGAACTGGTTCAACCCGCCCTCTCAATGAGCCCGCTGCCCTGATTGCGCCACCCTCATGAGCGAGGGAGCAGGCTTGGCATTCACACCTTCCAAGGAGGCGCCACCATGGTTCCCGTGCGACCCTTGACCGTCGCTGCCCTCGCCATCGTCCTCTCGGCAGGCGCTGCGCTCGCGCCGAGGCCTTCCCTGGCGCAGGAAGGACGCGTCATCGCGACCGTCGCTGGCGTTCCGATCACCAGCTTCGACATTCCGCAGCGCCAGCGCCTGCTGCAGGTCCGCGAAGGCCGGGCCCATTCGGCCGAACAGGCGCTTCAGGACCTGATCAACGACCGCATCAAGTTCGCCGAGGCCCGGCGGTTCCGCGTCGAGGCCAATGACCAGCAGGTGGAGGCAGCCTATGCCCAGGTCGCCCAGCGGTCCGGTATCGACCCGCGGGGGTTTGACCAGGTTCTGCGCTCGCAAGGCATCGAGGCGCGTGTCTACAAGGGCAAGCTGCGCGCCGACCTGTCCTGGTCGAACCTCATCGGCGCCCGCTACGGCCGCACCATCTTCATCACCGACACCCAGCTCGTCGATGCCCTGGCGCGCCGGCAGGGGGCCACGCGCCCGTTCAACTATGTCCTGCGGCCCATCGTGTTGCTGGTGCCCGCAACGGCACCGGCGGCCCAGGTGCAGCGCCGCATGGCGGAAGCCAATGCCCTGCGCGGCCGCTTCTCCAGCTGCGCCACCGACCTCGAACAGGTCGGCCGCATTCCCGACGCGGCGATCCGCGAGCAGTTCCGCCGTCTCAGCACGGATCTCAGCCCGGCCTTCCAGCAGGTCCTCAACCAGACGGCGGTCGGCAAGCTGACGGCCCCGAGCCGCACCCAGCAGGGTATCGAGATGATCGCCATCTGCTCGAAGGAGGAGGCCAGCACCAGCGACACCGCTGCGCGCAACCAGGTGCGCGAGGAAATGACCACGGCCGAGATGAAGCGCATCTCCGACGCCTATCTCGCGCGGCTGCGCCAGACGGCGGTCATCACCTATCGCGACGGCCGCGACGCCGCCCGTCGCTGAGGCGCGACCATGATGCTCCCCATCGCCCTGTCCATGGGGGAGCCGGCCGGGATCGGGCCGGACGTCGCCCTCATGGCCTGGCGCGACCGGCGCGAGAACAATCTTCCTCCCTTCTACGCCATCGGCGACGCGGGGCTGATGGAGCTGCGCGCGTCCAGGCTTGGCCTCGGCGTCCCCGTCGTTCCCTGCCTGCCGGAGGAAGCGAACGAGACGTTTCCCTACGGCCTGCCGGTGCTCGATATCGGCGACGGGATCGAGGATCGACCGGGGCAACCGACGCCGGAGACGGGCCTCGTCGTCATCGAGGCGATCCGTGCCGGCGTGGAGCACATCCGCTCGGGTCGGGCCCGCGCGATCGTCACCGCCCCGATCTCCAAGGCGGTGCTGGCGGAGGCCGGCTTCCAGCATCCCGGCCACACCGAATTCCTCGGCGAACTCGCCCGCTCCTTCCGCGCCGGGCCCGTCCGCCCGGTCATGATGATCTGGAGCGAGACCCTCGCCGTGGTTCCGGTGACCATCCATATTCCGATCGCGGATGTGCCCGGCCGCCTGACCACCAGCCTGATCGTCGAGACCGGCGCCGTCGTCGCCCATGACCTCGCGACCAGGTTCGGCATCGCCAGACCGCGCCTCGCCGTCTGCGGCCTCAATCCGCATGCCGGGGAGAACGGCCTCATCGGCCGCGAGGACATCGAGGTCGTGGCCCCCGCCGTTGCCGAGCTCAACCGCATCGGCATCGCCGCAAGCGGCCCCCACCCGGCGGACACGCTGTTCCATCCCGAAGCGCGGACCGGCTACGACGCAGTGCTCGGCATGTATCACGACCAGGTGCTGGCGCCGATCAAGACGATCGCCTTCGACGAGGGCGTCAACGTCACGCTGGGCTTGCCCTATATCCGCACCTCGCCGGACCACGGTACGGCCTATGGGCTGGCGGGGACGGGCAAGGCCCGGCCGACCAGCATGATCCAGTCGATCGCCCTCGCCGCCCGCCTGTCGCAGAAGAAGCCCGCCGCTTGAGCGCCATCGACGCCCTTCCGCCGCTGCGCGAGGTCATCGCCCGCCACGGGCTCATGGCGAAGAAGGCCTTGGGCCAGAATTTCCTGCTCGACCTCAACCTGACCAGCCGCATCGCTCGCGCCTCGGGCCCGCTGGAGGGCGCGACGGTCGTGGAAGTCGGCCCGGGCCCCGGCGGTCTCACGCGCGCGCTGCTCGCTGGCGGTGCGGGCCGGGTCATTGCCATCGAGCGCGACGCGCGCTGCCTGCCGGCGCTCGCCGAGATCGCCGCCGCATATCCCGGCCGGCTCGAGGTGATCGAGGGCGACGCGCTGAAGGTCGACATGGCGGCGCTGACCGCCGGCGTGCCGGCGCGCATCGTCGCCAACCTGCCCTACAATGTCGGCACGACTTTGCTGACGGGCTGGCTCACCGGCGAGGCCTGGCCGCCCTGGTACCAGTCGCTGACGCTGATGTTCCAGAAGGAGGTGGCGCAGCGCATCGTCGCCGCGCCCGGCTCTGACCCGTATGGCCGTCTCGGCGTTCTCTGCGGCTGGCGGACGGAGGCGAAGATCATGTTC
>VFQR01001304.1_pt1 | contig 19932 bp, 18 predicted proteins | sample 3512321 | NCBI WGS metagenome assembly VFQR01 (sample SAMN10412374, study PRJNA504923) | tailings metagenome | isolation source: Relicate 3 Philex TSF1 revegetated site | place: Philippines: Tuba, Benguet | collected 2017-08-29
TAATTCTCCAATTACTTCTAAACGCTTGTATTTTCCTAAGGTGACAAACTTTTCATTCAGGCTTTCGGCGGCGCTGGGACTAATCCAACCCATTTGTTGGAGTAAGTGAATGGCAACGGCGTGTTTTGCGCGTTTTGCCCCATCCATAACTTTAATTGCTAATCCCATGCCTTCACCGAGTCTACCAATGCACTGCACTCCTTCAGCACCAGATTTGCTCACCAGTTCCCCTGGAGTTAAACGCATCAGTTCCGTATCGAATTCTCCATCCCCTGCTACCATAGCTGGGTGATGAGTCATAGCCCGGACAATGCGCTCCATATCCAAGTTGCTACTAGAGGCTAATAGGGCGTATAAAGAGGCCATTTGACCGAGTTGCATCAAATAAGTAGGCGCACCACAGTCATCATGGGCGCTGATAAATTCCTCTGCGGGCATTCGTAGCAATTCTGCTACTTTACCCAAAATCAACTGCTGTATTGGGTGTTTGCGTTCCAAGTAGTTATTTAGAGGCCAATGGCGTTGCTGACAAACAGCTAGCATCCCCGCATGTTTCCCAGAGCAATTGTATTCCAGAGGACTGCGTTTACCTTCTGGAATAGGACACTGGAGTACAGTGGGGTCAAGATCGGCTCGCCAAAGGATGTTAAATACCTGTCTGACTTGTTCTATTGTTCCTTTATGGGAACTGGTGATAATCGCTAAATCGCGATCGCTAAGGTCATAGCGTTCCAGCGTACCTGTAGTGGTGACTGCGAGTGCCTGAAATGGTTTGAGTGCTGAACGAATAAATGCAGCAGTTTCAGAGTTTCCGGCGACGGTTAAAACCCGTCCGCGTTCGTCGCATACAACAGCCTGGACTATATGCTTGGATTCAATGATACCTTCACGCAGCAACCGGACTTCCAGTGCCGTGGCTTGAGTTCGTTTTCCCATTGTCATGGGTTTATTTTTATCACTTTTTTATTATTAGTCATTGGTCATTAGTCATTCTTACAAAGTTCTGATGGTCGGAAACCTCCGCTCAGACTTTGCGCTTAGTCATTGGTCAATACCCTATGCCCCATGCCCAATGCCCAATGCCCAATCACGGTTTACAACAAATGCCAAACTATAGTACCAATAACGAACATTCCCGCCAAGCCAGCAAAGGTAAATTGCAACCGTCGTAGGATAGGTTTAATTTCGTATGCTACAATTAGGCGATCGCGGTTGAGAATTTCTTGTGGTTTTGTCCAGGTTTGACCGTCGTACCAGCCTGATTCTTCATAGAATACTGTGGGAGAGCAAAGGCGATCGCACACGTAAAACCATCCTAAATACAACCTTACCACTGCTAGTACTACGCCCAAACTTGCCCCTCCCGCACCACAGAGAATAAAATGGGCAATATACTTTTGTGGGGGAAAACTTGCTGCTGCTACAGGACCAGCAACTAACCAAGATAAACCCCAAATCCAAACCATTTTCGTGATATAGTCCCGCCAGTCTAAAGTGCTATCACGAAACAGCCACGAAGCTTTTAACTCTTCGTACTCATTAAGCGGTTGTTGGTCTGTGGGAACTGGGCAATTTGAAACTGAAGACCTAATCATGTTGGCTTACCCCCACCCTCATCAGATTCTGGAAGGGAAATACGTTCTGCATGAATCCAGAACGCTTCTAAATTATAAAACTCCCGTTCCTTGGGCATCATGATGTGAACGATCACTTCACCATAGTCTTGTAGTACCCAACTCCCCTCGGTTTTTCCTTCTGTCCTCAAGGGGCGTCGTTGCAACTGTGTTTCGACTTCTGCTTCAATTGCTTGAGCGATCGCCCTTACCTGTACCCTAGAATAACCAGTCATCATCACAAAATAATCTGCCAGATAAGATACATCTGCTACTCTGAGCAGTAAAATATCACCAGCTTTGCGATCTGATGCCGCTTGTGCGATCGTCACTGCTAACTTTTGGCTTGCTTCTTCTATTTGGGTGGGGTTTCTCAGCACACTCTTTGTCAGTGGGACAGATTGTAATGGGAAATTTCCTTGGAAATAATCAGTCATTAAACCTCAGGTGCTTTTTTCCTTTTGAAACAATTGTTTACATTTACTTAATAAATCACAAACAATTGCTCTGAAAATGTGTCAATGGGTTTTTTTGAATACTAACAAAAAAACAGGTGTCTATGGAGGCTAGCCTGAAAATAGGGAGTGGGGATGAGGGTAGGTTAATTTTCATGCCCTCGTTGTGTGATTCATCACATAACAGTTTAGCTATTTTGAAAATAGCGTTGACTGTTGACTGAGAAATAAATATGGCTTAAAAAATCATAATCCCACGCCTTCACTTCATTCAAGGCGTGGGATTTTTGATTTAATACCAATGGAGTTAAAAAGTTGCTTGCGTATTTATTACAGTAAAATTGAATACAATGAATTTTCTGTGATTAAGATTTTGACATTAACTCTACTGAAAGCGCAAATATGCAACGTAACTCCGGTGCTGTAGATTACACTTCTTGTTTCGTAACTCTTGTCGAGTGAATTGCTCTACGATTGGGAATTAATGAGTAACACAATGACTCATACTGATTTAAAGCTTGCTCAAAAGCATACTGGTCAATGGCATATTGGCGACTTTTATAACCCAAAGTTTTAACTTTTTCGGGGTTTTGATACAAGTCTAAAATTGCCATTGCTAAAGCTTGAGGATCTTCTGGAGGAACAATAATTCCGCCACCACTTTGCTTGATAGCCCTTGCTGCCGTACCGTTATCAGGAACAGAGGCAACTAAAGCTCGTCCGCTAGCAAGTAGCACCTGAATTTTTGACGGCATATTGAAGGATATAACATTTTTCTTTTGCACCACTAAACCAACATCCGCAGCTGCCAACATTTCTGGTAAATTTTTGCGGGGTTGAAATGGCAATAGCAAAACATTATCTGCACCACAGTCTAAACATTCCTGTTGCAGTCGCTGTAAACCTTTGGCCTCGCCGACAATGACAAAGGTAATATCTGGGATGTGGCGCAACACAGAAGCAGCCTTGACAACGCTTTCTAAGCCTTGGGTGAGGGCAATATTACCAGAATAAAGTACTACAAATTTGTCATTCAGATTATGTGTCGTGCGGAAAGGGTTGTTTTCTTGAGGCAAAGGGCGGATAAAATTAACATCAACCCAGTTGGGAATTTGTACAATTTTCTCAGCTTCTACACCCTTAGCTCGCAAATTTTCCACAAATCCATCGGCAATGACACTAATTTTACTTGCACTGCGGTAAGCAAATTTTTCCAATAATGTAAACAGCTCAATGAGCAACTTATTTTTAAGTAGACCGACGTGAACAGCTGCTTCTGGTAATATATCTTGTAGATTTAAAATTACAGGGCAAGCGCGTAACCATCCTAAAAAAGCAACTGGTACGCAACTTGGTAAGGATGGTGAGGTTGAAAGAATAACATCTGGACGCCAACCAATGAGGGCAGGTACAAAACTAGTGACAACAAAACTAGCATCTAGCAACACTCGATCTAGTAAATTGGGTTGTGGACGAATCCAAACATAACTACGTTGGATTTCAACGCCATTTTTGTATTCGGTAAGATACCACTTGCCCCGATATTCCTGGTAAATTTGACGCTCAGGGTAGTTAGGCATCGCGGTAACTACACGCACTTGGTGTCCCCGCTTCACTAGTCCCTCTGCTAATTCAGTCATTAGTGGGGCAATACCAATTGGTTCTGGATGGTAGTTGTAGGAGTAAATTAAAATTCGCATAGAAAATTAGTCTGAAGTACCCCGGTTTTTTATTTAATGACAATACTTGTCTTAAATATTTCTGGGAGCTTGGCAACTCCCATATTTAATTGTGGCTTCAGAGTCTTTTTCTGTCAGGGATTTTCCTTAAAGATTGAGTAAAATTTTATATTTAATCCTTAGGGGTTATGTGAATAATTTTTACTATTTAATCTAGGATTTCAAGTGTTTACTTTTGATTGGTACGTAAGTAAAAACCCTAAGTTTGAGAATATTAATACCAAGATTTCATAATTATAGTGATTGAATGAGCGATCGCCCTTGTATTTTCTCTTTTTTTGCCGGCTCTGGTTTCCTCGATTTAGGTTTTGAAACCAGTGGTTTTAACATTGTTTATGTTAATGAAATTTTTTTCCCATTCATGGCAGCATACCGCTATTCACGGCAGATTCTCAATTTAGACTTACCAGAATACGGATATCATCACGGGGAAGCAGGAGACGTAAGTAAACTTACGCAAGATTCACAAGCACAACGCATTTGCGAGTTAGTCAAAGACTGCCGTAAATTTAACAATATTGTTGGCTTTATTGGTGGGCCTCCCTGTCCTGATTTTTCCATTGGGGGAAAAAACAGAGGACATTTGGGAGATCATGGCAAACTTTCGGCTTCTTATGTGGAATTAATTTGTCAAAATCTTCCAGACTTTTTTTTATTTGAGAATGTTAAGGGTTTGTGGAGGACGAAGAAACATCGTTTATTTTTTGAATCGCTGAAGCAAAAATTACAGCAAGCGGGATATATATTAACAGACCAGTTAATTAATGCGATTGAATATGGTGTACCTCAAGACCGGGAAAGAATTATTTTGTTTGGGTTCCAAAATTATTTTATTCAGAATAGGGAAAAACTAGTACAAAAAGATATTGTTAATTGGGAAAATTACATTTTATACGATCGAAAAAACGTTTTTGCTTATCCTTGGCGTCAGTGCGATCCATTCCAAGAAAATTCTATTATGCCTTGTCCTAATAATATTCCTCAAACATTAACAGTTGAATACTGGTTTATCAAAAATAACGTCCTCAATCATCCTAATTCTGAACATTCTTTTCAACCAAGAGCAGGTATCAAAAAATTTGCTGCTGTCGATGAAGGAGATGATTCTAAAAAGTCTTTCAAACGTCTTCATAGATGGCGCTATTCTCCAACAGCTTGCTATGGAAATAATGAAGTGCATTTACATCCTTACAAAATCCGGCGAATTTCTGTAGCAGAAGCTTTAGCTATCCAGTCTTTGCCTGGAAATTTTGTGCTTCCAGAGAATATGTCACTGACGAATATGTTTAAAACTATTGGTAATGGTGTACCATACTTGGCATCGAAAGCGTTAGCTCAAACTATTATTCACTTTTTAGGAAGTGCCGTGACAAATACTATCGATATTCCTAACCTTAGTAGCACTTAATGTCAAGTTAAATACTCACAGTAATTCTGGGACATCTGCACAGCTGACATCCCAGATGAAATCAACAACTTATTTTCAGGATAAACTCGTAATAAATGTGGTTTAATATATATATAAGAAATGTTTTAATTTTTTATAAACTTTAATAATCAATCACTGGCAGAAGACACGATGGCAGCAGACTATCCAGACATTGATATTGCGCCATTTATCGATCACGCCTTGTTAAGTCCAACGGCTACTCCAGAGCAAGTTGAGCAATGGTGTGAAGAAGCATACAGATTCAATTTTGCGGCGGTTTGCCTGTACCCCGCCTATGTCAAGCAAGCAGTTGAACTCCTTCACGGTAAGAATCCGAAAGTCTGTACGGTGATTGGCTTTCCTACTGGTGCGACGACTTCAGCCGTCAAGTTGTATGAGGCTCAAGAAGCGGTGGAAAGTGGGGCTACTGAGTTGGATGTGGTAATCAACTTGGGCTGGTTGAAGGCTGGCAAAACGGAACAAGTCCATCGCGAGATTGCGGAAATTTGCGAGGAAACTGGACAAACTGTGAAGGTAATTTTGGAAACTAACCTATTGACAGATGCGGAAAAAAAAATAGCTGCCGAAATCTCTATGGAAGCGGGAGCAAGCTTCTTAAAAACCAATACTGGTTGGAATGGTGGTGCCACTGTGTCGGATGTGCGACTTTTGAAGGAATTAGCCAAAGAAAGGGTGGGAATTAAAGCTTCAGGTGGTATCCGTACTATCAATCAAGCTCTAGACTTAATCGTAGCGGGTGCTACTAGATTAGGCACATCTTGGGGTATGGATTTGATCCGCCAGCGCGATAACCAGGAAAAGGGTAAATAGTCATTTGTCATTTGTCCTTTGTTGTTCACTAATGGCCAATAACCAATGACCAATGACTAATGAGTAGAACCTACAAAGCAACAGGAATTAATCTTAAAACCCAAGCGCTCGGAGAATCGGATAAAATAGTGACAATTTTGACACCAGAATTCGGTCTAATTCGAGCAGTGGCTCCAGGGGCACGCAAGCATAACTCCAGCTTGGGCGGTAGGAGCAGTATGTTCGTTGTTAATGAACTATTGATTGCCAAAGGGCGATCGCTTGATAAAATTACTCAAGCACAGACATTAAAAACTTACCCTGGTCTAGCCAAAGATTTGGGAAAATTGGCTGCTAGTCAGTATTTAGCAGAAATAGTACTGTGTCAAGCTTTGAGCGAGCAACCCCAAGAAGAACTTTATGAGTTATTCAATGAACATCTCCATCGATTGGAGGTGTTGCCTAGTGGAAATACGTCTGGTGTTTTGGCTCATCTGGCTCATGGGGTATTTCACCTTTTAGCCTTAGCAGGACTGACGCCGCAAGTCCAAGTTTGTTGCCTATCTGAGCGACCCCTCACCCCAGACTTTACAGACCCCAACTGGCAGGTAGGATTTAGCATCACTGCGGGTGGAACGGTTTGTTTAGAAGCTTGGGAACGTTTGCGAACAGAAGGGCAGAGGGAGAGAGGGGGAGATGGGGAGATGGGGAGATGGGGAGGTGGGGGAGAAATAACCAATGCCCCATGCCCAATGCCCAATGCCCAAACAGTTATTGTCCATCGGCAAGAAATACCTGTGATTTCTAGTCGTCCTGGTGCAATGGAATTAACTCTGCTTCAACATCTATCGCAACCAGAGATAATGCAAATTGATGGTGCTAGAGATCGTAACTGGTTATCTGTTGAGCAGATTTTACGCCAGTATGCTCAGTATCAATTAGGCCGCCCTATTCGCTCTGCTACCTTGATTGACTCTTATTTTGCTGCCAACCATGATGCAATCGTCTGATTTGGATACTAAAATCCTACCGTTATCACCAACGCTCGTCAAAAAACAGAATAGGGCATCAGATCATACACTAACTAATCACCTGAGTGCCGTTTCTAAGTCTACACCTAATCAAATCAATGGACAAGAAATGTCCCCAAAAGACGTTTCTCAAAGCGATCGCAGTTGGACAGAAGAAATACCAAAAACTCATGTTTCAAGTCAACCAGAAACACCAGCTCAAGACCAATTAAGCACTAGTCAGGCTGATAAAAATAATGATAGCAACAACGGGCTAGACCTACGCAATGGTAAGAATTTACCAGTAGCCACTATTCCAGAAACAGAACCGCCAAAATTAGATGAGGCTGGTTCAGAGAATGGAAAACAGCAGGGGTTTGTGCCAGTTTTAAAAAACTTTAATTTCTTGGCTTTGTGGGGCGGTCAAGTTTTCTGTCAACTAGCAGATAAAGTTTATTTGGTGCTGATGATTGCTTTGATTAATACTCAGTTTCAGGCTAGTAATCAGAGCATTAGTGCATGGGTGTCAGCTTTGATGATGGCATTTACTATTCCAGCAGTATTGTTTGGTTCCGTTGCTGGTGTGTTTGTAGACCGCTGGTCGAAAAAAGCTGTGCTGGTGGCAACGAATGTTTGGCGCGGTATTTTGGTTTTGTCAATTCCCTTTCTGTTGTGGTTGACTCACGATTGGCAACCCATAGGAGTTTTACCAGTAGGTTTTTTAATCATACTGGGTGTGACTTTTTTAGTTTCCACACTGACGCAATTTTTTGCCCCAGCAGAACAGACGGCAATTCCTTTAGTGGTAGAAGAACAGCATTTACTCTCGGCTAATTCACTTTACACAACAACCATGATGGCATCGGTAATTGTTGGGTTTGCCGTGGGGGAACCTTTATTAGCGATCGCTGATGGACTTTGGTTGCAATTTAGTGGTAGTAATGGTTTGGGGAAAGAACTTTTGGTAGGTGGTAGTTATGCGATCGCTGGAATCATTTTGTTCCTGCTGAGAACTAACGAAAAACCCCACGCACCGGAAACAGAATTCCCTCACGTATTCTCCGACTTGCAGGATGGCTTCGCCTACCTCAAAGCTAATCATCGCGTCCGTAATGCTTTACTCCAGTTAATTATTTTGTTTTCTGTCTTCGCAGCCTTAACTGTTTTAGCCGTCCGGATGGCAGAAATAATTCCCAATATGAAAGCCTCCCAATTCGGCTTTTTACTTGCAGCGGGTGGTGTTGGCATTGCGGCCGGAGCAACAATTCTTGGTCAATTTGGTCAACGCTTCTCCTACACCCAACTAACTCTGTGCGGTTGTTTCGGTATGGCAGCATCACTGATTGGAATTTCGGTATTTACGACACATTTGTGGGTGGTTTTATTACTGATTGCCTTATTAGGTATCTTTGGCGCACTAGTAGGCATTCCCATGCAAACTGCGATTCAAACAGAAACACCTCCAGAAATGCGTGGTAAAGTTTTTGGTTTACAGAACAATGTAATTAACATTGCTCTGTCCTTACCTTTGGCATTAGCTGGTGTAGCAGAAACCTTTGTGGGATTACAGGCAGTTTTTTTGGGATTAGCAGCGATCGTTTTTTCAGGAGGAATATTAACTTGGTATAACTCACATCAGTAGTTATCAACAGAAGCTATGGTAATCCACTTTGATTTGTGAACTTATTTCCGTAGCGAGCGAAGCACAGGGTAAGCACCATAGGCAGAGAGTACGGAATAGGGAATCAGCTTTTTGAGTTGTAGCTAGCTTTAAAAATCAAATAGGAGTCCTCTGTTATTCATTACCTTGAAAGAATTACTAATTTACTTAAAACTTTTGTGTTCGTGTTAAACTAAGGTCAGTCAAAATTTATCGCATACTTGCCGAATATCAATCTGAACATTAGCCAGAATAAGTTGTTGAAATATAAAAAATTAACAACTTATCAGTAGAATCAATAAAGCCATAAATTCAACAGTTTAATTAGCTAAAAACTTAGCTTTTTGAACTAATTTTTGGCATATATATATGTTCTAACAAATAAAACCTAGCAAGTATAACACGATAAAAGCAACAAAGGACGCAAAACTAACACATCAAACCCGCTTTTCTTATAGCTAAATAAAGAATGCGTATAGCCTGGATTGGAAAAAAATCGCCCTTTTGCGGTAATGTTACCTACAGTAGAGAAATTACAAATGCCTTGCTAGACAAGGGACATCAAGTTAGTTTTCTCCACTTCGCGCAAGAAGAATCAGAACCTGACAATTGGCCAAATCTCCAAGAAGTTCCCCTACCTTTCATATACAAATCCCAGGTTTACACAATCCCCACTTTTAAAGCGACCAAAGTTTTAACCGAGTCGCTGCGGAAAATTAAGCCAGATGTTGTACATGCTTCTTTAACTCTATCTCCTCTTGACTTTGTTCTACCGGAAATCTGTGAAGAACTGAGATTACCTTTAGTTGCTACTTTTCATACACCGTTTGCTGGAAGGGGAGCAAAACTAATATCAGGAACACAACTGTTGGCTTATCAACTCTACGCGCCTTTTTTGGTTAACTACGATCGCGTGATTGTATTTTCTCAGATTCAGCGGGAATTATTAGCACGAATGGGTGTAAGAGAAGAAAACATTGCGATAATCCCCAACGGTGTCGATACGATCAAATATTCTCCGGGGGCTTCTAGAGTCAAAGCAGAATTTCAAGCCGAACGCTTATTTGTTTATCAAGGTAGAATAGCACCAGAGAAAAACGTCGAAGCCCTCCTGAGAGCTTGGAAGCAGTCGCCAATGGAGCATAATAGTAAGCTATTGATTGTTGGGGATGGGCCTTTAAAGTCCTCTTTAGAGCCGTTTTATGGTTGGGAATACGGCATTATTTGGTTAGGATTTGTTGCTGATGAAAATCGCCGCATCGAAATTTTGCGGGGTGCAGATGTATTTATTTTGCCTTCACTGGTAGAGGGATTATCTTTATCTTTGTTAGAAGCAATGTCATCTGGGGTAGCTTGTTTAGCAACAGATGTCGGTGCAGATGGAGAAGTACTGGAAAAAGGAGCAGGTATAGTTATTAATACCAAAACAGTGCGATCGCAATTAAGAACTCTCTTACCAGTGTTACAAGACCATCCAGAGTTAACAACGCTACTGGGGCAAAAAGCTAGACAGCGTGTATTAGACCGCTATACCCTCAGTAAGAATGTGACTCTACTGGAAGAACTTTATAAAGAAGTTTTAACACAGCGACCTTTACCGCTTAGTCGTAGAGCATAGGGAAAGGGGAAAAGTGCGATCGCACTGTAAATTCTAAAATGGTAATGAGTGCGATCAAGCAGCAATCTTAGGCAGCATTGGCAGGCAAAAATTAATAAATTAGTTAACATTAAATAATAAATAACAGCAAATTAAAGCTACAAAATCAACAAATGACTGCGATTATTGACCTAAAAACATTATATGAATCCAATTACCTGCAATGGTTAGAGGAGACTATTAAATGTCTCAAAAATCGACAATTAGCAGACGTTGACTATGAAAACTTAATAGAAGAATTGGAAGATTTGGCCAAAAACGAAAAAAGGCGAGTCAGAAGTCTGTTGGAACAGATTATCAGACATTTATTGCTTTATCAATATTGGGATTTAGAAAAGCCAAGAAATGCTAATCATTGGGCTGCCGAAATTATTAGTTTTCGTAATCAACTAAATGAAGATTTAAGTGCTAATTTACGCAACAATTTAGAGGAGAATTTCAGTATAATTTATGCTAATGCCTTAGATTATGTTAAGGCTAAAACGAAGCTGACCAATTTACCTGAATTATGTCCTTATACCTTAGATAAAATTTTGGATAAAAACTGGTTGCCTTAATCTGAAATTTTGATTTTTTGCGCGAGATATATTGATATTTGAACTCAACAATAGCATAAAATTAAGTCGCTACAATTTATCATATTCTTCTGGTTTTGCGTTAGGCACTTTATTCAAAACTTGTTGAAATTTTTCCCAGCTACCACTTTTGGCTTTTTCTTCGAGATAGTCTTTGGTCATCCATGCGGAAACTTGTGCAGATAAGGCAATAGTTGTAAGTTGTTCAATAGAAATATTTTCTCTTGCTGCTAAAGCTTCAATTTGTTTATATAAAGATTCGGGTAGTTGTACATTTAAGTTAGTCATGGGATTTCTCCTACTATTTGCAAGAATTTTTTGGGTGAAACTACCCTCAGTCCAAATTTTTGTGCGCCTTGTAAATCTTTTTCATTGTAAGTGATGATAAAGTCGGCTTGGCATTCAACAGCTAAATCGGAAAATCATCATCAGGATCGCGTGCTACTGGCCGCCATAAATAAAAAATGCTACATCTATTAGCGATTCTACAAATAGCTTCAATAACGTTGTCAATATCTTCATCACTCAATCCAAGGTGTTTTTTTTCTCGTTTGAGAATTTCTTCATACTCAAATACTAAGGTAGTAGAGATATTCAATTGCCAACGCTTATCATTAAGTATTGTTAATAGTTTGTAAGATGCACCACGGTTAGATCGTAAACCAGAAAGCAGTACATTAGTATCAAGTACAATTTGGTAGGGTTTTGTCATAATTTTGGAGTAGTATTTTTGCTCTAGCGACGAGCTAATACTCTACCTATTGATCGATCAATTTATCTTTGAATTATCCACTAAAGACCATCCCAAAGTTGTCGGCTGTTCATAAACTCGCTTCAAAGTATTCACATCCCTAACAGAAATAGGCGACGGTTTACGAACTTGGGAAAAGTATAAAGCATCAGTTTGTAGCGGACTATGACCCCAAATTCCTAAAGCGTGTCCAAGTTCGTGGCGGGCTGCTGCTTGGATATACTCACCTGTTTGACTGGGGCTGAGCAAGATGATGAAGCGGTGGGATAAAACTTTGTTGTTGGTGTATAACTCGTAAGTAGTTTGTGCTGATCGCGCACGAGGTATATTACTATCTGGAGAAATTTGTAGAGGTGGTGCTTTTCGCACTATCGTAATATCCGCAACTTCTGCCTGTTGGACTACTATCAAAGGCAAATAAGCATTCCATTCTTGCACAGCCTGTAAGACACTGTTAACCCATGTTTGAGCTTGTTTTTCGCTAACCGCTTTTGGTGTTTCTACGTAAACTTTGATAGGAAATTGTGACCAAACTAAATAACCAACTTGGGTTGTTGTGACTTGAGAAAAGTAGTCACCACTGTTGGTGTTATCTTGCCACTGTGCGAGTGTGGGTGGCAAGGGATGGGGTTTTGGAGGAGATGAGGGGGATGAGGGGGCGGGCAGAGAGATTATTAAGTCTGAAGATGCATGTTTTGGAATTTTTGTAAAGCTATAACTCCACTGGAGATTAATAAAAAATATTAACAGCCCTGTGCCAATAAACAAGGCAAGAGCTGTAATTAACCGTCGTGAAATTAAATTTAATACGGTGTTAAGTATTGGGTGTTGGGTTCTTCTCCCCATTTACCTATCCTTATTTAGGCAGCCAACCGGCACTTAAAACTACTGTTAAACCAAGAAAAATGACTGTCAGCGCCCAAGTAACTCGGTTCAATGTGTTTTCTGCACTTTTGGTGCTGCTAAATAGCTGGGCTTGTCCACCAATGGCTCCAATACCATCACCTTTGGGGCTATGCAGCAAAACCAAGATAATCAAACCAGTGGCGGAAAATGCCCAAATGCCTTGCACGATATTAGTAACTGTCATGGTAGGAATCTCATTTATAACAAATTTTAAAAAACAGAATTCAAAATTCAGAACTCAGAATTCAGAAGTTAGGAGTTTATTAAAAACTCCTAACTCTTGTACAGACGCGATTAATAGCGTCTCAGCACTCTTTTACAAGCCTACTTGCACGGGGGTGCGAGTGCGTTGCAGGTCATATTCTGCGGTTTTCAGCAGCGATCGCCCTGTCATTTCTGGTGGTTGAGGCAGCTGTAAAATCTCTAGGATGGTGGGAGCGATGTCAGATAGCTTGCCATCGCTTCGTAGCTCGACATTTGTACCATATCCAGGGATTTTGACTTTTTCTCCTTCCACCAGGATAAAGGGGACTGGATTAGTTGTGTGAGCTGTCCAGGGATTACCCCCTTCATCTAGCATATACTCAGCGTTGCCATGATCGGCAGTAATAATTGTTGTACCGCCGGCTTTGATAACGCTCTCTAATAAGCGTCCTAAACAGCGATCGACTGTTTCAATGGCTGTAATGGTGGCTTCGATTTGACCAGTATGCCCTACCATGTCTGGGTTAGCATAATTAATCACAACTAAAGAATATAAACCCTTTTGAATGGCAGCGATCGCCACGTCTGTAACTGCTTTTGCTGACATCGCTGGGGCGTGGTCGTAAGTCGCTACCATTGGACTGCTGACTAATTCACGGTCTTCACCAGGAAAAGGTTCCTCCAAACCGCCGTTAAAGAAATACGTGACATGGGCATATTTTTCTGTTTCGGCGGTGCGGAATTGCTTGAGATTGTGATTCGCTATTACTCCTCCCAGAATATTATTGAGATTTTGTGGCTCAAAAGCCACAGCTACGGGTAAGTCTGGGTCGTATTGGGTAAATGTGGCAAATGACAGCGGTATGATTTGCTGTCTTTCAAAACCATTAAATTTAGGACTGACAAAGGCTTGAGTCAGTTGTCTGGCGCGATCGGGGCGGAAGTTGAAAAATATCACCCCATCCCCTGGTTTTACTGCGCCTGGGGCAATTCGGATTGGTAGGACAAATTCGTCCTTCACTCCTTGGGCGTAAGATGCTTCCAAGACTTCCACAGCCGTGAGACCATTACCAACAGTATCTTGGGTCATGACATCGTAGGCGCGTTTTACTCGATCCCAGCGGTGATCGCGATCCATCGCGTAGTAGCGACCGCTGACGGTGACTATGCGCCCGATTCCGATGCGGTCTATATAATCTTGTAGCTGGGCGATCGCTTTTACGCCCTCGGTTGGCGCGGTGTCACGACCATCAGTAATTGCGTGGATACAAACTTCTGAAATTCGCTGCTCTTTAGCTAAGTCAAGTAGACCAAATAGATGGGTAATATGGGAATGTACCCCACCCTCAGAACAAAGCCCTATTAGATGTAGCTTGCCATTTTGAGAGCGAACTTCCTGGCAAATTTTGACAAGTGCTGGGTTGGAAGTGATAGAACCATCTTCGACCGCATCGGAGATGCGTACCAGTTCTTGCGGTACAACTCGCCCAGCACCAATGTTCAAATGACCAACTTCTGAGTTGCCCATTTGACCATCTGGCAACCCTACGGCTTTTCCTGATGTGTGGATGAGGGTATGCGGGTAAGCTGCCCATAAACTGTCCACAATCGGAGTTTTAGCAGCAACAATAGCGTTTCCTCGCGTCTGCTCGCAGTAGCCCCATCCGTCTAAAATGACTAGCACCACAGGAGCAACAGGTGCTTTGGTCATAGTAAAATTGCCCTTTACTTTTTGTAATACCCGAATGATACCATTGCTAATCGCCGCCGCAAGTGAATTTCTGCTTATTAACTTCTTTTATGAACTACTTGCAGCTTTTTGAGACATTTATTAAATAATAGTAATGTTTCTATGATGATTTAGATCTTGAATAATTAGTGATTATTTAGTAAACTGTCATCCTTTTAAGTTGCATATCAACTCGTCAGGTTGTCCTTTGTCCTTTGTGATTTGTTGGTGGTAACTCATGACTAAATTACTAATCACCAATGACAGTCTCCATCGCAAAATGCAACGTTTGGGCGTGTTAGGTTATTAGCTGTATAGTACAGGCTTAAATTAACAAAAAGTTAACAGTTATTAGTGTCACTGATATAGCCTATTTCAGGTAAATGAAGTACACTCTTTGGGGCATAATATATTGTGCCCCTACGATTATCTGTACTGTAGGTGATAAGTGGTGTTAACCAAGCCAGAAAACTGACAAATGATAACTGTTGAACTTTATTAATCAATATTCCAGTTTTTCATTTTCGTTTCGTGGCAGCTTTGGCAGCTTTAGCAGCTTTTTTAGCAGCTTTTTCAGCTTCTATTGCAGCTAACCTTGCTTCTTCTTTTTCTTCGGCAATTTTCTGGAGATAGTAATGATAATCTCCTAAATAAACGCGGAATTCGCCATCCCGAATTTCAACAATTTTGTTGGCTACCTGAGATATAAAGTAGCGATCGTGTGATACGACAATTGCCGTACCATCATAGTTTTGCAGCGCTTCTTCCAACATTTCTTTCGCTGGAATATCTAGGTGATTTGTCGGCTCATCCAAAATTAATAAGTTCGCAGGACGTAAAAGCATTTTTGCCAATGCCAAACGAGCTTTTTCTCCTCCACTTAATGCCCCAACTGCCTTAAATACTGTGTCACCAGTAAATAAAAATCGTCCTAAAAGTGTGCGGACTTCTTCATTTTTCCAGTCGGGAACTTCATCATGGATTGTTTCCATGACAGTTCTTTTCAAATCCAAAGCTTCAGCCTGATTTTGTTCAAAGTAACCAGGAATAACATTATGATCACCTAATTGGACAGTACCTTCTGTGGGTGGTTCCATACCCATAATTAGGCGCAGAAGTGTAGATTTTCCAGCACCATTTGGGCCGAGAAAAGCAATGCGATCGCCTCTTTCAATTAAGAGATTCGCTCCCAAAAATAAAATCTTATCATCATAGATATGAGTTAATTCTTTAATATTGACTACCTCACGTCCGCTGCGGGGTGCAGGAGGAAAGCGGAAGTGTAGAGTTCTCACTCCAGCTATAGGTGCTTCGATGCGCTCGATTTTTTCCAGTTGCTTTTCTCGGCTTTTTGCTTGGGTACTGCGGGTAGCACTGGCGCGGAATCGATCAACAAAAACTTGTTGTTTTTCTAACTCTTTCTGCTGGCGTTCGTAAGCACTCAGTTGTGCTGATTGATTCTCAGCTTTCTGTTGCAAATATGCGGAATAATTGCCGAGGTAGGTACTAGAAACACCGCGTTCAGTTTCTACAATTTGGGTGCAGAGACGGTCAAGAAATTCTCGGTCATGGGAGACTATAACCATCGGCGTAATTAGCCCCTTGAGGTAATTTTCCAGCCACTCAATGGTTTCTAAATCCAGATGGTTAGTTGGTTCGTCCAGCAGTAATAAGTCGGGTTTTTGCAGGAGGATTTTACCCAAACTCATCCGCATTTGCCAACCGCCACTGAAAGCACTCACGAGGCGATCGCCATCTTCTACCCCAAATCCCATTTCTGGTAAGATTTTGCCAATGCGTGCGTCTAAGCCATAGCCATCCAAAGCTTCAAATTGGCGCTGCAAACGATCCAATTTGTTAATTAGCCGATCCAGTTCTTCTGGTTCAGCCGCTTCCATGTCACGTTGTACCTGCCCTAGAGACAACTGTACTTCGTTGGCTTCTTTAAAAACTGTCCAAAATTCTTCTCTAACGGTGCGGGTGGGGTCTACTTCAAACTCTTGGTTAAGGTAAGCTATGTGTAAGCTGGCAGGACGAATGATTTCGCCAGCTGTGGGTTCCATTTCCCCAGTGATGATTTTGAGTTGGGTGGACTTTCCGGCACCGTTGACACCGACTAAGCCAATGCGATCGCCTGGTTTAACTTCCCAGTTGATATCTTTGAGAACTTCGCCTGTAGGATAAATTTTACTAATATGTTCAAGTCGCAGCATTAAGTTTCTCTCAGGTAGGGAATGGGTGATTGAGGACGAAGTACTAACACCGCTTCCAATATTAACAAAAATTAACTATAAATTGTCTTTGAAACTCACAGTTCCTATCTTGTAGTCTACCAATTCCTCTACTCATTGATCGGAAAAGTCCTACTATGCGGCTTGTCTAACTTCTTCCACACTCAAATCTAACGCCTCTGCTACTTGTTCTACAGTTAACCCTGCTGCCAACATTGCTGGTACTGCTTTCAGTTTACCTTTAAGCTCACCTCTAACCTCACCTTGTTCAATGCCTCGTTCAATACCTTGTTCAACGCCTTCCTGAAAGGCTTCCTGATAAAATCTGGTTTGTTTTAACTCGCTTAAGCCAAACATTTCTTCCATCTCCTCCCTACTCATTGCAGGAAACTTGTAAGCCAATATAGTCTCTATAAATTGTAATAATTGCTGCTGTTTTGGTGGTGAGATGATTTCTGACTTGGTTCTGTCTATCAACACCCTTGCTTGTGCGATCGCTATGTCGTCGGTTGCAATTACTAATTTAGCAGTTGCAATGCCAATTGGAAGCGATGCACTTTCACCTAATTCATCAAGATAAATCCGTCTGACGCGCCCACTTGTGAAAAACTCATGGTAATGTTTGATATTTCCTGTATCTAGAATTTTGTTTGGGTATAAAATTACAGCACTCCAGTTATTTTCTGGTTTATTCTGACGCAGGTATAAACATATTTCTGCAAATAGCCGTGAATAAATTTCTCCATCGGCTTGAAATTGCACTTCGACAAAGTAAATCTGGTTATCCCTTCCTTGGGTAGGCAGAAATACACCATCAATTCTGAAGGCTGTTTGTTTGATTTCAACTGATGAAAATTGATAAAGGCTAGCTTCTTCTGGAGGATTACCAATAAGTTCAAAGAAAATATCAGGGAATTCTTGAAAGAGGCGATAAAAGATGATGTCTGTTTTCACAATTTTATATCAATTGAAGATTTTGATTTGCTGTTCATGTGTTACTTTCTTTTTCAGAACCATAACGCACTTCCAGTAATCGCTCTTTTCCCATCCCTAATATCCGTGATAGGGGTGCTAACAAACTATCATCAAATGCTTCTCCAGCATAAATATTATTCAGTTCAGTGGGGGATACTTTAAAAGTATCGCAGAATTTAGTAAACTCTTGATTACTCAGGTCAAGTTCCTTTTGGCGATCGCGCAATAAAAGAGCGATCGCTCTAGTTCCATATTTGGGACGTTCGCTACTTTTGATATATCTTTGAATTAAATAATTGACTTTATTAGTGTCTCCACCCATTTTTTTGATTAAATCAGTACAAGCTTGTTTAAGTGCTTTTCTAAATACTTCTTCATCATTCAAAAAACTAATGATTTCGCTAGCATATTCTTGTTTAAAAAATCCAACTAAATTACCTTGATGGTAAATTGGTATATAAGCATTGTTCGTTTCAACTTGCCAGTCCAAAGGCTCATTGCGTAGCGACATAGATACCCCTTTAAATCATTTAAGATTTCACCATTTTAAAACCATTTTTTATTACCTGCCAGTGGTTATATTTTGATCAGATATCTAAAAACATCAATTGTTAAAGCAAGTGTCATTTGCCGCCAGAAGCACAGGTTATTTGAAAGCATCTGACTTTTGCAAATCACCCACACTACTCGCCACTGCCTGACAAACAAAGTCTTATTCACGGAGGCTATATCTAAGTAATTCCGCGCTGATAGACTATATTTGTGTGGCTATACTTGAGATTATTTAAGTATTTATACTAAAAATTTGAACTAAAGCAAAATTAGCGATCGTATGTAAGACATTGAAGCACGAACTTGAGACTGAGCAAAGCTTAAACACATTTTTAGAGATTAAAGCAGGACAGTATTGGGCAGAATTAGTTACTAAAATATTAAGTTTTTTTGGAGACAAATAGGCATAACACAGTTTTAAATTGCATAGTAAATACAAAGGGGCACAATTTTGTTGTGTCCCTAGAACCAGTTTATAACTAAATAAATCTTACTATCTATGGCTAGCTTAACTGAAGAAATATACAGAACACTAAATATATACAAGAGAAATTATACTGAATATACAAAATGTTTGGTTAGAGGCAAGGAAATTATTCTTGATGGAAGACCAGAAGAAAAAGTTAGACAATTATTTATCTACTTTTTGGTAAATAAAAGTGGTTTATTTCCAAATAAAATTGATATTAAAGTGGAATCCGATCATCATGATATAGAATTATATAAAGCCGTAAAAAATCAATATTTTAAACCATATTCCCCTCCCCTAATAATTATAGAAGTGAAGCGAGAAGAAGAAAACTTGCTTAATCACGAGAAGCAGATTGAAAAATACTTAAAAAAATCTTGTTCAGAGATTGGTATTTTATATAATTATCATCAAATTATTGCCTACACTAACAAAAATGCAGTATTTACAAGTAATCATCTCAATAGTCTTACAGATATACCACCTTTAGTTTTGCAAAGTTCTAATAATATAGAGAACGACATACTAGACTTTGAAAAAGCTGTAAATGGAAGTTTTGATAGCTTTAATTACCTTACCAATAAGTATGGAAAATATGCTTTAAACACAATAATTTTTAGACTTAAAGGTGAGCAATTACCTATAGCAGGATGTTTCTTCAGATTTCAAGATAGCAAGGTGTACTACGATATATATGGTAAATATGCTAAAAAGCAACAAAGCTTTAGTTACCAAGATTTTGAAAAGCTAGTCTCTATTAAGTATTGACAAATATAACGTGTCTCCAAGTAACAAATGAGCGCAAGAAAAATGGTAGTAATTATCCTTGCCAGTCTTGACGAGTATCGCACAGAAAATTGTCTGCGATCGCAGCATCAAATAAATAGGGGGAATCCTCTGGAAAAGTTCGTAATGGTAAGTTAGTTTCTCGTAGCGCCAAATCTACTCCTGCTTCAAAGCCATCTAACAAGGCTTCTTCTATTCGAGACTTTAAGCTAGGGTTCTGCCGTAAATGCCTACCGATGGCACGACGCTGTTCTCGAATTGTTAAAAACCAACTGCCAGAGCGTTGTTCGGGTCGATATTCCCACTTTAAAAGATGACCGAGTAATCTGACGGGGCGACGAAATAGGCTAAAAAGCTTATGAGATAAAGAATGCAACAATT
>VFQR01001305.1_pt1 | contig 19925 bp, 20 predicted proteins | sample 3512321 | NCBI WGS metagenome assembly VFQR01 (sample SAMN10412374, study PRJNA504923) | tailings metagenome | isolation source: Relicate 3 Philex TSF1 revegetated site | place: Philippines: Tuba, Benguet | collected 2017-08-29
AAGCGGCCTTTCGTAGGAGCCCCGCCTCGGGGCGAAGCTTTCAATGGATAGTGCTCAGCCCGTGAGCGATACGCACACAAACTTGCCAGTCCGGTGTCAAGCGCATCTTCCCCGCGAGAACGCGAAGAACCTTTTTCCATGCTCATTGCGCTGGCAGTACGGTGATGTCGATGATGCCGTCCGGCAGGTCGGTCACCTCGCCCAGGGTCGTGGGCTTGCCGCTGGCCAGATCGAGCTGATGCAGGGTCTTGCCGGTCAGCAGGTAGGCGGTGTTGCCACCCTGGCCATCGCTGGCGATATCCATGGCGGCTGCCTCGAGGCCATCGGCGACCTTGCCGACCAGTTGCTGCACGCCGTCGTTTGGCGGGTTCTGCAGCATCAGGCTGGCGCTGGCCAGGTCGATGTTGTACAGCGCCGTGCTTTGCGTGCCGGCATAGGCATTGGTGTAGGCACCGGCGACCACCCTGGGCTGCTGGCCGGCGTAAGGGCCGTCGCCGGCATAGGCCAATTTGCCGTCCACCGCCACTTCACCGGTATCGACATTCACCCGCAGGCTGGTGCCGTCCGCGCCGAGCAGGCGCAGGCGATCGGCCACCGGGTTGAAATCGACCACCGCCTGGCCGCTGCCGGACAGCGCAGTTTGCAGCTTGCCACCTGCAGTGGCCATACCGCTTGCTGCGTCCAGGGTGTAAAGCTGATCGGTGCCGCTCAAGGCATAGAGCTGACCGCTGGCCGGGCGTACGTCCAGGCCGCGCAGGTCGCTGGCGCCGCTGACCGCCATGCTGGCGGTGACCTTGAGGCTGGTGACATCGACCTTGTACAGCGTGCCGTCGGCGCTCAGTGCGAGCAGTTCGGTGGCACTGACGGTACCTGCGCCCAGCGTCAGCAGGCTGGCGGTGCAGAGGGTAGTGATGCGTTTCATGTAAGTTCCTCGTGAAGGTTTCAGCATCGAGACGAAACCGGCTGGCCGGCTTCGCAGGTGCCTCGACGAAACACCTGTCAGCTATACCCGCGAGAAATGCAGTTGGATGTCGGCGCTTGAAATTTTTTTCAAGCGGCTTGCCGGCCGAGCGGCCGGCAAGCGCGATCAGTTGGCGCTGGCCAGCACGGCGCGACCGATATAGAGCACCGGGCCACTGGGGCGGTCGTAGGGCGAGCCGCCGGCCGGCTCCAGCGTCAGCTCGAACAGCTGGCCCGCCTGCACCGCGCCGATCTGTTCGGCTGGCAGGCGCAGCGGCTTGCCGGCCTCGACCAGACCCAGCGAGCGCGGGCCTTCGGCCGGATCGACCAGCGTCCAGAACTGCAGGGCGCGGCCTTCCGGCACCTGGTCGGCGACCAGCGGATCGAGCTGCAGCGTGCCATCGGCGCCGACCTGGATGACCCAGCCCGGCTGGGCCGCTTCGCCCGGTTGCTGCAGCACCACGGTGTAGCGTTCGCCTGCGATGTCCGGGCTGCGCAGGAGCGGCAGCAGCACGGCGACCAGCAGCGCAACGGCCAGCGCGGCGGCGGTCAGGCGCCAGGCCAGCAGGCTGTTCCACCAGTTGCCCAGGGCGCCCGGGCGTGGCTCGGCATGCAGGCCCAGGCTGCGGCGGATACGCAGCCACAGCGCCGGGGAGGGGGCCTGTGCCGGCAGCCGGTCGCTCAGTTCGAGAAAGTGGCGCTCCCAGTCCAGCGCCATGCGCGCGGCATGCTCATCCTCTTCGAGCAACTGGCGCACCTCGGCGGCTTCAGGTTCGTCGAGCAGGCCGAGCAGGTACTCGCCGATCAGGGCGCGACGTTCTTCGGGGTCATGCGGAATCATGCTTGCAGACACTCCTGCAGCGCGCGCAGGCCGGCGCGGATACGGCCCTTGATGGTGCCCAGCGGTGTGCTCAGGCGGCGGGCGATCTGCTCGTGGGTCAGGCCACGGTAGAAGGCCAGCAGGATCGGATGGCGGCGAGGCCTTTCCAGGCGCTGCAAGCAGTGACGAAGCAGGCGTTGCTCGGATTGCTCCAGCGCCTGCGCCTCGGCCTGCGGGCTGTCGTCGAGCACGTGTTCGATGAAGTCATCGTCCACTTCGGCATGCCGATTGCCACTGCGCAGCGCATTCAGCACGCGGTAGCGCAGGATGCTGTGCACCCAGGCGCGACCGCTGCCCAGATCGCGTCGATAGCGCGTGGCGTGCTGCCAGATGCGTACGAACGCATCGTGCAGACAGTCCTCGGCCAGATCGCGGCGGCCCAGCATGCTGATGGCCAGGCCAAGCAGTTGCCCGGCCTCCTGCCGGTAGAGCGCCTGGAAGGCGCGCTCGTCGCCGCGCGCACAGGCTTCCAGGGTGCTTTCGTAATCGAAGTCGCGATCTGCCATGGGTCATCCGGTGGCCTGAGAAATCCGCATGCAGCTTATACCCGCGAGCGCACGGGCTGGATCACGCAGGCGTAACAAAAAAATCGGTGGGGGGCGATCGCCGTTCACGGACGCGCCAGCCCATAAGCCTCATCGAGAGAAACCCAGCGCTGCAGCGGCCCCTTGCGAGAGGCGTAGCGGATCAGCAACCAGTTTCCTTGCTGCTCCAGTACCGCGCAGACATCGCCCTCGACCAGATAGGCCCTGGTCCGGCTCGCTTCGTCCGGGCGCTGATGCAGATACAGGCGCGCGTTGGGGACGGTCCAGGTTTGCGGCCGGTCATCGTCGTCGAGGGCGCGACTGGCGATGATCCTGCCCTGAGGGTCGAGCGTTTTCTCGAACACCGGAAAGAACACCGGGACGTCCGGGTCGTAGCCTTGGTTAACGTGCAGGGTCTTGTACAGCCACGGGGCGCCCGACTCATCGAAACGATAGGCGTCGTAATACCAGCGCGGTCCGCTGCGGCAGTGACTGTAGAGCGCTCGTTCCTCATTATTGGGCTGCAGCTCAGACAGCCATGAGCAATTGACGCGCGCCATCAGCGCCGGCGGCATTTGCAATCGCTCGAAACGGCGCTTGGCGGGCCGATACAGGTAGATGTGGTAGGCAGAGTTGACCATTCCTGCCGGCACGCTGATTGCCACATCCGGGTGGCCGTCGAAGTCGTAGTCCTCGATATCGAAGCTTGGCGCCTCGGCATCGTTGCCTTCGGGAAGGGTCAGTTCAAGGCTACTGCCGTCGGGTTGCTGCAGGAAGTAGCGCTCGCCCTGCCGTTGCACCTGGGCCTGCAGGCCAGGCTCAGGTTCAAAACGGGGTAGATCGGCCAGCGCCAACGTGGGCAGTAACAGAAGGCCTGAGAGGGTGCGGTACAAGGGCAAGATGGCAGTCCTTTGCTGTGACAGGCGCCGCCTGGCGCCTGTGTTCGAGGGGTGTTTTCAGCGCGGCAGTTCGATGCGCGTGGTTTCGCCGGGGACCTGCGGCCAGTCGCCTGCGGCCCAGCGCTGGCGGGCCTGGTCGATCAGTTCGGGGGTGCTGGCGACGAAGTTCCAGTTCATTCGCCGCGGGCCGATGGGTTCGCCGCCGATCAGCGCCAGGTGGCATTCGCCGCAGGCGCTGAGCAGCGGCGTTTCACCGGCCGGGATCACCGCCATGGTATGGCGGGGCAGGGTTTCGCCATCGAACTCGGCTTCGCCGTCGATCAGATACAGGGCGCGCTCGCTGTGCTCGTCCGGGATCAGCAGGCTGGCGCCGGCGCTCAGGCGCAGCTCGGCGTAGAGCGTCGGCGAACGTACCGGTACCGGCGATTCGAGACACAAGCCACTGCCGGCGATCAGGGTGATCTGCACGCCCATGGCATCGCTGCGTGGCAGCGATGCGGCAGGGTGGTAGCTGTAGGCCGGATCGCACTGTTCTTCGGTCTCCGGCAGCGCCAGCCAGACCTGCAGGCCGTGGGCCCGCTTGTGCTGCCCGAGCTGTTCGGGCGGCGTGCGCTCGACGTGGGCCACCGCGCGCCCTGCGGTCATCCAGCTGACGTCGCCGGGGCCGACCAACTGATCGGAGCCCAGGCTGTCCTTGTGCTGCAGCTGGCCCTCGAACAGGTAGGTGAGGGTGGACAGGCCGATATGCGGATGCTGGGCGATGTTCAAGCCGCTGCCGGCGGGGTAGTCCCGCTCGAGCATGTGATCGAAGAAGACGAAGGGGCCGATGCTGCGAAAGCGTGCCGATGGCAGGGGACGCAGAATCGGTTGGCCTGAAATGTCCTCGGCGCGCGGGCGGATCAGCAGCAACTCGCTCATGCCGGAGCTCCCGCCAGGCGGGTTTCGACCTGGATGTCGGTGGTGGTCATCAGCTTGTGGATCGGGCATTTGTCCGCCACGCGCAGCAGTTGCTGGCGTTGTGTCTCGTCCAGTGGTCCCTTGAGCGCCAGGTCGACGATCAGGCGGTAGTTGCCCTGACGCTCCTCGCTGTCGTCACGCTCGACATGCACGTCGATGCCTTCCAGCGGCAGGCCGCGTTGGCGCGCATAGAGCAGCAGGGTCATGGCCTTGCAGGTGCCGAGGGCGGCATCGAACAGATCGTGCGGTTCCGGTCCGGCGCCATCGCCGCCCTGCTCGGGCGAGACGTCGCCGATAAGCTGGTGCGAGCCGATTTCGATCTGCTGCTGCAGGCCCTTGTTGTTGTGAATGCGGATCATGGCGCTTTCCTTGAGGTGTGACCAATCGACTCCGGCCAGCCTAGCCCAGCCGGCACCGATCACACCAGCGCCGAGAGCCGCACGTCGGCGCCCAGTACGCGCAGCAGTTGACCACGCCCGTCGACGATGGGCACCGAGACGGTAAAGCAGAAGTCGTCTGTGGCCGAGGAGCGGTAGACCTGGGTGATATGACTTTCCATCTGCTCTGCCACGGCGCGGAACCAGGGCCGCTGGCTCCAGTCGCGGCCGCGGCAGCTGGCGTCCTGGGTGTGGGCCAGGTCGGCGGCGAAGATGTTTTCGGAAAGCTGCACGCCGCGGTTGTCGACCAGGTAGAACAGCTCGAAACGACTGTCACGTGCCAGCGTTTCGCCGAGCAGGCGCTCGGCTGCCGCCACGTCGCCGGCCAGTTCGGGGCGCGTCGCCAGTTGCTCGACGCTGGCGCGCACGGCGGCGTGGATCTCCAGACGGAAGTCGCCGAGCCCGGCGAGCAGACGGTCACCGTCCTCGCGTACCGCCTGGCTGTGATGCAGCACCTGCCCGGCCTTGCCAAGCAGTTCGCCGGCGACCTGGGCGATGCTTTGCACGTCGCCGTTGATCGAGCGCACGGCCTGGCCGATCTGCTCGGTGCCGGCGGCGATCTGGCCGACCTGGGCGTCGAGGCGGTCCATGGCCTGGCGCGTGCTGCCCAGGCCATCGCTGACGGCGAGAATGCCGCTGCGGCCGTCGGCCACCGCCTGGTGCATCTGCCGGCCGGCATCGCCGAGCTGCTGCATGCCTGTACGAAAGCGCTCGATGATGCTGCTGACCTGGTCGGTGGCGTTGGTGGTGTGGCCGGCCAGGCGGCGTACCTCTTCGGCGACCACGGCGAAGCCGCGGCCATGTTCGCCGGCACGCGCGGCCTCGATGGCGGCGTTCAGCGCGAGTAGATTGGTCTGCTGGGAGATGCTGGCGATCACGCCGATGACCTTGCTCACCTCGTCCAGTTGTCCGGCCAGCTGCGCGATCACCTGGGCCAGTTGCGCTTCGCTGGCGTCGATGACTTCGACCTGGCGCAACACGGCCTGGCCGCTCTGCTGGCAGTGATGCAGGGTCGCCGAAACCTCGGCGGACAGCCGCGCCACTTCGCCGGCACCGGGTACCAGCTCGGCATCCAGGGTAGTGGTGACCTGCTCGCTGGCGCTGGCGATCAGCTCCGAGGATTGTGCCAGGGCCTGCCCGCTCTGCTGGTTGGCCGCAGCGATACGGGCCAGCTGCGGCGCGTGCGCAGCGATGCCGACGGCGGCGCCGAGGCTGGCACGAATGCGCTGCTGCAGGCCGGCGCTGAACGCGTTCAGGCGCACCATCCATTGATAGTGCTCGGGCAGGCGGGTGGTCAGATCGTGGTCGTGAAACAGCGCCTCCAATGCAGCCTCGTCCTGGGCTTTGCCGGCTGGCTTGCGCAGCATCTGCAACATGGTGATTCTCCTCGATGATGTGCATCGAGCGTTGCAAGCCAGGTGCCATCATTGGCTCGGCGATTTCGCTGCGCCGCGTCTGCGGATGCCGGGCGGCGGTGAGCGAACCTGGTGCAGTGGCGATCGCTTCGTTCCACGACGAGGCGCTGCAAGCGTCCGAACTTGCGCGCCTGGCTTGCGGTCTATGCTGCTCGTACCGTCAGGAGGACTCGCCTTGCCCATTCGCCGCCCAATACCCTGGCTGCTGGCCCTAAGCGCAATGCTCGCCTGCAGCGTGCAGGCCCGTGAATATCGCTACAGCGACGCCCATCTGCACTACGTCGACTTCTTTCAGGAAAGCGCCGGCATGGACGAGTTGCTGGAGAAGATGGCGCAGAACAATGTCGATCACGTGATGTTCTCCGGAATACCGGTGGCCAAGAAGTGGGACGAGGACGAGCCCAAGCGCCCGCGCTATTACGCCGGCGACGATGCCAACGCCTATTGGTACAGCGCTACCGACGTGTTCATCGCGGCGGCCTACAAGCGTCTGCCGGCCGAGCAGCGCAAGCGCTTCCATCCCTTTCTGTCCGGCTTCAACCCCAACGACAAGAACGCCGACGCCCATATTCGCCGCATGCTCGAGCTGGACCCCGGCCTGTGGCAGGGTATCGGCGAGGTCTTCACCCGCCATGACGACCTGACCGCGCTGATCCACGGCCGTGCCCCGAGGGCCAACAACGAGGCCCTGGCGCGGGTATATCACCTGGCCGCCGAATATGACCTGCCGGTGATGCTGCACTCGAACATCACTTCCAAGCGCGAGCGCGAACCCATCTACCTCGAAGAGATCGAGGCGCCGCTGCGCAACCATCCGCATGTGCGGTTCATCTGGGCGCATGCCGGCACCAGCGCCGAGATCCATCGTCACCAGGAGAAGCTCGATTATCTGCTGGCGACCCTGGAGCGCATGCTCGGCCAGTACCCCAACCTCTATATCGATCTGTCCTGGACCATGCTGCGCCCCTATCTGCTGGACGAGAACGGCAAGCCCGACGAGAAATGGGTGCAACTGGTCAGCAGTTACCCGGAGCGTTTCATGCTGGGTTCGGACGTGGTCGGGCGCTTCGCCAGCCTGGGTGAATACATGAAGGGCTTCGATCCCTTCCTCGATGCATTGCCCGAGGAGGTGGCGCACAAGGTGGCGCGCGACAACTTCCTGTCCGTCCTGCCGCGCCGGGTGCAGGCCGAGCTGGATCGATAGCAGGGCTGTCATCAGGTTGTCACTCGGGTGTCATAGGCTCGCGCCCATCTCAACGAGGAGCGCACCATGCATTACACCCGAGTGGCCATCATGGCCGGTCTATTCGCCTGGGCAGGCCTGAGTCAGGCCGAGGTTCGCGTAGATGGGCCGGTGGAATACGGCATCTTCAGCAGCCAGTACCAGGACTTCCAGCCCGGCGAGCGCGTGCTGACCCGCAGCAACCAGGACATCCAGCGTACCGATCAGATTCCCGCCAAGCTCGGCACCAAGTTCGGCATGCGCTACAGCCTGGCCGGCAAGCGTGAGGGCGATACGCCGCTGACCCTGCTTTACCTCACGCCCGGCGTGGTCACGCCGGACGGCCAGCGCCACGACAAGTTCGAAGTGCAGCAGAAGCTGGTGGTCGGCGCGCCGCAGGACGTGATGGCCTTCGAATTCACCGAACACCACGAGGTGGTGCCCGGCGAATGGCACTTCATCGTCTATCAGGGCGACCGCAAGCTGGCCGAACAGCGCTTCATGGTGCGCTGATCAGAGCAGGATGATCGCCCAGGTCAGGGCGATCATCAGCAGCGCGACCATCTGCGCCGCACTGCCCATGTCCTTGGCCTGCTTGGACAGCGGGTGCAGGTTCAGCGAGATGCGATCGACTACCGCCTCGATGGCGGAATTGAGCAGCTCCACCACCAGTGCAAGCAGCGGCACTATTACCAGCAACGCACGTTCGGCGCGGCTGACATCGACCAGCCCGGCCAGCGGCAGCAGCACCAGATTCAGCCAGACCAGCTGACGGAACGCGGCTTCACCCTGATAGGCCGCACGCAGCCCGGCCAGCGAATACCCGGTGGCATCGAGGATGCGCGCCAGGCCGCGGCGCCCCTTGAAGGACAGGGCGTCCAGATCGGAACTGTCATTCATCGCGGCAGCCCGCCCCAGGGATCGTTCAGAGCCTGCTGGTAAACCTGACGCAGGTAAGCCATGTCGGCATCTGGCATGGCGCCACGGTGTCGATCCAATTGGCCCAGGTCGCGGCGCGAGGCGCTGGCGACGCGCCAACGTCGCCGGCTTTTCTCCAGATCCAGCAGGGCGATATCCACGTCGCCGTCGCTACGAACCTTGACGAACAGGTGCTTGGCATAACAGCAGCCGTGCTGCCAGCCGCCCAGGTGCAGACGTGCAAGTGTCACCGCCAGGCGTTGCAGCATGACCTGGTTGAGCTGCGGCGCATGGGGCTCGCCGTACCACTGCTCCAGGCTGACGAAACCCGGCAGCGCCTCGGTAACCAGCAGCGCCTGCCACTGCCCGGCCTGTTTGCGCGCTGCGCAGTAGACGATGTTCGGTGTACGAATGCCGAGGCGGGCGAGGGCGCGATAGGCCTGCAGCTCACGCAGAATCGTCGGCCGGCCCAATGGATGGCGCAGCGAGCGGTAGGTGTGGCCGTTCTGGCGTTTGCAGTAGAGCAGCGGCCTGCTGCCGTCCCAGTGCTGCAGCAGGCGTACGCCGCTCTCGCCGCCGCGCCGCTGGTTGGCCGGCTCGACCCATTGACCAGGGCTGTGCCACCAGCGATCGAACTCGGTCGAGGGCAGGGCGGCCAGTGCTTGTTCGCTGAGAATCCCCATTTCAGGCCCCCTTGCGCAGCACGTAGGTGCGCCACATGGCGTAGCCGGGCAGGAAGTCCAGGTGGCCGAGTATGGTGAAGCCGGCCTGACTAAACTCCGCCTCCACCGTCTTGCGGGGCACCACGAAGCGGTTCAGGTTCTGCGCCCCGCGGCCCTTAGCGGCGCGGCGGGCCTCCAGGCGGCGACGTTTCCAGGCCTTGTAGTTGCCGTCGACCCACAGCGAGACGATCAGCGTGTCGCGGCTGACGCGGTGGAACTCGCGGAGAATGGCCAGGCGGTGTTCGGCCGACTCGATATGGTGCAGCAGGCGGATGCAGAAGATGCAGTCCACCGCGTTATCACCCAGGTCGATAGCGAAAGCCGAGGTGCGGAAGCTGTTGACCCGTGCCACCACCTCGGGCGGCTGCGCGGCGCGAGCAGTGGCGAGCATGTCGGCGGAATTGTCGGCAGCGAAGATCACCCGGTTCGGCTGCTCGCAGAGCAGTGGCCAGAAGCGCCCGGCGCCGCAGGGCAGGTCGAGCACCAGGTTGGGCTCATCGGCCAGCTGCAGGGCGCGGCGCGCCACCTGTACGTCGCGCCAGTGGGACAGGCGCCGAAACAGGCCGTCCTGGTGCTTGTGCAGGTATTGCTGGGCGTGCTCGAAATCGTACTTGCGGGAAAAATCCAGTTCGATGGGGCTGGGCTTGGGCATGACGAACGTCCCTTGATGGTTACGTTCGCCACCTTAGAGAGCCGCGCATCAAGGTCCCGTCAAAGGGACGTGAAAATTTCGTCAAGCGCCATTGTTGAGTGTCACGCGAAAGCGCGTATGGCCCGGCTCACTCTCCAGGCTGACCTGCCAGCCCTGTTTGGCGCAGATGCGCTTGACCAGCGACAGGCCAAGGCCGAGGCCCTCGCCGCGAGCCTGGGTGCCACGCACGAACGGCTGAAAGATGCGCTCGTGCTGCTCGGCAGGAATGCCGGCACCGCTGTCCTCGATACGAAACGCTCCCGATTCGAGGATCAGGCGCACACTGCCGTTCTCGGTGTAGTGCAGGGCGTTGCGCAACAGGTTGGCCATTACCGTAGCGAGGAAAGTGGCGTTGTAGCGGCCGTCGTCCTGGCCTTCCTCGATCAACTGGAAGTCCAGGCCTTTCTCTTCCATCAGCACGCCCCAGCGGCCGGCCTGCTCATGGGCGATGGCCGCCAGGCTGCGGTCGCCGCTGAAGGCCGCCTCGTTGCTCTTGTCCCGCGCCAGTTGCAGGAAGGTCTGCACCAGTTCGCGCATTTCCTCGCTGGCGCGGGCAATGCGCGCCACCTGTTCCTTCTCGCGCGGGCTCAATGGCGCCTCGCCGAGCAGTTCGCAGGAGGTGGCGATGACCATCAGTGGCGTGCGCAGCTCATGGCTGACATCGCTGGTGAACAGGCGCTCGCGCTCCAGGGACTGGCGCACCTGACCCAGGGTGCTGTCGAAGGCAGCTGCCAGCTGGCCAATCTCGTCGTTGGGGTAGTCCGGCGCCAAGGGCGGCGCCAGCGGGTGCAGTTGGTCGCGGTGGCGGACCTGCTGGGCCAGACGGCTGACGGGGGCCATGACCTTGCTCGCGGTAATCAGGCCCAGGCCCCAAGCCGCGATCACGGTGAGCAGAAAACCTGCCAGCACCACGTTGAACAGGGCGTTCTCGCGGGCTTCGAATTCATCCTGCTCTTGCACCAGTACATGAGTATGGCCGTTGCTCTCTTCTACATATACGTAGAAAGCATCATCGCCGTTCACGATTTCATTGAAGCCCTCAGGAAGGTGTTGATACTCATCTGGTATTGCGTACTCGGGGAACTGAGAAGAAAAGAATCGCGTACTGCTATCGAGCCTTGGCGCTGAGCCGGTTTTCATATCTTGTAAGAGTACACCGCTTAACTCACGCTCCATTTGCATTGAAACCAAGTGCTCTTCAATGAAATGCACCACCCCGACGATGCTCAGCGAAAACAGCCCGCTGACTACTGTGGTCATGAGTATGAAAGCGATCAGGATGCGCCGTTCGAACGGTTGCTTAGACAGCATCGGCGCTCTCCGCCAGGCGATAACCGACGCCGTGAATGGTGTGCAGCAAAGGCGTAGGGAAGGGTTTGTCGAGCACCTGGCGCAACTGGTGAACGTGGCTGCGTAGGCTGTCGCTGTCCGGGCAGTCGTCGCCCCACAGCGCCTCTTCCAGCGCCTCACGGCGCACCACGGCCGGGCTGCGCTGCATGAGAATGGCCAGCAGCTTGAGGCCCAGCGGGTTGAGTTTGAGCGCCTGGCCGGCGCGGCTGACGTGCAGGGTATCGAGGTCGTAGCTAAGGTCGGCGACCTGCAGCTGGCGTTTGCGGCTGCCGCGGCTGCGGCGCAGGATCGCCTCGATGCGCGCCACCAGCTCGGACAGGGCGAAGGGCTTGATCAGGTAATCGTCGGCACCGGCATTGAGTCCTTTCAGGCGATCATCCAGCGCATCTCGCGCAGTGAGCATCAGAATCGGCACTTCGCTGCGACCATCCTCGCGCAGGCGCTTGCATACCTGATAGCCGTCGATGCCGGGCAGCATGATGTCCAGCACGATCAGGTCGTAATGACCGCTGCTGGCCAGGTGCAGGCCGCTCAGGCCGTCTTGCGCGCAGTCCACGGAGAAGCCCTTGAGCTGCAGATAGTCGAGCACGTTGGCGAGAATGTCTCGGTTGTCTTCGATGACCAGAATGCGCATCGCGGTTTATTCCTGGGTTTGACGATTTTTTCACACGGCTTTGACGAGAGGCTCACGGCTGGCCTCGCAGACTGCGGCTCGTTCATCCTGGAAGGATCATACGATGCCAATGCTTCATTACGCGCAACTTCGTTATCTGTCGATCATTCTGCTGGCCTGGCTGGCAGTTTTTTTCCTCACCCGCAGCCTATTGCTGCTCGGCCACCTGGGCGATGCCGGTTTGACGCTGCCGGGGCTGTTTGGCCTGTACGGCGTCGGCCTGGTCTACGACCTCAGCTTCCTGGTGTACGCCGCGCTGCCGCTGGCGCTGTACCTGCTGCTGTGTCCGGCCTGGTTATGGCGCCGCCGCTGGCATCAGCGCCTGCTGATTGCCCTGGTAGCCGTCAGCCTGTTCGCGATGTTCTTCACCGCAGTGGCCGAATGGCTGTTCTGGGACGAGTTCGGCGTGCGCTTCAACTTCATCGCCGTGGACTACCTCGTCTATTCCAAGGAGGTGGTGGACAACATTCTCGAGTCCTATCCGATCTATCCCTTGCTGGCCCTGCTGGCGGCCATGGCCATCTGCCTGACGCTGGCGCTGCGGCGGCCGCTGCGAGCGGCATTGGAGGCGCCGCGTCTGCCTGCGCTACAGGCTGTCTGCACGTTGGTCATGCTGGCGCTGCTGGCTGGCCTGTGCAGTGGCCTGGTGGGGCAGGACGCGCCGCGTGGCCTGGGTGGCAACACCTATCAAAGGGAACTGGCGAGCAACGGTCCGTACCAGTTCTTCGCCGCATTCCGTAACAACGAACTGGATTACCAGCAGTTCTACGCCACCTTGCCTGATGCGCTGGTGGCTGCGCAGCTGCGCGCCGAGGTGGCCGAGCCCAATGCCCGTTTCATCGGCAGCGATCCGCAGGACATCCGCCGGCTGATCGACAACCCCGGCTCGCCGCGCAAGCTCAATGTGGTGCTGGTGACCATCGAGAGCCTGAGCGCCAAATACCTGGGCAGCTTCGGCGACACGCGAGGGTTGACCCCGAACCTTGACGAGCTGCGCAAGCACGCCCTGGTGTTCACCAACTTCTACGCCACCGGTACGCGCACCGACCGCGGCCTGGAAGCGCTGACCCTGTCGGTACCGCCGACGCCGGGGCGCTCCATCGTCAAGCGCATCGGCCGTGAGTCCGGTTACGCCAGCCTGGGCCAGCAACTGAGCGCTCAGGGCTACGACAGCGTCTTCGTCTACGGCGGCCGCGGCTATTTCGACAACATGAACGCCTTCTTCGGCGGCAATGGTTATCGCGTCGTCGACCAGAGCAGCGTCGACGAGGCCGAGATGAGCTTCCAGAACGCCTGGGGCATGGCCGACGAGGACCTCTATCGCCAGGCGATCAAGGTGGCCGATGCCGATCACGCCGCCGGCAAGCCGTTCCTCCTGCAACTGATGACTACCTCCAACCACCGTCCCTACACCTACCCGGACGGGCGCATCGACATTGCCTCCGGCGACGGGCGCGAAGGGGCGGTGAAGTACACCGATTACGCCATCGGCCAGTTCCTCGCCGAGGCGCGCAGCAAGCCCTGGTTCGATCAGACGCTATTCGTCTTCGTCGCCGACCATACCGCCGGCAGTGCCGGGCGTGAGGACCTGCCGGTGGCCAACTACCACATCCCCTTATTCATCTATGCCCCCAGCTACATCGAGCCGGGCGAGTACCGCGACGTGGCCAGCCAGATCGACGTGGCGCCGACGCTGCTCGGCCTGCTCAACCTGGATTACGTCTCCACCTTCTTCGGCCGCAACCTGCTGCGCGCGGATCATCCAGCAGGCCGTGCGCTGCTGGGCAACTACCAGCACCTGGGGCTGTTCGACGGCAAGGATTTGGCGATTCTCAGCCCGCGCCGGGGCATGCGCCGCCATGACGATGCCCTGGGGCTGAGCCATGAGTCGCGCAGCGATGGCGACGATCCGCTGCTGCGTCGCGACATCGCTTACTACCAGGGCGCCAGCCATGCCTTCAGTAAACATCTGATGGCCTGGCATCCAGATAGCCAATCCAGCCAGCAACTCAGTGAGCGCTAAGGAGTGGAAATGTCATCCCGTTATTTCGACTTTCGTCTGGCGCTCGGCATACCGGTACTGCTCATGGCGCTGCTGCTGGCGTTCGACCCCAGCCCGGTGGATTTCGCCCTGGCGCGGCTGTTCTACGAACCCGGACAAGGTTTCATCGGGCGTAGCAGCTTCTGGCTCGAGGACATCCTGCATGACCGCGCCAAGCAGGCGCTGATCCTGCTCGGTGTGCTGGCTATCGCAGGCTTCGCGCTCAGCCTGCTGCCCACGCGACTACGCCAATGGCGCCGACAGCTTGGCTATCTGGTGCTGGCGCTGGGGCTGTCGACTTCGCTGGTCACCCCGTTGAAAACGCTCACCGGCATGCACTGCCCCTGGAGCCTGAGCGAGTTCGGCGGCCAGGAGCAATTCACGCCGCTGCTGGCCGAGCGCGCACCGACCGCCAATCCCGGCCGCTGCTGGCCGGGCGGCCATGCCTCGGCGGGGTTCTCGCTGCTGGCACTGTTCTTCGTCCTGCGTGACCGGAGACCGCGGATGGCACGTATTGCGCTGGTGGTGGCACTTGGGCTCGGCTCGCTGTTTTCCCTGGGGCGCATGCTGCAAGGGGCGCACTTTCTCTCGCACAACCTGTGGACGCTGCTGATCGATTGGACAATCTGCGTGCTGACCTACCGCTGGCTGCTCTATCGCCAACCTGTCGAACAGCCATCGCGCAACTCGCTTGAATGGGGAGAAACCTGCCGATGAACAGATTTCTACAGGGCCTGCGGCTGGCGCTGGCCTCGCTGGTGTTTTTGGGCGCGTTGTTGGCGCTGCCGTTGAGCATGGCCTGGGCTGCCACCACTGCGCCGGTACCCGGGCAGAGCGCGCGTCCGGTCAACTGGGCGCAACCGCTGGACAGCCGCATCAACCTCTATCGCATGACGCCTGATCTCTATCGCAGCGCCTTGCCGAGTGCCGGGGACTTGCCACAGCTGCAGGCCCTGGGCATCGCCACGGTGATCAACTTCTATCAGCGCGGCGATGAGCAGTGGCTGAAGGATCCCAGGGTTGTTCAGGTGCATCTGCCGCTGCGTACCGACCGTATCGATGATGCCGACGTCATCGAAGTGCTACGCAGCATTCGCCAGGCGCAAAGCCGTGGCCGCGTTCTGATTCACTGCAAGCACGGGCAGAATCGTACGGGGCTCATTGCCGCCATGTACCGGGTGATCTACCAGAACTGGAGCAAGGAGCAGGCATTGGCAGAAATGCGCGGTGGCGGTTTTGGCGGCGAAGAGCGTATGGGCGACGCCGAGCGCTACCTGCGCGACGCCGACATTCCGGCGTTGCGTTCAGCATTGGCCACAGGCGCCTGTAGCACCAGCGCATGGGCGCTGTGCGCGCTAAAGGATCGGCTGCTCGGCGTAATCGAGGGGGTATGAAGTCATGAAGGTCGCGCGTTTGCTGATCTGTGGCCTGTCGTTGCTGGTCTTGCTGGGGTGTCAGAGCCTGCGCGAGCAGATGCTGGCAGAGAACTATCCGCCGACCTTCGTCGACGGCTTCGAGGACGGTTGCAGCAGTGGGCGTTCGGCTGTTGGCCCGCTCGGTCAGTTCGACAAGGACGTGCCACGTTACATGGCCGAGCCGCTGTATGCCCGCGGCTGGGAGGATGGCTTCCGCCAATGCGAAGACGTGCAGCGCATCGATGACTGGCAGGCGCGTCGGGAGGAGCAGTGGCGCGATGATGAATGGCGCCACCACGTCGACCAGGCGATGGCCAAGGCTCTGCGTCGTTAGAAATTTCTTTATGTCCTTATCAAGAGCGACTGAATCGCGTCGATAAGAAAGAAGGGATTAGGGTCTGTTGTCGTTTCGCGCACGGCTCGCGTCGAAACGGCAACAGACCCTAGTACAATCTCTGAAGGTCTTTTGCCAAGTGCGGCGAAGGATGTCTCGATTTCTGCGCGCAATGGGAGTTGCAAAAATGTCGCTGCGTAATCTTTCTATCGCACCACGGGCTGCTTTGGGATTCGGTCTAGTAGCTTTGCTGGTGTTGCTGCTTGGGGCTTTTTCGCTGTTGCAGATGAGCGAGATGCGCAAGCAGTCCGAGGCAGTCGATCAGAATTGGCTGCCAAGTATGATGGCGCTGGGGGAGGTCAGCCAGGACATCCTGCGTCTGCATGCCGTGACGCTGCGGCTGATGCTCAGTCGTGAGCCTGATGAGCTTCAGAGGAACCTGCGCCTTGCCGATGAACTGCGTACTGAGTTGAGTGCGGCTGACTCTTCGTATCAAAAGCTTATCTCCGGTAGTGAGGTGCGTAGCCTTTACGAGTTTTTTCGCCGAGCCGAAGCGGCCTACTTGCAGGAGCAGGGCAAGATCGTTGCCTTCATTCGCCAAGGTAACTTCGACGATGCCATTGCCGTGACCCGTGGCACGCTCAATCAACATGCCGATGATATGGCGCGTGCTCTAACTGATCTTTCCGAGCTGAACCGCAAGGGCGCTATGGAGGCAGCTCGCAAGGCTGGGCAGGTGTTCGATTCGGCGCGTACTTGGGTAGTGGTGATGATGGCACTGGCGGCGCTGGCTACCGTGGGCCTGGCACTGCTGCTGACCCGTAGCATCGTCGCGCCGCTGACGGAGGCGGTACGTCTTGCCGAGGTAGTGGCGTCGGGTGATCTGACCCAGAGCATCCACGTCGAGGGCCGTGACGAGCCGGCACGGCTGCTAAACGCCCTGAAAAGCATGCAGCAGAGCCTGCGTAACACCATTCAGAGCATCGCCGACTCGTCCAATCAACTGGCATCGGCATCCGAAGAATTGCATGCGGTGACCGAAGATTCGACTCGCGGCCTGCATCAGCAGAACACCGAGATCGAACAGGCTGCTACGGCAGTCAACGAGATGACTGCCGCGGTCGAAGAGGTCGCGCGCAATGCTGTGAGCACCTCCGAGGCATCGCGCGAATCCAATGCTACGGCGCAGCAGGGGCGCGAGCAGGTGCGCCAGACCGTGAGCTCGATCAGTCAGCTGGCCGATGATGTAAATGGCACCGCGGGTGAGGTCGAGAAGTTGGCCGAGCGGGTCCGTGAGATCAGCAAGGTGCTTGACGTGATCCGCTCCATCGCCGAGCAGACCAACCTGCTGGCGCTCAACGCTGCCATCGAGGCGGCGCGGGCCGGTGATGCGGGACGAGGCTTCGCTGTAGTGGCTGACGAGGTGCGTGCGCTGGCGCATCGCACTCAGCAATCCACGCAGGAGATCGAGCAGATGATCGGTGCCATTCAAAGCGGCACCGATCAGGCGGTCGGTTCGATGCAGAGCAGCAACAGTCGCGCCCGTTCCACCCTTGAAGTGGCCCAGGCTGCGGGCACGGCGCTGGAGTTGATCACTCAGGCGATCTCCTCGATCAACGAGCGCAACCTGGTGATTGCCAGTGCGTCGGAAGAGCAGGCTCAGGTGGCGAGGGAAGTGGATCGCAATCTGGTCAATATTCGCGATCTGTCTCTGCAGAGTTCGGCGGGTGCCAACCAGACCAGTGCGGCTAGCCAGGAGCTGTCGCGTCTGGCGATCGACCTGAACAACCTGGTAGCGCGCTTCAAGGTCTGAGGCACGGCCATTTCCCCTCCCGCCAGCGGGAGGGGGAGGAAAGTAGCACAAACGAAAACGGCGCCCGAAGGCGCCGTTTTCTTTACCGTGGCAGCTGTTACTTGCCGGCCCAGCGCTTGAGCACCAGGGTGGCGTTGGTGCCACCGAAGCCGAAGCTGTTGCTCATCACGGTATCGAGCTTGGCGTTCTCGACGGTGCTGAGCTGGATCGGCATGTCGGCCACTTCCGGGTCGAGCTCGTCGATGTTGGCCGACGCGGCGATGAAGTTACCTTCCATCATCAGCATGCAGTAGATCGCTTCCTGCACGCCGGCAGCGCCGAGGCTGTGGCCGGACAGGCTCTTGGTCGAGCTGATGGCCGGGGCCTTGTCGCCGAATACGGCGCGCACGCCTTTGATTTCCGCAACGTCGCCAACCGGAGTCGAGGTGCCGTGGGTGTTGAGGTAGTCGATCGGGGTGTCGACGGTGGCCAGCGCCTGCTGCATGCAGCGGATCGCGCCTTCGCCGCTCGGAGCAACCATGTCGTAGCCATCGCTGGTGGCGCCGTAACCGACGATTTCCGCGTAGATCTTGGCGCCGCGGGCCAGAGCGTGCTCCAGCTCCTCGACCACGACCATGCCGCCACCGCCGGCGATGACGAAACCGTCACGCTTGGCGTCGTAGGCGCGCGAGGCTTTTTCCGGGGTCTCGTTGTACTGGGTGGAGAGGGCACCCATGGCGTCGAACAGGCAGCTCTGACTCCAATGTTCTTCTTCACCGCCGCCGGCAAAGACCACGTCCTGCTTGCCCAGCTGGATCTGCTCCATGGCCTGGCCGATGCAGTGTGCGCTGGTGGCGCAGGCCGAGGAGATGGAGAAGTTGACGCCCTTGATCTTGAACGGAGTCGCCAGGCACGCTGATACGGTGCTGCCCATGGTGCGGGTCACGCGGTACGGACCGACGCGCTTGACGCCTTTTTCGCGCAGGGTGTCGATGGCTTCCATCTGGTTGAAGGTGGAGGCGCCACCGGAGCCGGCGATCAGGCCGGTACGCGGGTTGGAAATCTGCTCTTCACTGAGGCCGGAATCCTTGATCGCCTGCTCCATCGCCAGGTAGGCGTAGGCCGCAGCGTCGCCCATGAAGCGGAACAGCTTACGGTCGATCAGCTCTTCCAGATTCAGGTTGACCGAGCCGGAGACATGGCTGCGCAGGCCCATTTCGGCGTACGACGGGTTGAAACGGATGCCGGATTTGCCCGCGCGGAGGCTGTTGGCAACGGCTTCTTTGTCATTGCCCAGGCAGGAAACGATGCCCAGACCGGTAATCACGACACGACGCATGTGCAAGTCCTTCAGAAACTGTCGGTAGAGGTGAACAGGCCAACGCGCAGGCCTTCGGCACTGTAGATCTCGCGGCCGTCGACGCTGACGCTGCCATCGGCGATGCCGAGGATCAGCGAGCGGTTGATGGTGCGCTTGATGTGGATGTTGTAGGTGACCTTCTTGGCGGTCGGCAGCACCTGACCGAAGAATTTCACTTCGCCGCTGCCCAGGGCGCGACCGCGGCCCGGGTTGCCTTGCCAGCCGAGGTAGAAGCCAACCAGCTGCCACATGGCGTCGAGGCCGAGGCAGCCTGGCATCACCGGGTCGCCCTCGAAGTGGCAGCCGAAGAACCACAGATCCGGGTTGATGTCGAGCTCAGCGACGATTTCGCCCTTGCCGTGCTTGCCGCCGGTCTCGCTGATATGAACGATGCGATCGATCATCAGCATGTTCGGGGCGGGCAGTTGCGCGTTCCCGGGGCCGAACAGTTCGCCGCGGCCGCAGGCGAGCAGATCTTCCCGAGAGTAGGCGTTTTGTTTTGTCATGCGAGCTCCTCAATTGTCCCCATGCTTCTAAGGCTGGGCGAATCGTCCTGGCCGGCGCGCCTGAAATAGGGGGCGTCTGCCGGCAGCCTAGTCATAGACTGTTGCGTTGTGGTGAAAGTCACAGCGCAGTGAGTACAGTTGTACTCCGCTGTACTGGCATTGTCACAGGCACAGCAGTTTCCCCTTGTAACTCGTAATGCTGTTTGCCTAAGAAATGACCGTACGCGATTAGTCCCCTCGCCCCTTTGGGGAGAGGGTTAGGGAGAGGGGAAAACCGGCAGTTTGTCGTGTTTTCAGCCCTCTCCCCCAGCCCCTCTCCCATAAATGGGATAGGGGAGCCACACGCGTACAACCTTAAGTGAACAGCATTACCCTTGTAACTCGGGCTTGTCATCGGGGCCACTCGCCTATGGTCGGGCTGGCAACCAGCGCAGCAGAATGCGTTGCAGGTCTGCTCGTTTGAATGGTTTTGCCAGGTAATCGTTCATTCCCGCTTGCAGGCAGGCTTCGCGATCGCCCTGCAGGGCATTGGCGGTCAGGGCGATGATCGGCACCCGGCTGCCGTGCTCGAGCTGGCGGATCTGCCGCGTCGCTTCGTAGCCATCCATCAGCGGCAGCCTGCAGTCCATGAGGATCGCGGCGTAGTCCTGCTGCGTGCAGCTTTGCACGGCCTGCTGGCCGTCGCCGACCAGGCTGACCTGATAGCCCAGGCTGCGCAGCATGGCCTCGATCACCGTCTGGTTGACCGGATTGTCTTCGACCAGCAGCACGGCCTGGCCGTCGCCGCTGCTCAGGGGCTGGCTGTCATCGCTCGGCGCCTGTTCGCTGC
>VFQR01001306.1_pt1 | contig 19918 bp, 16 predicted proteins | sample 3512321 | NCBI WGS metagenome assembly VFQR01 (sample SAMN10412374, study PRJNA504923) | tailings metagenome | isolation source: Relicate 3 Philex TSF1 revegetated site | place: Philippines: Tuba, Benguet | collected 2017-08-29
GATGCCGGCATGGGTGTTGAGCAGCCGGGCATCGGCGATGATGATGAAGTGGTTCACGATCAGCGCCGAGACCGGCACCATGAAGCTCGCCAGAACGAGGTACCACAGCAGCATCCGTCCGGGGAAGCGCAGCTGCGAGATGGCATAGCCGGCACAGGCCGCCATGCCGACCGCCAGAACCGTCACCGCCACCGAGGTGATGATGGAGTTCACATACCAGATCGGCAGCTGCGAGTTCTGGATCACGAAGGCATAGCCGTCGAGATGGATGCCGTCGGGCAAGAGGTTCAGACCGGGTCGTACCGCCTCGGTGTCCGTCTTGAAGCTGGTGGCGAGGGCCCAGTAGACCGGAAAGAACCAGATGACGGCAAATGCCAGCGTCAAGAGGTTGAGGATCCACGCGCCCGGGTCAAGAAAGCCGGGGCGGCGCCCCGCGACCTCAACGGGTGCAGTCGACACAGCGTCCGTCATTTGCCGCCTCCGCGAACCTTGAGCACCTGGTACTGCAGCACCGAGAAAACGACGACGATCACGAACAGCGCCACCGCGATGGTCGAGGCATAGCCGCTCGAGTTCTTCTGGAAGGCCTGCTCGTAGATGTACTGCACCAGCACCATGGTCGCCTGCGTGCGCCCACCCTGGGCGAAGAGGTAGACCTGATCGAAGATCTTCAGCTGCAGGATCAGCTGGATGGTGAGGCAGAGCACGGTCACCGGCCAGATCAGCGGCCAGGTGATGTTGCTGAACAGCTGCCAGCGCGTCCCGCCATCGAGGGCCGCCGCTTCGTAGAGCTCGCGCGGAATGTTCCTGAGGCCGGCGAGGAAGAGCAGGATCGAGAAGCCGTTGGTCCACCAGATGGTCAGCAGCCCCGCCATGGGCATGAACCACGGCGTCGTGCGCCACACGTTGATGCGCTTGCCGGCCAGGGGCTCGATGATGAACTGCGCGATGCCGAACTGCACGTTCAGCAGCCAGTCCCAGATGAGGTAGACCACCGTCACCGGCAGGATGAACGGCAGGAAGAAGGCCGCAAGGATGATGCTCTGGATCCAGCCCTTGAGGCGGCTGACCATCAGCGCGATGATCAGCGCCACGGCCGTGCCCGGCACCACCGTCAGCAGCACGAAATAGGATGTGTTCCACACCGCGGTCCAGAAGATGCGGTCGTTGAACATGCGGACGTAGTTGTCCAGCCCGACCCACTCGCCCGCACCGATCAGCGGGGCCTTGGTGAAGCTGATCTGTACCATCTGGATGGTGGGGTAGACGAACATCCACCCGAAGATCAGCACGAACGGCGCCACCAGCACGGCGGCCACCAGATATTCGCTGCGACGATTTCTCAGCATCGAACTGCGCCCCTGTTCACGCACCGAAAGCAACTGGCCGGCGCTGCGGCCGGCCAGTCGGGTTTCGTGCAGGTGAGATTACTGCAGGTCTTCGAGGGCCTGCTTCATCTCCTGGGCCGCATCCTCGGCGCTGATCTCGTTGTTCAGCGCAGCGGTGAAGGCGTTGCCGGCCGCATCGAACAGCGGCGAGGCGACGCCGGCGTTCGGCGACTTCGGATCGAACACCTGGTTGGCGGTCAGCTTGGCGTAGGTCGCCTGCGGCTGCATGGCCTTGTACTCGTCGGTCTGGGTGACGGCCTCATTGGCAGGCACGTGACCGGCAGTGGCCCAGAACAGCGAGTTGTCGGCCATGTACTTGATCACTTCGAGCACGGCGGCCTTCTTTTCCGGGGTCGGGGTCTTGCCGACATTGTTCGGAATGGCGAAGGCGTGCGAGTCGGCATAGGTGCAGGGACGGTCGAACATCACCGGCAGCTCGATGGCGCCCCAGTTGAACAGCTCGCCCTTGGCCTCAAGGTCAGTCATGGTGGGGACTTCCCACACACCGTTGATCATGGTCGCCGCTTCACCGGAGGTGAACAGCGCCACGGCCGACGGATAGTCGGTGTATTCGGGCACGTGGCCGGCCTGCACCCAGTCGGCGATCACCCGCACGCTGTTGGCGAGCTTGTCGACATTGTCGCCCTCGAGCCATGCGCCGTCATTGCCGATGCTGCCGTTCTGCTGGCAGAGGAACGAGTAGATGGTGCGGAAAGCGAAAGAGCCGTCCGCCGTGGTCATGGCGAGGCCGTACTGCGTGCCGCCGTCGCGCAGCTTCTGCATCGCGGCGTTGAAGTTCTCGACCCCGTCGAGGCCGGTCGGCAGGCCGTCGGCGCCGATCAGACCGGCTGCCTCGAGCTTGTCCTTGTTGTAGTAGAGCACGATCGGATGGGTGTCGAAGGGCACCGCATACTGCTTGCCGTCGACATTGACCGCCTCGAACGTTTCGGCCGCGAAGCTGTCGGGGCCGAGGCCCATGGCCGCCCAGTCATCGGCGGTGAACTCGGAGAGCGTCCCCTGGCTCACGGCCAGCGGGATACGCGAGGCGTGATAGGTCATCACGTCCGGGCCTTCGCCCACGGCGGCCGAGGTCTGCACCTTGGTGTAGAACGGCACGCCCCAGTCGAGCGTCGTCGCCTGGATTTCGATCCGGCCGGCATTGGCCTCGTTGAAGTCGGAGATCAGCTTCTTCATGCGCACGCCGTCGCCGCCGCCGAGGAAGTCCCACCAGACGACGGTTTCGGTCGCCGAGGCGGCCGTGGCGATGGAGAGCAGCGCCGTCGAGACGAGCGCCTTCGTGAACAGTTTCATCCTAGTTCCTCCCTTTGGTAGTGCAGTTCCCACATGCACCCAGCCCAAGAGTTAGCCTAAGCCTCACACTTGTCAACGGCTGGAGTGATACAAATCAAACACTTGAATATGGTCGGCGCACCACATCAGGCGCCGGTGCCGGGCGCACCTCCCCGTTCCCCCTCGGCGGCCCGATTTGGGCCGACCGAGGGGGTCTCGGGAGGAGACCGGCGATGAGATGCGCGTCAGAGCTGGACGCGGATCATCTGATATGAATAGGGCGGCAGCGATACCGTAAGCTGCCCGTCGGCGATGCTGGCGCCGTCGCCCCGGCGCGGCTTCACCTCGTCCTGGTTCGTGGCCGTGTTGACGGCTCTGAGGTCAGGATGCGTCATCACCTGATGGTCGATGATGGTGCCCGTGCCGAAGCCCTGCAGGCTCAGCCCGGTCTCGATGCTCTCGGTGGGGTGACGGTTGACGAGGAAGAAGCTTAGCGTATTCGCCTCGGCATCGTGCACGCCCGCCACGTCGACATAGGGCGTCTCGCTGTCGTGCGCGCTCTCATAGCTCGGGGAGTTCACCACCAGGTTCAGCGCGGTGCCGCGGCCATGCAGCGAGGCGAAGTAGTAGGGGTAGTAGATGGTCTGCGCCCAGGCCGGGCCACCCTTTTCGGTCATGATCGGTGCGATCACGTTCACGAGCTGGGCGATGCAGGCGATCTTCACCACGTCGGCGCGGCGGATGAAGGTGTTGAGGATCAACCCCACCATCAGCACATCTTCGAAGTTGTAGATGTCTTCCAGCAGACCCGGCGCATGCGGCCAGCCGCTGTTGCCATCGAGGATCTGACGGTCCTTCTGGCTGGAGTGGTACCAGACGTTCCACTCGTCGAAGGAGATGTAGACGTCGCGCTTGGAGCGCTTCTTGTGCTTCACCTGCCGGATGGTCGAGGCCACCGTCTCGATGTAGCGGTCCAGCTTCTCGCTCAGCCCCAGATAGTTCCCGGTGTGCTGCTCCGGGTTGCGGAAGTACATGTGCAGGCTGATGAAGTCGACATGCTCATAGGTGTGCTCGAGCACGATCCGCTCCCAGTCCGGGAAGGACGGCATGTCGGAGTGCGACGAGCCGCACACGATCAGTTCGAGCTTGCTGTCGAACATGCGCATGGCGCGGGCGGTATTGGCGGCGAGCTTGCCATACTCGTCGGCATCCTTGTGGCCGACCTGCCAGGGGCCGTCCATCTCGTTGCCGAGGCACCACATCCGGACGTTCCACGGCTCCTTGCGGCCGTTCTTGATGCGCAGGTCGCTCCAGTAGCTGCCGCCGGGGTGGTTGACGTATTCGAGGAAGTTGCGCGCGTCGTCGACGCCCCGCGAGCCGAGGTTCACGGCCAGCATCATTTCGGTGCCCACGGTCTGGCACCAGTCGGCGAATTCGTGGATGCCGACGGCATTGCTTTCGGAAGTGTGCCAGGCGAGATCGAGCCGCACCGGGCGCTCTTCGCGCGGGCCGATGCCGTCTTCCCAGTTGTAGGCAGAGACAAAATTGCCGCCCGGATAGCGGACCACCGGAATGTTCAGGTCCTTGACCAGCTTGGCGACGTCGCCCCGCATGCCGTTCGCGTCGGCCGTCGGATGGTCCGGTTCGTAGATGCCGGTGTAGACGGCGCGGCCCAGATGCTCGAGAAACGCACCATAGACGCGGTCGTCGACCTTGCTGACCACGAAATCCTTGTGCGCGATAACAGAAGCCTTCACGGCTTTCCTCCCCAATGCCTGCTGTTTTGTATCAGCTAACCGGTTCTAGACCGGAATTCATGATGCCGGCAAGGGGTCTGCCTCACCTGTGAGCACCCTGCCGAGGGTTGCGCCATCGGCCGCGCGGAGCCGCGCTGGGCTCGAGATCGCCTGTCGCCGCGGCTCAGATGGCCGTGTGCAAACGCAGCAAAATATCCTGGTCGTAATTGCCGAAGCCGCGGCCGAAGATGTTGATTCCGCCCGGATGCCGCGCATCGGTCTTCACCTCGATCCTGAGGCGGATGGAGTGGTGCGTCGTGAGATCGAGATCGACCAGCGAGACCGGGGAAATCTTCATGCCGTCAATGAAGGTGCCGTTGCCGGTGACGCGCCAGCTCTTCAGCTTGCCATACTGGCTGCCCTTGAGCTTCCACCAGTCGGGCGTATAGACGCCGCGCTTGTCACCGAAATCGCCCGGCGAGGTCCAGGTGCCGATCTCGACGCCGTTGACCGACACCGTGATGTCGCTCGGCCAGTCGGCGGACGTGCCGGGCACCTCGGAGCTTAGCTCCATCGAAAATTCCAGCGATTCCACGGTGGTCTGGCTCAGCCGGGCATTGTTGGGGAACTGGTATTCGAGATATCCGCGGGTGAACCAGATCAATCCGGCATTCATGCGGTCGGGATTGAGGAAGGTGTCGGGTACATCGAGCAGGCCGATGATGCCTTCGGTCGAGCACAGCCCGCACGGGGCAGACACATCGTACCCCGTATAGAGCCCGAGCGGCATCGCCACGTCGATGACGTTGGAGGGGGCGGTCACCGCCTCCTTGAACATCACCAGCACTTCATCGAACATCGTGTAGCAGATCTTCTGGTTGCCCTTGCGGGCCTTCTGCGTCTCGGTGCGGATGAGGCCGGCGCTCTCGAGCTGCTGGATATTGGTCGAGACCGTCGATTGCGGCAGCTCCAGCCGCTCGGCGATCTCGTTACCGTTCAGCGGTCCGGCCGTCGTCAGCAGCTTGAGGATCTTGACCCGGGCAGGATTGGCGAGACCACGCAGAACCTCGATCCCATCCTCAGGATCGATCACCAGAAAGTTGCGCGGCATGCTGTGGTTTCCGAAAAGCTGCTGATAAAGGGCCAGTTGCTAGCAGCTTTTCCGATATAGTCAAAGTCCGGTGCAGTCGCGCCACGCGGGCGCGGGCCACGGGCCTTTACTCGCCCGGCGGCAGCACCCGTTCGATCTGCTCGCGCAGGTGGCGGGGGGAACAGGGCTTGCCGCACACGGCCGCCCCCGGATAGCGCGAGCCGAGCGAAGCCTCGTCGGCATGTCCGGAATGAAAGATGATGGGAATGCCGGCCTGCTGCAGCGCATTGGCGAGCGGAAACACCTCGCCATCGGCCAGCCGCACATCGAGCACCGCTACGTCGGGCCGCGCCGCTTCGAGCGCCCGCAGCGCCGCGTTCACGGTGGTGTAGGGGCCTTCGACGAGGCAGCCGGCATCCTCGAGGATGTCCTGAACATCCATGGCGACGAGGAGCTCATCCTCGACCAGAAACACGCGCCTAGACGTCAATTACCACCTCACTCGGCATCGACAGTTCCAGCCGCAATTGGCCTGGAGCCATGTCGCGGGTGAACTCTGCCTGCAGCTGTCGCGCCGAAGTCTCGACCAGTAACGTGCCGAACCCAGATCCGCTCGCTTCAGTCACGGGATTGCCCCCGCGTTCGACCCATTCAACGATCAATCGTCCGTCCGCAACGCGCCAGCCGACTCTTAGTTGCCCCTGCTCCTGGCCCAGGGCGCCATATTTGACGGCGTTGGTTGCCCATTCATGTAGCACGAGCGCCAGCGAGGACAAGAGCCGCCGGGCCACCACGACGCGCGGGCCGGCAATGCTGATCTCGGCATGATCGGCATAGGGCTGCAACGTCGAGCGCACCAGTTCGGCCAGATCGATCGCCTCCTGCACACCGGCAGGGGAGGCGAGCGAGTGGGCGCGGCCGAGCGCGGCGATGCGCTCGCGCATGTCGGCGGCGAAGGGGCGCACCTGGTCGTGATGCCGCGCGCCGGCGCTGATCATGCCGCTGATGATGGCGAACAGGTTCTTCACCCGGTGGTTCATTTCGCGCAGCATCAGGTCGCGCGTCTCTGCGAGCGCGAATTCCGGCGTCACGTCGATCGACACCCCCACCAGCCGCAGTCCGTCGGCCGTGCGGGTCAATCGACCGAAGTTCTTGATCCAGTGCACTTCGTCGCCCGGCTCGCCGATGCGGAAGCGGCATTCGAGTTCGGTGCGGCCGGCGGCGGCGGTGGCGAGCGCCTCGGCGACGGCGGCGCGATCCTCCTCGTGCACCCGGGCGAGCAGGCGCTCCAGTTCCACCACCTCGGCGTCGACGCCGAGTAGGCGCTGCCCGGTGGCGTCCAGCCTCAACTCGCTGCGAGCCGGGTTGAACTCCCACACGCCGATGCCGCCGGCCAAGATGGCGAGGTCGAGCCGCTCGCGCTCGGAGGAGAGCTGCCGCTCGAGCGTCAGCGCCTCGGTGATATCGGTCAACACGATCGTCGCGCCCTCGACGCTCCCGGTCTGGCTGCGATAGGGCAGCACGCGCAGCGCCAGCGTGCGGCTGCCGTCGCGGCTGTTGACCCGACGCTGCACCGGCTCCCCGCCTTCGGCCACCAGCCGTGCATCTTCGAGATAGTCGGCACCGTCGATCCGGCTCGCGACGTCGGCGAGCGGGCGGCCGCGGTCGGCGGGTTGCAGCGGGAACAGCGCGGTCGCCGCCTCGGTATAGCTGCGCACGCGCAATTGCCGGTCGAGCACCACCACGGCGAGGTTGGTCGACTCGAAGAAGTTGCGCAGGTCCGCATTCGCCACGGTGAGCTGGTCGACCTTGGACTTCAACTCGTCATTGACGGTCGACAGTTCCTCGTTGGTCGATTGCAGCTCCTCGTTCATCGACATCATTTCTTCGTTGGAGCTCTTCAGCTCCTCATTGGCGGTTTCCAGCTCCTCCACGGTCGAACGCAGGCGGTGGCGGGTCAGCCGCAGCTCGTCCTCCAGCGCTTCCAGATGGTCGTCGCCATGCGCCATCTCGACGAGATCGTCGTCCTCGCTCAGCCGGAACGGCGCGCTGTCGCGGAACACCATCAGCATCGTCCCGTCGGCGAGCGGATCGCACAGCACCTCGACGGTCTGCACGCCATGCTCGGTCCGCACCTCGACGGCGCGGGCGACGACGCGGCGGCGGCTGTCGCGACACTGACGCAGCAGCGGGCCGATCGCTTCGCGCAGGCCGGGCCGCGCGAGGCTGATGGCGCTGGACCCGCCGGTGCGGCTGACGGGAAACTCGAAATAGCGGCTGAGGCGCCCATAAGCCGCGACGATGCCGCCATCATGGTCCAGCACCATGCTGGGCGGGGCATAGCGCTCCATCATCCGGCGCACCGCGGCCCCTTCGTCGGCGGCATCGCGCAGCCGCCCCCGCGGCTCGGTGCGCGGCCGCGGCAGGTCGGCGGCCCGCCCGCCACCGGGCAGGTCGATGGGATAGGTCGGGGCACCGGGCGAGCGCTCGAACAGCCGGGCCTGCTGTTCGATCAGCGGGAACAGATGCTCGAAGCGCCCCACGCTTTCCGAGGGGCCGAGGAACAGATAGCCGCCGGGCCGCACCGCGTAATGCAGCAGCGGCATCACCGATTGCTGCAGCCGCTCGTCGAAATAGATCAACAGGTTCCGGCACGACAGCAGGTCGATCCGCGAAAAGGGCGGATCCTTGATCAGGCTGTGGCTCGAAAACCGGATCAGGTCGCGGATGTCGGAACTGATGGTGAAGCGCTCGGCATGGGGCACCGTGTAGCGCTCGCGGAAGGGCGGCGGAATATCGGCCAGTGCCGCGGCGGGATAGGAGCCGTCGCGTGCGATCTGCAGCATCTGCTCGTCGATGTCGGTGGCAAAGATCTGCACCGCCGCCGGTACGCCGAGCTGCCGCGCGCTGTCGGCGAACAGCATTGCGATGCTGTAGGCTTCCTCTCCGCTCGAGCAGCCGGGGATCCACACCCTGATGTCCTCGTCGGGCTGGCGGTCGCGCAGCAACGGCATGATGGCGTCGCGCTGCAGGATCTCGAAGGCACGCGCGTCACGGAAGAAGCGCGTCACATTGATCAGCAGGTCGCGGAACAGTGCCTCGCACTCGCGGCTATCGGTGCGGATGCGACCGAGATAGGCGCGGCCGGAGGTGAGCCCGAGCACATGCATCCGGCGTTCGACGCGTCGGAGCAGGGTGGAGCGCTTGTAGCCGGAAAAGTCGTGCCCCACCGCAGCGCGGAGGATGCGGCAGAGTTCGTCGACCTGATCGCTCAGCAGGTCGGTGTCAGCCGTGGGCACATCGCCGGACCGGCGGGAGAAATAGCCGGCGAGGCATTCGAGGATTTCGGCGCTGTGCTTGACGAAATCCACCATGCCGGTGCCGACCGCCGATGTCGGCATGCCGTCATAGCGGGCGCTTTCCGGTTGCTGCACCACGCAGACGCCGCCATGTTCCTTGATGGCGCGCAGCCCCGTGCTGCCATCCGCTCCGGTGCCGGAGAGGATCACGCAGGCGGCGTTCGCCTGCTGGTCGGAGGCGAGCGAGATGAAGAAATCGTCGATCGGGCGGCGCAGGCCCCGCGGCTGCGTGAACTCGGTCAGCTCCAGCACGCCGCCATGGATGGCGAGGCCGTGGCCGGGCGGGATGATGTAGACGGTGTCGGCCGCGACCTTTTCCCCGCCCTCGCTTTGCAGCACGTTGAGCGTGGTGTGCCGGTCGAGCAGCTGCGCCAGCATGCTCTCATGGTTGGGGTCGAGGTGCTGCACCACGACGAACGCCATGCCCGTCGGGGCGCGCGCGGGGGATAGCATGTCACGCAGCGCCTCGAGCCCGCCGGCGGACGCGCCGATGCCGACGACGATCGGCCGGTCCGGCCGGGCGTCATCGGCGGACCAGGCGCCGGGGGCGTCAACCGAGCGGTGCATCGTTCAAACTCGCGAGGAGCATCTTGGCCTGGGCGATCGTCGCGGCGCTGTTGGCGATGGTCACCAGCGAGCCGTCGACGATCATGCCGCTTTCGGCCAGGATCGGGCTCATGCGCTGCAGAGTCGTGGCGAGCGCGGCATCGTACTGGGCCAGCAATTCCGGCTGGGAGCGCGAAATATCGAACTGCGAGGCGAACACCAGGTCTGGCCCGCGGCCGGGCTGGCGCAGCTTCGACATGTAGAGCAGGTTGATGAACGGGGTGTCGTCGGCGCGGAAATTCACCAGCGTGGTTCGCACATTGGGGATTGCCGGATCAGCAAGGAAGCGGCGAATGCGTCCGCGTGCCTCGCTGTTGTCGGCGTCGCGCTGAAGCAGCCGGCAGTTCCTGCCCACGATCGTCTCGGCGGCATAACCTGTAAGGGCCGTGAAGCGCGGATTGACGAGCAGCAGCGGCTGGTCGCCGCCGGCTTCGGCAATGGCAAGCGCCACCGGGGAGTTGGTGCAGTAGGCAGTGAGTGGGGTCGGAATGTTCACGTCCAGGCGGAAGCTCTCGGCAGTCGGTTGATCTGGGTAGGCCGCAGCCGTGCTGCCGAGGCATGAACGTCGATCGGCCCCGAAGGTTTCCTCGGGGCCGACGGTAATTAGCGGAAGCGTCGCAGGCGGGATACTGGCAAAGCGCCCGCCCCCGATCACATCGCTGCAGGCATCAGTTGCTGGAAGGCGAGCCAGCCGAGATAGGCCGCGTAGCCGAGGACCAGCACACCGCCCTCGCGGCGTCCGACCCGACGCCCCGTCGCCGCGAAGATCACTAGCGCCACCGAGGCAACCAGCATGACGATGTTGTCGAAGGTGACGATCTCCGGCGGGACGCTCAGCGGGGCGATGGTGACCGTGAGGCCCGCGACGCCGAGCGTGTTGAAGATGTTGGACCCCACCACATTGCCGAAGGCGACGCCGGTTTCCCGCCGCAGTGCGGCGACGACCGAAGTCGCCATCTCGGGCGCCGAGGTGCCGACGGCGACGATGGTGAGCCCGATCAGCGTCTCGCTGATGCCGAAGCCACGGGCGATCCCCACGGCGCCCGAGACAAGGAACTGCCCGCCGAACACCAGCAGCAGCAGGCCTGCGACAACCATGCCCGCCGCCACAGGGATGGGTGTGTTGTCGGTCTTTTGCGGCAGGAGGTCCGGCTCGGCGGCCGTGCGCGCCGTCGAACGGGCGCTCGCGGCCCCGAACAGCGGCCCGCCGCGCCACTCGCGCGCCACACAGGCCGCGAGGTAGGCGAACAGCAGGCCGATGAAGATGATGCCCGTGATGCGTTCGAGCGGCATGATGGCGCTGAAGATCGCGAACAGCACGGCGCTCGACAGCATCACCATGGCGTCGCGCCTCAGCGCCAGGCCTTCCACCCGCACCGGGTTCACCAGCGCCACGACGCCGAGGATCAACAGGATATTGGCGATGTTCGAGCCCACGACATTGCCGATGGCGATGCCGGGGGAACCGGCCAGCGCGCCCTGCAGCGAGGTGACGAACTCGGGAGCGGAGGTGCCGAAACCGACCAGCGTCAAGCCGATCAGCAGGGTTGGAATGCCCAGATGCGCAGCGACGCGCACTGCGCCGCGGACCAACAGGTCCCCGCCCACCGCCAGCAGAACGAAACCGGCGATGAGCGCAATGATATCCATGAGTGACCCTCGTCTTGCCAACCGACCACGCCGCGCATTTAGGTGCGCGGCACGCGTGCTGCCGCAGCCGATGCCCGGATGACGACATCACGCCGCAGGTCATCTTGTCGCAGGCGAACTTCGCAATCGTGATCAATCGTGTCTTCGGGGTGTCGGTTCCCGACCGTAGTTTCGCCGCGTGCTTAACAATTGTTGGAGGATAGCATCCATGACGCTGCGCCTTTCCAGAAGAAATGCACTCTTTGCCGGAGCCATGCTGCCGCTCGCTGCCACGCTCGGGGCCGCGCCGGCCCGGGCCGCCGCGGAGATGAAGGGCGCCTCGACGCCCATCCACTACCGCTTCGCGCTCGGCGGGTTCGAGGTGACGCGCCTGCTCGCAGGGCAGGGGCAGATGGAGAACCCGCAACAAACCTTCGGGCTGAATGTCTCGGAGGAAGAGTTCGCCGCCGTTTCCGCCGCGGCGTTCGTGCCCGCCGATAAGTCGCTCAACGGCTTCCAGCCGACCGTGGTCAATACGGGTAGCGAGCTGGTGCTGTTCGACACCGGGCTTAACCCCGAGGGACTCCTGACGGCGCTCACCGCGGCGGGCTATGCCGCCGAAGACGTCGATGTCGTCGTCATCACCCACATGCATGGCGATCACATTGGCGGCATTGCCGGCGAGAGCGGCCCGACCTTCCCGAACGCGCGCTATGTGACCGGCGCCATCGAGAACAATCACTGGGCCGCAGCCCAGAACGAGAACTATGAGCGCCTGATCCGCCCGCTTGCCGAGCAGTTCACCTATCTCGACGATGGCGGCACCGTCGCTCCGGGCATCACGGCCATGGCCGCCTTCGGCCACACGCCGGGCCATTTCGTGTACCACCTCGAAAGCGAGGGCGAGCGCCTGGTGCTGACGGCCGATCTCGCCAACCACGCGGCCTGGTCCGTCGAGCGGCCGGATTGGGAGGTGCGCTTCGATATGGACAAGGAAGCGGCCATCGCCAGCCGCAAAAGCGTCCTCGGCATGCTCGCAGCGGAGCGGGTCCCCTTCGCAGCCTATCACCTGCCGTTCCCGGGCGTCGGCTATGTCGAAGCCGACGGCGAGAACTTCCGCTACATCCCGGCAAGCTATCAGCTGCTGCTGTAGCCCTGCAGCATCTTCTTGCCGGGCGCGCGCAGAGGCGTGCCCGGCAACGCCGTCAGGTGCCGGGTTTCAGCACCACCTTGGTCCACTCGTTCTGGTTGTCGCGGAAGTTCTTGTAGCCCTTCGGGGCCTGTTCGAGCGGCAGGCGGTGGCTGATGAGGAAAGTGGTGTCGATCTCGCCATTGCCGATCCGCTCCAGCAGGTCCTCGGTGTAGCGCTGCACGTGGGTCTGCCCCGAGCGGATCTGCAGGCCTTTTTCCATCATCGCCCCCAGCGGCCACTTGTCGACCAGCCCGCCATAGACGCCGGGGATCGAAACCCGGCCGCCCTTGCGGACCGCCAGCAAAGCCTGCCGCAAGGCATGGGCGCGATCGGCGCCAACGCCGACCTTCTGCTTGACAGTATCGAGCACGTTGTCGAGCGCGAAGCCATGCGCCTCCATGCCCACCGCATCGATCACCGCATCGGGGCCGATGCCGCCCGTCATTTCCATCAGTGCCTCGAGCACGTTCGTCTCGGTGTAGTTGATGATGCGGGCACCGAAGCGTTGCGCGAGTTCGAGCCGGTGCGGGTGCTCGTCGATGGCGATGATCTGCTCGGCGCCCATCAGCTTGGCGGCCTGCACGGAGAACAGGCCCACTGGCCCGCAACCCCAGACGGCGACGGTGTCGCCGGGTTCAATGCCGGCGTTCTCAGCCGCCATCCAGCCGGTTGGCAGGATGTCCGAGAGAAACAGCACCTCGTCGTCTTCCATGCCGTCGGGGATGACGATCGGGCCGACATCCGAGAACGGTACCCGCACATATTCCGCCTGGCCGCCAGGATAACCGCCGGTCATGTGCGAGTAGCCGAAGATGCCGCCCATGGCATGGCCATAGAGCTTCTCCGAAGGCTCCTGCGTCTCGACCGGATTGGAGTTGTCGCAAGCTGAATAGAGCTGCTTTTCGCAAAAGAAGCAGTGGCCGCAGGAGATGGTGAACGGCACCACCACGCGCTGTCCGACCTTGAGGGTGGATTTAAGCCCCACATCCTCGACAACGCCCATGAACTCATGGCCGAGGATGTCGCCGGACATCAGGCCGGGGATCACTCCGTCATACAGGTGCAGGTCGGACCCGCAGATCGCAGTCGAAGTGACGCGCAGGATGGCGTCGCGCGGATTGACGATCTCGGGATCGGGCACCGAGTCGACGCGGACGTCCTTGTGGCCATGCCAGGTAAGTGCTCGCATCTGTTGTCTACTCCTCGTCGCGCCGGGGCTGCGCGGTGGCGATCTCGCCGGTTTCCATCAGCATCTTGAAACGCTTCAGCTCGTGCCGCGCCTGGACGTCGGGCTCCGTGCCAAGAAGCTTGGCCACGCCGCGCCCGAGGTCGCCGCCCGGCGGGTGATAGGCAATGTCGCAGGAAACGATCGTGCCCCGGTTGCCGGGCGCATCGGAGAAGGTCACGCGACCCTCCGTCTGGATGTCGGAGCCCTCCACGGACCGCCAGCCGATCGTGGCGTTCTCCTCGATCCCGGCGGGTTCGGTGCGGATCGCGATCTCGCTGCCCGCAGGGCCCTTGATCGCCCAGGCCGACTGCCCGTTGCCAGCGTCGGTGACGCTCAGCACACTGGGCATGAAGCGCGGCAGGTTCCTGAGGTCCGACCAGAATGCGAACAGTTCGGCGCGCGGCCGGTTGATGGTGACGCTCCGCCCGGCATGGGTGAGGCCATCGCTATTGTCGTCCTTGCGCGCGCGGATGGGCGCGTCGTCGCTATCGATGTGGGTGCTCATCTGGCTATACTCCGTCAGTGCCTTTGTTCGGCGTTGCCCGTTCCGGGGCGGGCCATGCCTTCATGCATGTCGGCGAGGCGGTCATCGCTGAGGAACCGGGTCATCATCGCCTGCAGCTTGTTGCCGAAGCCGGCGACCTCATGTCCGTCCCCGCGCAGCAGGGCGCGGTAGCCCACGCGTGCCACCATGGCAGGATCGTCCTTCTTGCCCTGGGCGACCTTGGTGTCGAGCAGGTCCGCCGTCTCGAAGAAATCGGTGTCGGTCGGGCCCGGCATCAGCACGGTGACGGTGATGCCGTCCTTTTCCACCTCATGGCGGAGGGCGTAGGCGAAAGAATCGATGAACGCCTTCGTGGCGTTGTACACGGCTTGGTATGCACCTGGCATCAGCCCGGCGATGGAGCCGGTGATCAGCACCCGGCCGAAGCCCTGGCGGCGCATGTCGCCTACCACGAGGTGCAGCAACTGCACGGTGCCGAGGATGTTGGTGTCGATGACGCGCCGGATATCGCTGTAGTCCTGGTCGAGGAAGCCATGACCCAAGCCGCGGCCGGCATTGGCGAACAGCGCATCCACTGGCCGACCCATCTCCCGGATGCGGGCGTGGAGGGCCAGCACCCCCTCCTCGGTCGCCAAGTCGGCGACCATGAACTGTACATCCGTGCCGCCGCGCGCGAGCTCGGCTGCCGCCGTGGCGATTTCATCGGTGTCGGACACGATCAGCAGATCGCTGCCGTGTTCGGCGGCGACCCGCGCCAGTTCAAGCCCGATGCCCGAAGAGGCGCCGGTCACCACTGAGAAAGCTATCTTGTCGTCGTCCTTGGCCATGGCAGCCTCCATTCCAAGGGCGAACCTCGCCACTTCGGAACGGTTCCGCTCACTACTGGGCAGCCGTCAGCCGAACAGATCGCCCTGCGGCGGGGGCGGAGGCAGCGACGGGGTGTCGAGGTCGGCGAGGAATGCGGCAGCCTCCGCGGCGATGGTGCCTCGGTGGTCGGGGTCCATGCGGTCGAGGGTGCGGTAGGGCATGGTGAGCCGGGGGTTCTTGCCGAGCACGTCCCGGTTCTCGATCAGGAAGTGCCAGTAGAGCAGGTTGAACGGGCAGCAGCCCGGCCCGCTCTTCAGCTTCGGATCGTAGCGGCAGCCGCCACAATAGTCCGACATGCGGTTGATATAGGCGCCGGAGGCCGCATAGGGCTTGGAGGCGAGCCGGCCGCCATCGGCGAACAGCGCCATGCCATGCACATTGGGCAGTTCCACCCATTCGAAGGCATCGGCGTATACGGCGAGATACCATTCCTCCACCTCGGCGGGCCGAAGGCCGGCGAGCAGCGCGAAATTGCCCGTCACCATCAGGCGCTGGATGTGGTGGGCATAGGCGTGCCGGCGCGTATCCTCCACCGTGCCGGCGATGCAGCGCATGGCCGTCTCGCCCGACCAGTAGAACCAGGGCAGCGGCCGGTCCGCCGACAGGTGGTTGGTCCGGGCATAGCCGGGCATGAAGTGGAAATACATGCCGCGCACATATTCGCGCCAGCCGAGGATCTGCCGTACGAAGCCCTCGACGGCGTTGAGCGGAGCGCGCCCCGCCGCCCACGCCGCAATCGCCGCGTCACAGACTTCGCGCGCCGTCAGCAGCCCGATATTGAGATAGGGCGACAGCACGGCATGATAGAGGAACGGCTCGCCGGCCCGCATCGCATCCTGATAGTCGCCGAAGTCCGGCAGGCAATCGGCAACGAAGTGTTCGAGCGCCACCAGCGCATCGGCGCGCGTTACCGCCCAGCCGAAGGGCTCGAGATCGCCGAAATGGTCGCCGAATTCGGCCGCGACCAAATCGAGCACGGCGCGGGTCGTCGCATCAGGGGCGAAGCGGCGGCGCTCCGGGGGGTGGTGGTCGCGCGGCAGGGCCTTGCGGTTCTCGGCATCGAAATTCCAGCGCTCGCCGACCGGCTTGCCGTCCTGCATCAGCAGTCCGGTCTCCCGCCGCATCTCGCGATAGAAGTGCTCGAGCCGGAACTCGCGCCGCCCCTCGGCCCATTGCGCGAAGCGTCGGCGCGAGCAGAGGAAGCGGTCGTCGGGCCGGATCTCGACCGGGATGTCGAGCATCAGCTGCCACTGCCGGAAGATCTCCTCGACGCGCCATTCGCCGGGCTCGGTGACGATCAATCGCTCGGGCCGGTGCCGCGCGATCGCCCGCTGCAGTTCGCCGGTGAAGTCGCCGGCATTGTCGGGGTCCTCGAAGCGCACATAGTCGAGCGGCAGGCCCTCAGCCCGCAGCTCCTCGGCGAAATGCCGCATCGCTGAGAGGACGAAGGCGATCTTCTGCTGGTGCTTCTTGACGTAGATGGCCTCGGCGCGCACCTCGACCATCAGGACGAGATCCTGCGCGGGGTCGAACCCGCCGAGCGCACTGAGACCCGATGAAAGCTGGTCGCCCAGCACAAGCACGAGATTTCGCGTCGCCACCCCGCCTCCTGCCGGTCGTCGCGTCGGCGGGCCAGAGCCCGGCAGAGAGGCTTAGCCGATTATCGCCCGGCCCCAAAGCGGGGCGCCGCAGAAGTGATCGAGGCGCCGGCGTGTCGTGCTCGTCCCGGCACGGTCAGCACTTGCGATAGCGCACGCGGTAGACGATCGCGTTGCTGACCTCCTGGCTGCGGATCGAGGCCGAGGCCGCGCGCTGGCCGGACGAGCGGACGATCAGGCTGGTGTTGGTGCGCATCACCGCCGAAGCGCCGCAGGCCGACCAGGTGGTGACCTGCGTATCGGTCGAAGCATTGAAGCGGCCATTGCTCGGGCCGCGGATTTCGCGGGAGAACACCGGACCCTGGCCGCCGGCGAAGAATTCCTCGACGCGGAAGGTGGCGTTGGCGCCGGCCGGCAGGCTGGTCTGGCCCTGCACGTCCACCGCGATCACGGCGACGCTGTAGCCGGGCGGCGCGGTGACCGGGATCGAGAGCCCGCAGGCCTTCCGCTCGAAGGCGCGGCCGGTATTGCCGCCGGCCGAGACGCGATACTGGCTGAAGCGCACGCTGATGCTCGACGCATCGGGAGCGAGCGCCACGGTGGCGGTGCCGCCCGGGCAACCGGTGCCGCCATAATCGGGCTTGCCGAGCTTCAGCGCCGGCGCGGCTGCCGCCGGCAGGCTGAGGGCGAGGATGGCGAGCATCGCCGGGACAAGGGCTTTCATCATAACCTCCTCCCGGCTTCTGCCGGGGTCTAGAACTTCATGCGGAGCGAGCTGCCCACCTGCACATGCGTGCCGGTGACCGAGCCGGTGGAGCCCAGCGCGAACAGGTCGAGCTGCGTGGTTTCCGTCGCCTGCCAGCCGAGCCGCGCGCCATATTCGGCGAAGGTCTCGTCGGTGCCGCCGACGGTGATGGGGCCGACCAGCGCGACATTGCCGGTCAGCTCGCCGGCAAACACCTGCCCGATCGCCCCGTGCAGGGTCATGTCGAGATCGGGCGCGAGCGCGGCGGTCCAGGCGGCGCCGGCCTTCACGGTGTTGAAGGTCGAGCTGCCGCTGCCCGAGAAGGCGAACGGGTTGGTATCGGTCTGCTCTTCCGCGACCGAGCCATAGTCGAGCCAGTTGCGGGCATAGCTGACGCTGAAGGCGATCTCGTTGTCGGGCGCGGGCGCGACCAGCACGCCGCCTTCGAGCCAGAGTGCGCTCATGCTGCCCTTGCCGTCGCTGCGGGCGGTGACGGTGCCGGGTTCGTCGTCGAAATCATAGAGCGTGTAGCTGCGCGAAAAGCGCATGCTCATGTCGGGCGCATAGCTGCCGCCGGCGCTGCCGAACAGGCGGAACGCGCCGCCGTCCTCGGGCTGCACGAAGCTCGCCTTGCCGCCGAGCAGCAGCCCGCTCGTCGTCGCGCCGCCGGCCGACTGCTCGAAGATCGCGGCGCCGGCATCGAGGCTGAAGCCGCCCCCGAGATCGGCATGGCCGGTGACGCCGACCGTGTGCGAGCCGACGGCGCCGACGAGACCGACGCTGTTCGGGCCCTCGATCGGGCGACCGCCGCCGACCAGCAGTGCGGTCGTCGCGTTGAGATGGGTGACGATCGCCGTCGCCTGCGGCGAGAGATCCTCGATGGAGGCGACCTGGCTCTCCATCGTCGTCCAGCCGAGGAAGGCGTAGTCAACACTATCCACGCCAGCGACTGGCGTCGGGCCCTCGCCGATCGACGTTACGGAGATTGTCGAGGTTAGTTTACCGTCTTCAGGTCGAAGATAGGTGCGGAGAAACGGCTCATCGAATAGCTCGTCTTCGCTTCCTACGACAACACTGCGAATGACACCGTTTTCCTCGACAGTGAAAGTCGCGGCAGCGTCCGGCGCGACAAAGCCGCGGAAATCGGCTGAGTATGCGTCAATTCGGCCGGGAGCGGCCGGCGGGTAGGGGCCGCCATCGGGGTCACGGGTGGGAATGGGGCGGCTGCAAGTGACCGTTGCTGGACCTTCAACATCCACGATCTGAAAGTCTTCGCTGAACGCGACGCTGATTGCAGAGTTGTCCGGAGACCATGTGATTGAGGGTTCGTCCGGGCAGCCATCGGCGGCGGCAGCCACCCCCGGCAGGGCGAGCAGCGGCAAGGCGAGGGCAACAAGGCGCATCTTCATGATTTGGGCACTCCACACTATTTGGGGGGACGGCCGGGACCGTCCCCTCGGAGAGTGGAGCTTAGCAGCGGCGCCACTGCAACTGGTAAATGATCGCCGCACTGACGTCCTGCGAGTCGACCGTCGCCAGCGCCTGGGCTCCGCGCGAATTGACGCGGATCGAGGAATTGGTGCGCAGGTTCACGTCCGCGCCGCAGGCCGACCACACGACCGTCTGGGCGGTCAGCGTGTTCTGGATCAGGTAGTCGTCGTCCATCGGGCCGTTGAAGCGGCGGTTGAAGGTCGGGCCGCGGGCGCCGGCGAAGAAGTACTCGACGCTGAACTGCGAGTCCGCACCGCGCGGCAGGTTGTTGTAGCCGCGATAATCGATGGCGAGCACGGCGACGCTGTAGCCCTGCGGCACGCGCACGGGGATGGCGATGTTGCACGCCTTGCGGTCGAAGCGCTTGCCGGTGTCGCCGCCCGCCTCGACGACATACTCGTCGAACAGCAGGCTGAGCGAGGTGGCATCCGGGCTCAGCGTCGCCGAGACGCTGCCGCCGGGGCAGCCGGTGCCGCCGTAACCGGGCTCACCGAGCGTGATGCCGCTCTGGGCGTAGGAAGCGCTGGACAGGCCAGCAGTGAGGGCCAAAGCGGCCAGGGCGATGAGCTTCTTCATTTTCCGAATGTCCCTTGGTCAAGCACAGCAGCGTGCCTTGAGACGATCTATGGGCTGCTGCTGCTGAGCGATCGCTGAGCGGCCAATTCATCCGCCGTTCAGACTGCGCTGGTGTCGGCGCGATTCGCGGCATTGTGAGGGCCGGTTCGGGGCCGCGCCGCACGTTGATGCTCCTCCGAATGCGGGAGAGACAGGGTGGGCACGATCGTGCCGCATCGCCTTCTCCCGCTTGCGGAAGGTGCCGACAGGCGGAAGGGGGGAGCCCCACGCGCGAAAGAGGCAAGCGCCACCTCTTCACGAATTCGCCCTGGAGCAGGGGACCAACCCCACCACAGCGCAAGCGGCACCCCCCTCCACCGGCTTCGCCGGTCCCCCTCCCCCGCAAGCGGGAGAGGAACCCCGTGGCACTATCGCGCCGCATCGCCTTCTCCCGCTTGCGGGGGAAGGTGGCGACAGCCGGAAGGGGGGAGCCCCACGCACGGAGCGTCCCAATTCGCTATTCGCCATTCGCTACTCCCCCAACAAAATCTATCCCCACCCCCCTCAACCCCCCTTATCCTCTCCCTGTCCGCCGCACCGAAGCGAGATCATGACGAGTGGTTGGTGCGGCGGGGGTCG
>VFQR01001307.1_pt1 | contig 19898 bp, 18 predicted proteins | sample 3512321 | NCBI WGS metagenome assembly VFQR01 (sample SAMN10412374, study PRJNA504923) | tailings metagenome | isolation source: Relicate 3 Philex TSF1 revegetated site | place: Philippines: Tuba, Benguet | collected 2017-08-29
TCGAGGCCTTCGAGTCCAACCTCATCACCTACGAGGACGCGCTGCGCAACGCCGATTCGCTCAACGACCTGCGCCTGCAGATCAAGCTCAACAGCCAGCGCGCAAAGACCCTCGATCTCGCTGCCGGTACCGAGCACCTGACGATCGTCTGAGCGGGGCTGGGTACCATCCCCGGGTTGCTGTGCAGACAACCCAGGAGATGACACCTTGAACCCCAAGAACTACGAACCCACCTCCGCGCGCCGCGTCGCCTTCCTCGGCCTGGGCGTCATGGGCGGCCCGATGGCGGGCCACCTGGCCAAGGCCGGGCACCAGGTCACGGTCTACAACCGCACCGCCGCCAAGGCCGAGGCCTGGGCGAAGCAGCACGGCGGCGCCTTCAAGGCCACGCCGCGCGAAGCCGCGGCGGGTGCCGACATCGTGTTCGCCTGCGTCGGCAACGACGCCGACCTGCGCTCGGTCACCCTCGGTGCCGACGGCTCCTTCGCCGGCATGAAGGCCGGTGCCATCTTCGTCGACCACACCACCGCGTCGGCCGACGTGGCCCGCGAGCTCTACGCCGCGGCCAAGGCCCTGGGCATCGCCTTCGTGGATGCGCCGGTCTCGGGTGGCCAGGCCGGCGCCGAGAACGGCCTGCTGACCGTCATGTGCGGCGGCGACCAGCCCGCGTTCGACACCGTCAAACCCGTGGCCATGGCGTTCTCGCGCGCCTTCACGCTGATGGGTGCCAGCGGCGCAGGCCAGCTCACCAAGATGGTCAACCAGATCTGCATCGCGGGGCTGGTGCAGGGCCTGTCGGAGGCCATCGCCTTTGGTCAGAAGGCAGGCCTGGACATGAACCTCGTGCTCGACGTCATCGGCAAGGGCGCCGCACAGAGCTGGCAGATGGACAACCGCGGCAAGACCATGGTGGCCGACCAGTTCAATTTCGGCTTCGCGGTCGACTGGATGCGCAAGGACCTCGGTCTGGTGCTCGACGAAGCCAAGCGCAACGGCGCCCGCCTGCCCGTGACGGCGCTGGTCGACCAGTTCTACGCCGACGTTCAGGCCATGGGCGGCAACCGCTTCGACACCTCGAGCCTGATCAAACGCCTGCGCTGAGCGGAATCCGGCGCCCTCAGTCGCCGGATTTGTCCCGCTTTCTGGTATCGGCGGCATAGTGGCCCGGCTCGGCGGGCAGGGTCTCGCTCTCGACCCGTATCGTTCGGCGATACGCCTGCCACTCCAGCGGGCTGAGGGCTGGCGCACCGTCTGCCTGTACCGCCAGGCCCTCCACCTCGTGAGACGTGTGCGCGCTTTCGTTGTAGGTTTCGCGCAGCAGCGGTTGAACCTGCAGCAGCGGCACCGTCTTGGGCAGCACGATGTCCACGTCGGTGGCCACGAGCTGGATGTTCATGAACAACGGACAGGGCTGGTACCGATCGGTCTCGACGATGCCCTCGTAAGCGGAATACAGGAAGCTGCCGCGCATGTTGCTCGGCGGCCTCACCAGCACGCTCCAGCCGGGCGCGGTGCTGCACAGCAGGCCCGTCCAGATCTGCACCAGGCCGGGCAGTTGCAGGCGCGTGAGGAACGGTGGAGCGAGGTCCACCAGATCCTCAGGCACGTGCGCGTTCCAGTACTCGGCGAAGCCTGGCAATTCAGACCGCACCAGCGGCTGCCACCGGCCGTCTTCCTTGACGAAGACATCGGAGCCGTTCCAGCGGAGGTGGATTTCCTCCGCGGGAAAGGCATACCAACCGAAAGAAGAGGCCATTCGCATGGCCTCGCAATGGCGGAAAGCCATCGTGGGCATCAGGCCCAATGCGGACTTGTCCGCCCGCATGGGCGAGATGGCAGCCGGATAGATGCGATGAAACCGGATGGTGGTTTGTGGCGGTCTGTCCGGCTGCTTGGGCATGTTGCGGGGCTTTCGCGGTTGAAGTTCAGCGCTGGTTCGTTGGCTGCATTGTCCGACGCATGTGCGCGGCGACGGCCGGGGTGGTGATGCACCCCCCGCCGATCATCGCTCTGCGCTCGGCCGCTGCCGGCTGCGGCGCACGCTGTGGCGCGTCCGCATGCTGCCGGCGCACATGCGCGGCGACGGCCAGGGTGGTGATGCACCCACCGCCGATGAGTGCCTTCTTCGCCGCGGAGCGGCTCGGGGACTCGTTCACATTGCACGGCTGTTCAAGGGTGCTGGCCACAAAGGCTTTCGTTGCGTTGACGTTCATCGATTTCTCCTGAAAAGTTCAAACAGTGGATAGACTGGCCCGCTTGCGAGCCGGGTCGATCAGAACATTCAGGGAAAAGGCATGCAAATCGCGGCGTCGAACATTCGCTGGTCCGCCTACGGCGCAACAGGGGTTGTTGTGCTGCTGGCATCGAGCGCGCCCGCCGTCACGCGGCTGTCGCTCACCCAGGAACTGGGCGCGCTCGACCTCGTTCTGTTGCGTTGCGGCATCGGTGGCCTGGTCTTCCTGCCTTTTCTGCTGACGCGCTGGCAACAGCTGCCCAGGAAGTTGCTGTGGGTGGGCGTGTTCCTGGCGTTCCTGCACGGATGGGGCATGCACCTCACCGCGATCGCCGGCCTGCAGTTCGCACCCGCAAGCCACGCCTCGGCGCTGGGACCGGGCTTCCTGCCCGTCTGGGTGATGCTGTGGCGCTGGCTGTTCCTCGGGGCGCGGCCAGACGCACGGCAGGGCGCTGGCCTGGCACTGATCGCCTTGGGCGCGCTGTTGCTGGTGGCGTATTCCTCGTGGTCGCATTTCGAGAGCGGCATGCTGATCGGCCACCTGCTGTTCCTGCTGTCTTCCGGTCTGGCCGCGGCCTATCTGGTCTACGTTCAGCAGCACGCGACAGACCCCATGCAGGCCTCGGCCCTCGTCGCGGTCTATTCGGGCATCGTCGGCGCTTTGCTGCTGCTGGCCTGGCCAGCCCCTTCCGCTTTGTGGACGGCATCCCCATCCGAGGTGATCACCCAGGCGGTCTTCCAGGGCCTGGGCATGGGCGCAGGCGCTATCCTGTTGGCCAGCTATGCGACCCGCCAGCTGGGGAGCCAGCGCTTTTCCGTTTTCCTCGCGGCCATTCCCGTTCTGTCCATGTTTTTCGGTCGGGCCATCGCAGGCGACAGCATCCACACCCATGAAGCCACGGCGGTGGTGCTGGTCAGTTCAGGCATCCTCGTTGCCGGGTGGCTGTCTGGCCAACAGACCCGCAAACGCCACCTTTCTTGAAGGCGATCCATGAGCACAATCGACGCCCCCCAGTCGGGTTCGAGGATTGAAGAACGCCCCCTGATGGTGATGACCATGAGTGATCGCCGCCAGCGCCAATGGGAGCGCAGTGACCTGCTGGTGGATCGGTTGCGGCGCTGGGCAGGCGACGCCTACTGGCAGTTGCTGGCGCACCACAAGGGCCACGTGGTTCAACAGGTCGGCAACGGGCTCATGATGGAATTCGCCGACGCACGCCAATGCGTGCAGGCCGCCTTTGCGCTGAATCGCCTGGCCGACACCATGAACGCTCGCGGCCAGGCCGGCGAGCGGCTGCGGTTGCGGGCCGCCGCCCACCTGGCCAGCTACTCGGACGGTCTGCGGGCACCGACCCACCGCGACCTGCAATTGACCTCCGAACTGAGCGAGCTGGCCAAGCCCGGCGAAGTCCTGATCACGGCCGAGCTGCGCGACCGCCTGGCCGATGGGCTGGACGCCGAGTTCGAAGACCTGGGGCATTGGGTGGAGCCGTTCGCGCAGCCCGTGCGCCTGTTCAGGGCCCATGCGCACAAAGCCGATCCCTCGAACCCCTTGAGGGCCAAAGACCCGGCGCTTCGCCCGAGCCTCGCCGTGATGCCTTTCAAGGCCGGCGAGGCGGGCACCGCAGACGCGGTGATCGGCCAACTGATCGCGGACGGGGTGATCGCCCGCCTGTCACACAGCACCGGCCTGCGCGTGATCTCGCGGCATTCCACCTCCGCCCTCGGAAACAGCGAAGGGCTCGGTGAAATCGAGCGCCACCTGGGCGCCAGCTTCGTTCTGTCGGGCAGCTACATCGTGCGCAACCGAAAGCTCATCGTGGTGGCCGAACTGGCCGAAGCGAGCAGCCATCGGCTGTTGTGGACAGGGCAATTGCGCCAGCCCTTGGACGACCTGCTGGAAGAGGAAAGCGAACTGCTGCACGCCTTGGCACACACCGTGGTCGATGCCCTGGGCACCGCGCAGCTGAACAAGGCCTTGACGCGCCCGCTGCCGAGCCTGGACAGCAGTTCCCTGATGCTGGCCGGCATCTCGATGGTGCACAGCCATTCGGCCAAGGTCTTCGAGCGCGGGCGCAGCGCCTTGACCGAGCTGACCACGCGCCACCCGGACCTCGCCCTGCCCAGGGCCTGGCTGGGGATGTGGCATGCGATGAATGTGGTGAAAGGCAGCAGCGCCAACGCGGCGCGCGACATCAGGCAGGCGCGCGAACAGACACTGCGGGCGCTGCAGGACGAGCCGCACAACGCCATGGCCCTGGCGGTCGAGGGCTACATCCAGTGCCAGTTGCTGGGCGACCCGCGGCTGGCGCACGACTACCTGGCTGCGGCCATCGAAGCCAATCCGAGCGAACCCATCGCCTGGCTGTTCAAAGGCCTGCATTCGGCGATGTGGGGCACCAGTTCATCGGCGGTCACCGAAGCCCGCTTTGCGTGCGCCTTGTCACCGGTCGATCCCCTGCAGTACTTCTTCGATCTGCTCACCGCCAACGCCATGCTGGCCGACCAGCGCCTCGAGCTGGCGCTGGCCTACGGCCGCAAATCCCTGCGGGCACACAAACACCATGTGCCCACGCTGCGTGTGCTGCTGACGGCCCAGGCCGAGTTGGGCCACATCGATGAAGGAAAGAAGACGCTCGGGGAATTGCTCGCGCAGGCCCCCGACCTGACCGTGTCGTCCTACCTGGGCATGGGCAGCACCGAAAGCCCCCTGCGCCAGCGCATGGCCAACGCCATGCGCCTCCTGGGTTTGCCGGAAGGCTGATGGCCGCTTACTGGCGCGGCGCGGTGCTCGCCGGCGCCGACGCCGGCTGTGCGGCCGGTGCTGGCGCCAGGCGCTGCAGTTCTTCTTCGGTGAGGATCTCGAAGATGCGCACCACGCGCTGCACACCGTCGACGTTGCGCGCGATCTCGGTGGCGCGATCGGCCTCACGCTGCGTCACGCGGCCCATGAGGTAGACGATGGCGTGCGTCGTGGTCACCTTGATCGTGGTGACCGGCAGATCGCGCGCGTCCACGAAGCCGGCCTTGACGCGCCCCGTGATCAAGGTGTCGGACGTGCGCTGTGACAGCCCGGGCGTGTTCATCACCTTGATTTCGTTGACGATGCTGCGCACGTTGTCGACGCCGGCCACGATCTTCTCGACCTCCGCGCGCGTGGCTTCGCTGTTCGCTTCACCGGTGAGCAGCACCTGACGGTTGTAGCTGGTCACGGCCACATTGGCGCGGCCACCGATCTGGTCGCGCAGGCGGTTGCTGGCGCGCAATTCGATGGACTGGTCGTCAAGCTGCGCCCCGGAGCTTCGGCGGTCGGTGGCGACCAGCGCGGTGCCCACGGCTGCCCCACCCAGCACCAGGGGCGCACAGGCGCTGAGCACGGCAGACAGGGAGACCAGGGCGAGCGCGGCAGCGCCCAGACGGGGAAGGTGGTGGAAGGTCATGCGGGGTTCTCCATATCGGTCGAAGGAAGCTCGGGCAGGCCCAGCAGCTGGGCGTCCAGCCCGTCGGCCAGACAGTGCAGCACGAGCAGGTGCAGTTCGGTCACGCGTGATGCCTGCTCGTGCGGCACGCACACATGCACGTCGGTATCGCGCAGCTGCGCAGCCAGACGGCCGCCCCGTGCGCCGGTGAGGGCCACCACAGTCATTTCGCGCTCATGCGCCGCCTCGACGGCGGCCACCAGGTTGCCGGCCTGACCGTCGGGGCTGAACACCAGCAGCACATCGCCGGCCTGGCCCAGGGCTTGAACCTGGCGCGCAAACACCTGACGGCCGTCGAAATCGGTGGCGATGGCCGACATGGCCGCGGCGTTGCCCGCCAGCGAGAAAGCGGCCAGTCCCGGCCGCTCGCGTTCGAAGCGACCGAGGATGTGGGCCGAGAACAGCTGCGCCAGCGCAGAGCCCGAACCGTTGCCGCAGCTGAGCACCTTGCCGCCACCGGTGAGACCGGCCAGCAGCGCGGCCACGGCGGCTTCCACCAGCGGTGCCAGCGCGGGTGCGCTCTGGTACTTGAGGTCGGCGCTGTCGATGAATTGCTGCTGGATGCGCTGCACAAGCATGGGGCGATGATAGCGGTCGGCCCGAGGTGAAAAGGCATCAAAACGCATCACCGACGTCGAAGGCCGCGGGCAACCACTGCGGCGCGCCATCACCGTCGATGAGCACCGCGTCGAAGCGGCACCGTGGCATGGACCACATGCGCGTCAGAAAGTGCCGGGCCGCCAGCACGATGCGCCGTCGCTTGATGGCACCGATGCTGGCGGCCGCGCCGCCGTGATCCCCCGAGCGGCGCTGGCGCACCTCCACGAACACCAGCGTGCCATCGGGCTCCCGCATAATCAGATCGATCTCGCCGCCACCGCGCCCGGGTGTGCGGAAGTTGCGCATCACCAGGCGCATCCCCCGCCCGCGCAGCAAGGCCAGCGCCATGTCCTCGGCCTGGCTGCCCGCCGATGCCGGCCTTGCCCGTTTCTCATCGCCCCACACGTGTCCCTCCCGTCGATCGAACTGCTTGCCGCCGCGCGCCTGGCCGCGGGGGCGCAGCATTGTCCGCAGGGCGCGCTGTACATACTGGCCACCCCTATCGGGAACCGGGCCGACATCACGCTGCGCGCCCTGCACGTGCTCGATCTGGCCGACGCCGTGGCCTGCGAGGACACGCGCCACACCGCCGCCCTGCTGCAGGGCTACGGGCTGCACAAGCCGCTGATCGCGGCGCACGAGCACAACGAGCGCGAGGCCGCGCAGGCGGTGATCGATCGTTTGCGCCAGGGTCAGCGCGTGGTCTACGTGAGCGACGCCGGCACGCCCGGCGTGAGCGACCCCGGCGCGCGGCTGGTGGCCGAGGCGCGCGCGGCCGGGCTGCGCTGCGTGCCGCTGCCCGGTGCGAGCAGCGTCACCGCCCTGCTCAGCGTGGCCGGTGAGGTGCACGGCGAGGGCCGCTGGCGCTTCGCGGGCTTTCTGCCGCCCAAGGGCGCCGAGCGCGAACGCGCGCTGCAGGCGCTGGCGGTCGCGCCCGACGCCTGTGTGCTGCTGGAGGCGCCGCACCGCATCGAAGCCTTGGCGCAGGCGCTGGCCAACCACCTGGGAGAACGACCGGTCACCGTGGGGCGTGAGCTGACCAAGCAGTTCGAAGAAGTGGACACCGTGCCCGCCGCGCAATTGCCCGCCTGGCTGGGCGCCCACGCGCAGCGCACGCGCGGCGAGTTCGTGCTGCTGGTGCACGCGGCGCCGCCGGCGCCCGCGGTGGAAGGCGAGGTGAACGCCGAGGCGTTGCGCGTGCTCGACGCGCTGCTCGGCGAACTGCCGCTGAAGACGGCGGTGAAACTGGCGGCGCAGATCAGCGGCGCGCCACGCAACCCGCTGTACGAGGCCGCGCTCGCGCGCAAGCCAACGGCTTGACTCAGGGCCGGCGCGGGCCGCCGGCGTCCTCGATCTCGCGCGCCTCGATGTCGACCACGTCGGCCCGCGCCGCCGGGCGGGCGGCGGGCGCATGGCCGCGCCACGCGCCCCGGGTGTAGTGCTGCGAGCGCTCACGCATGCGCGCGAACAGCACCGCTGGCGCCGGCTTGCGCCCGGTGATCAACGACCAGAGCGACACGCCCAGCACCACCAGCAGCGAGGCGAGCAACAGGCTCAACAGGAAGACCGCCGCGGCCAGTGCCAGCGCCAGGCGCAGCACGGTGCGGCCCAGGCGGCCCAGCAGATCGGCAAATGCGTTCATGGGTGACAGAGCGGATGCGCGCATGCGAGTTCCGGTGTGGTTGGAGACCCGGCCCACCTGCGGCCGGGGGCGGCAGTTACAAGGACCGCCCGTCGGCACACACCGGCGGTCACCACCGGCTGCTATTCTCGCTGCGCCCATGAAATCGCGAATCACCCAGTACTTCCTGCGCGGCCTGATCACCTTCCTGCCGCTGGCGCTCACCGTCTACACCTTCTACCTGCTGGTGGTGTGGACGGAGTCGCTGGCGTTGCGGCTGATCCGGCCCTTCATCGGCGACTTCTACCTGCCGGGCCTGGGCATCCTGATCGTCGCCGCGCTGATCCTCGGGCTGGGCGTGCTGGTCTCGCACCCCGCGTTCGCGCGCCTGCTCTCGTGGGTGGAACTGCCCTTCACCAACCTGCCGGTGGTCAAGAGCATCTACACCTCGCTGAAGAACTTCGCCGACTACTTCGCGCCGCACGACAAGGGCCAGCCCCAGCAGCAGGTGGTGCTGCTGCGCGCGCCGGGGCAGGACATGTCCATCGTCGGCCTGGTCACGCGCCAGTCCTTCGGCGACCTGCCGGGCGCGCTCGGCGAGCTGGACCAGGTGGCCGTCTACCTGCCCATGGGCTACATGATCGGCGGCTACACCGTGTTCGTGCCGCGCGACTGGGTCACCCCGATCGACATGTCGGTCGAGGAGGCCATGCGCTCCTCGCTGCTCGCCTGGATGGCCTCCAGCCGCGAGTCGGGCTGAGGCCGCGCGCGCGGAACTCCGGCGGCACGCCCGCTTCCAAGCGCCATGTCACACACCCCGCACCCGCACCCTCCACGGCGACGCGCCCTGCTTGTCGGCGCGGCTGCGGCCCTGGCCGCTCCGGCCTGGCTGCGTCCCGCGCTGGCCCAGGGCAAGGCCTTGCGCCGCACGCCGAGCCAGACCGAAGGCCCGTTCTACCCGGTGGAGATCCCGGCCGACCACGACGCCGACCTGCTGCGCAACGGCCCGGCGCGCTACGCCCGCGGCCAGGCCTGCTGGGTGCAGGGCACCGTGGTCGATCTCGACGGCCGCGCGATCGACGGCGCCGCGGTCGAGATCTGGCAGTGCGACGAGGCCGGCCACTACCACCACCCCGGTGACGGCAACCGCGCCGATCCGGCCTTCCAGGGCTTCGGCCGCGTGCGGGTGGACCGCGAGGGCCGCTACCGCTTCCGCACCATCCGCCCGGTCCAGTACGGCGGGCGCACGCCGCACATCCACGTGAAGGTCAAGCTCGACCGCATGGAACTGCTCACCACGCAGCTCTACGTGCAGGGCGACCCGGGCAACGAGCGCGATTTCCTCTGGCGCCGGCTGAGCGAGGCCGATCGTGCGCTGATCACCGTGCCGTTCACCGCCGCGGCCGACGGACTGCAGGCCACATTCCCCATCGTCGTGCAGGCCTGAAGCGCCGCGGCTACGCTCGCGGCCCATGGATTCCCTGACACAGATCGCCCTGGGCTCGGCCGTGGCCGTGGCCACCATGGGCCGGCGCACCGCGGTGTGGAAATCGGCACTCTGGGGCGCCGTGGCCGGCACCCTGCCCGACCTCGACGCCCTGATCGACCACGGCGATGCGGTGCTCAACATGGTGCTGCACCGGGGCGAGTCGCACGCGCTGTTCTACCTGACGCTGTTCGCCCCCTTGATGGCATGGGGGGTGAGCCGCCTGCACGGCGAGGCGGCGTTGTTCAGGCGCTGGTGGCTGGCGCTGTGGCTGGTGCTGATCACCCACCCGTTGCTCGACGCCATGACGGTGTACGGCACGCAGCTGCTGCTGCCGTTCACCAACCACCCGTTCGGCGTCGGCAGCGTGTTCATCATCGACCTGGCCTACACGGTGCCGCTGCTCGTGGGCGTGGGCGTGGCGCTGGCGGCCTCGCCGCGCGTGGGCTTCAAGGCCAACGCCGTCGGCCTGGTGCTCAGCAGCGCCTACCTGGTGTGGAGCGTGCTCGCGCAGCAGCACGTCACCGACATCGCTCGCGCGTCACTGCAGCAGCAGGGCATCGCGGCCGACCGGCTGCTGGTCACACCGGCCCCGTTCAACACCGTGCTCTGGCGTCTGGTGGCCGTGGGTCCCGACAGCTACCACGAAGGACATCACTCGCTGCTGGACGATTCGGCCGAGATCCACTGGCGCCGATACGACCGCGGCGCCGGCATCGCGCAGCGCCACGCCGACGTCGAGGGCCTGCGCCGCATCGCAGCCTTCAGCCACGGCTTCTACAAGGTGGACGAACGCGACGGGCGCCTGTTCGTGACCGATCTGCGCATGGGCCAGGAGCCCAGCTACGTCTTCCGTTTCGACCTCGGCAGCGCGGCCGAGCGCGCCAACGGCGGGCGTGCTGCCCACCTGGTGGGCGAACGTGGCGATCTGCAGGCCGGTCTGACGTGGATCTGGCGCCGCCTGTGGGGCGAGCGGCTGGCGCCGCCGGGCGTGCAAGTGCACTGACTCAGACGTCCACCGTCTGCTGCCCCTGGCGGCGCTGCAGCCGGTACGGTGGCAGGCCCTGCAGCATGCGCCGGCCGTAGGCCTGACGCAGCAGGCGTGCGTCGTAGCACACCACGGTGGCCTCGTCGGTCTCGGTGCGCAAGGCACGGCCGGTCCATTGCAGCAAACGCGCGCCGGTGGCCGGGACCACGAGCTCGCTGAACGGGTCGCGGCCTTGCGCCTTGAGCCAGTCGGCGCGCGCCTGGCCCACCGGGTCGCTGGGCGAGGCGAAGGGCAGCTTGGTGATGAACACCCATTCACAGAGTTCGCCCGGCAGGTCCAGCCCCTCCCCGAAGGACTGCAAGCCGAACAGGATGGAGGCCTCGCCATGGTCCACGCGCTGTGCATGGCGCTTGAGCAACGCGGTGCGCGAGGCCTCGCCCTGCACCAGCACGCGCTCGCGCAGGTCGGTGTTCGCACCGCGCTCCAGCAGGGCGGTGGCAGCGCGCATCTGGACGCGCGAGGTGAACAGCACGAGCGCGCCGCGCTTGACATCGCGCAGATCGGCCATCAGCAACTCGAGCATCTCGCGCGTGTAGCCATCCACGTCCTTCGGATCGGCCGCGGTCTGCACCACCACCAGCCGGCCCTGCCTGGCGTGGTCGAACGGGCTCTGCACCGCGCGCGTGGTGGCGGCCGCGTCCCAGGCCAGGCCGGCCTCGTGCAGGAAGTGCTCGAAGCCGCCGCAGGTGACGAGCGAGGCCGAGGTGACGACCGCGCCGCGCACGTGCTTCCACAGGTGGTGGTGCAACAGGCTGCCGGGCTGCAGCGGGCAGGCGTGTGCGCTGAGCGTGACCATGCCGTGCGCCACCCCCGCCTGCAGCCATTTGGCCAGCGGCGGTGCGCCGGGATCGGCCGCCTGCAGCCACAGGCTGGCGGTCTCGTGCAGGCTTTGCAGGCGCGGCGCGAAGCGGCCGATGCGCGCGTAGTGCTCGGCGCTGCGCGTGGCCTCGCCCGGGTTTTCGCGCGCGTTGGCGCGCAGCTGCACGGCCAGCGCCTCGGCCAGCTTGAGCAGCACGCCCGCGTGCGCCTGCAGCGCGGCCAGCGGTTCGTGCCAGTCGGCGCTCAGCGCGCCGCCCTCGAAGCGGTGCGTGAGCGGCGGCGCTTCCGAGGCCAGATCGCGCACCGCCGGCCCCACCGCGGCCATGCCCAGACGCGCCAGGTCGGCCAGCGCAGCGCGCGCGCCGCGCGCGTGTTCGTTCAGGTCCACGCCGTGCGGGTGGACGATCGCCTTGGCCACCTCGTCGAAGGCCTTGGGCAGGCGATCGAGCCAGGTGCCGTGCATCAGGTCCATGTGCGCGGTGAACTGGCCCTGCGCCACGTCAGGCAGGTGGTGTGCTTCGTCGAGCACCAGGTAACAGTCCTGCGGCTTGGGCAGCGCGTGCAGGCCCAGGGTGGAGAGCAGCAGGTCGTGGTTGACCACGATGACCTGCGCGTGCGCGAGCCGGTTGCGCGCCTGGTAGTAGCTGCAGCCGTTGTAGGCCGGGCAGTGGCGCGCGGTGCAGGTGTGGCGCTCGGCCGCCACCGGCGCCCACAGCGCGCCATCGGGTGGCTCGGCCAGGCGGTCGCGGTCGCCGTCCCAGTCGCCCTGGTCGAGCGCGATGGTCCAGCGCGCGTACTGCTGCGTGCGCTCGGCCGCGTCACTGGCGGGCCGGGCACCGGTCTCGCCGTCGAACAGGTCGGCACCGGCCTCGTCGCCCGCGGCCAGCTGGTCCAGCTTCAGGCGGCACACGTAGCGCCCGCGGCCCTTGGCCAGAGCGAAGTTGAACGGCTGCGGCAGCAGCGCCGCGAGGGCGGGCAGGTCCTTGGCGATCAGCTGTTCCTGCAGCGCCACGGTGGCGGTGCTGATGATCACGCGCTTGTCCTGCGCGAGCGCCAGCGGGATGACCGTGGCCGCGTAGGCCGCCGACTTGCCGACGCCGGTGCCCGCCTGGACCACCGCGATGCCGCGCTGCGGCCGGCCCGCCTCGCTGGAGACACTGTCGTCGCCCAGCTTCACACCCGCCAGGGTTTCGGCGATGAAGGCCGCCATCTCGCGCTGGCCCTCGCGCGCACGGAAGCCCGGCGCGCGCGACACCACGTGGTCGAACGCGGCCAGGGCCAGCGCTTCGCGCGCGAGCGCGCCGTCGGGCGGGTGCTGGTCGGGGGAATCGGGTGGCTGGTCGCGCATGCAGGCCGGCATTGTCGCCGCTGCCCGGTGGCGGGCCGGTTGTCTTGCTGCAATGCAACAATGCGCCCATGGCCACCCGCAAGCCCTCCATCCAACGCATCGACCTCGCGCTGCAAGGCGGTGGCTCGCACGGCGCCTTCACCTGGGGCGTGCTTGACCGCCTGCTCGAAGACGAGAGCCTGGAGATCGCCGGCATCAGCGGCACCAGCGCGGGCGCGATGAACGCGGTGGCGCTGGCCGCGGGCTTGATGGAGGGCGGGCGTGACGGTGCGCGTGCCGCCCTGCGGCGGTTCTGGACGCGCGTGGGCGAGCTTTCGCCCTTCGGCAGCGTGGCCGCCACACCCGTGGCGCCCTTTCTCGACCCCGCCAGCCCCTGGGCGGCGCCCTGGCTGGCGCCGCTGCGCGCCACCCAGCAGTGGCTGGGCGCGCAGGCCTCGCCCTACCAGTTCAACCCGCTCAACCTCAACCCGCTGCGGCGCATCCTGCTCGACACGGTGGATTTCGAGCGCGTGCGCGGCTGCAACCGCACGCGCCTGTTCATCGCGGCCACGCGCGTGCGCACTGGCGAGCTGCGTGTGTTCGACCAGCACGAGCTCAGCGCCGACGTGGTGCTGGCGTCGGCCTGCCTGCCGCTGCTGTTCCAGGCGGTGGACATCGACGGCGAGGCCTACTGGGACGGCGGCTACGCAGGCAACCCCTCGCTGCTGCCGCTGGTGATCGACAGCCCGGCAGACGACCTGCTGATCGTGCAGATCAACCCCGCCGAACGCGAGGCGCTGCCGACGCGCGCGAGCGACATCCTCGACCGCATCAACGAAGTGACCTTCAACGCCAGCCTGATCAAGGAGCTGAGATCGATCGGCCTGCTCAAGCAGTTGCTGGCGGCCGAAGGCTGGACCGCGCGCCGCCTGCGCAACCCGGTGCTGCGGCGCGTGGCACGCCTGCGGTTGCACCGGGTGGACGGCGGCGACGAACTGGCCGCGCTGGGCGCGGGCAGCAAGCAGCGCACCGATCCGGCCTTCCTGCAACGCCTGTTCGAGCAGGGCCGTGGCGCGGCCGATGCCTGGTGGGTTGCGCACCGTGGCGACCTCGGCCGGCGCAGCAGCTTCGACCCCGGCACCGAGCTCGGCCCGCTGCCGCCCGGCTGAGCGGCCGGCGTTCAGTCGGGCGACGGCAGCCCGAAGCGCATCCGCGCGCCGCGCCCGGGCTCGCCCTCGCCACGGATCCAGCCGCTGTGTCGCTCGATCACGCGCTGCACCGTGGCCAGACCCACGCCCGTGCCCTCGAACTCGCTCGGCGCGTGCAAACGCTTGAAGGGCTCGAACAGCTGCGCCGCGAACTGCATGTCGAAGCCGGCGCCGTTGTCGCTCACGCAGAAGGCGGCACCCCCTTCGGGCGCGGCAATGGCCTCGAAGCGGATCTCGGCCTGATCGGTGCGGCGCGTGTACTTCCAGGCGTTGCCCAGCAGGTTCTGCAGCACGATCTGCAGCAGGGCGACGTCGCCCCAGGCACGCAGGCCGTCCTCGATCACCCAATGCACCGCGCGCTGCGGCTCGCTCGCGCGCAGGTCGTTGGCAATGCCGCGCGCCAGCGCCGACAGGTCCACCCATTCGGGGTGCAGCTCGGCACGGTTCACGCGCGAGAGCGCAAGCAGCGCGTCGATGAGCTGGCCCATGCGGTTGGCCGCCTGGCGGATGCGCTCGAGGTGGCTGCGCGTGAGCGGGTCGAGGCGTTCCTGCAGGTCCTCGGCCAGCAGGCTGGCAAAGCCGTTGATGCTGCGCAGCGGGGTGCGCAGGTCGTGCGAGACGCTGTAGGCGAAGGACTCGAGTTCGCGGTTGAGCATCGAGAGTTCGCGTGTGCGCTCGGCCACGCGGTCCTCCAGCGCCTCGTTGAGCTGGCGCAATGCCTCCTCGGCCTCGTGCATGGCGGTGATGTCCTGCACCGTGCCCACGCTGCGCACCGCGGTGCCGCCGTCGAACTCCGTGACGGCGCTGTGGCGCACGTGCTTCACGCGGCCGTCGGGCATCACCAGTCGGTGCACCACCTGATGGTGCGTGCGGGCATCCACCGCGATGCGGTAGGCGCGGTTGACCGAGGCGCGGTCGTCGGGGTGCACGCGCCCGATGAAGGCCTCGTAGGACGCGGGTTGCACCGCGGGGTCGAACTCGAAGATGCGGTAGAGCTCGTCGGTCCAGGTGGTGGTGTTGCTGCGCAGGTCGATCTCCCAGCTGCCCACCGAGGCGATGCGCTGCGCGTCCTTCAACCGGGCCTCGCTGGCCTTGAGCGCGGCCTCGGCGCGCCGCCGCGCGGTGATGTCGAGCAGGGTGAACTGCAACAGCCGGCGGGCGTCGGACTCGAACTCCACGAGGTGCACCTCGGCGTCCCACTGCTCGCCATCGGGCCGCTGGTGCAGCCACTCGAAGACGACCGCGCCCTCCTTCATCGCGCGACCGACCCAGTACTGGCCGGCCTTGATGGAGTCGCGGCCGTCGCGCTGCACCGGGGCCGACACGTCCATGGCGTTGCGACCCAGGGTGTCCTCGCGGTCGCGAAAGCCATAGGCGCGCACGGCAGCGTCGTTGCATTCGATCAGCGTGAACGTGGCCGGGTCCAGCACGACCATGGCCACCTGCGAGTGATCGAACAGGCGCTGGCGCATCGATTGCGCGGCCGCGTTCTGCGCCTCGCTGCGGGCCACGCGCGCCAGCAGCCACGCCAGGCCCGCACCACCCAGCAGCAGAACCACCGAAAAAACCGCCGTCAGCAGGCGCCCGCGCGCGATGGCCGGCTCCAGCGGCGCCAGCACACCCGCGTCGGCCAGCCCCACCGCCACCACCAGGCCACGCGCACCCACACGGTGCCAGCCGTAGGCGCGCGGCGTACCGTCCACCTGGCCACTCACGTGAAAGCTGCCGTTGCGCTGCGCCGGCTGCAGCAGGAAGGGCCGGTCGGCGGGCAGCACCTGGCCCATGGCGGCTTCGTTGCCCAGGCTGCGCGCCAGGAAGGCGCCGGTCGGGTCGATCAGCGCCACCACATCCTGTGCGGACAGGGTCAACGCGGCCAGCCGGCGTGCGAGGAACTCCGTGGACACCGCCAGTTGCACCGTACCCGCGAAGGTGTCGTTGACGAGCAAGGGGCGCGCGACCATCAGCACCCACTGGTCCACCAGGCGCGAGCGCACCGGCTGGCCGATGACCAGGCGATCGCCGCCATCGCTCAACGCCCGGAAGTGCGAGCGGTCGGAGACATCGGTGGCGTCGTCCCGACCCAGGCTGTTGTAGACGATACGGCCTTGCGCGTCCGCGATCGACACATGGGTCACGAATTCGGGCGGCATCACCGCCAGCACGTTGAGCGCCGTCAAGCCGAAGGTCGCGGGATCCTGCAGCCACTCGCGGCGCAGGTACAGCAGTTCGAGGTCGAGCAGGCTCACCAGGCCTTCGACCTGTCCAGCCATGGCGTCGGCCAGGTGCACCGCGCTGCGCTCGGACTCGGCCAGCACCTGCGAACGCAGTTGCGCCTGGGCGCGACCGGCCTGCCACCACAGCAGCCCGGCGGCCAGCACCGACAGGCACAGCACCAGCAAGGGGAGCAGGCGTGCGCGTGCGTTCATGGGGCAAGAAGTGGCAGGTCGGGGCGTGGCATGCCCCGAGTATGGTGCCGCACGCACCGCCGCGGTGCCGAAGTCCCTAACCCAGGGGCAGGCTGCGCAGCAGTTCGCTCACGCCGTCCCAGACGATCTGCACGCCCAGGCACAGCAGGATGAAGGCCGACAGGCGCAGGAAGATGATGGCGCCGGCCTCGCCCAGCGGGCGCAGCAGGTGCTCCGCGTAGCGGAACGCCAGGTAGAGCAGCACCCCGATGGCCAGCAGCGCGAACACACCGCCGCCGATGTTGGCCAGCGCCAGCGTCACGCGCTCATGGCTCAGCGACACGCCCACCGTGATGGCCGCGGCAATGGAGCCCGGCCCGCAGCTGATGGGAAAGGTGAGCGGGTAGAAGGCCTGGCGGCGCGCCATCTCGGGCGTGAAGGCCTCGGCCAGTTCGGTGCGGCTGTCGGCCGTGGACTGTGTGGCGGTCAGGAGCCGCCACGCCGTGGCCGCCAGGATGAGCCCGCCACCGACGCGCACGATGGGCAGCGAGATGCCGAAGAAGGCCAGCACGTGCGAGCCCACCAGCATGCTGCCCAGCATGAGCGCGAACATGTTGCGCGCGATCTTGCGCGCCAGCATCGCCCGTGTGCGCCCCGACGCGCCCTCGGTGAGGCCGAGGAAGATCGGCGCCGTGGCCGCCGGGTTGAGAATCGGCAGCAGCGCGGCAAAGACGAACAGGAAGCCCTTGCCGAAGGCGAGCGCGAGTTCGAAGCTCATGTGCGCAACCGGATGCGCGGCGAACGCGGGGCACCGCGGAACCGGCTTTGCCGGGCCGCAGGTGCCGCCCCCCTGACAGGGGGGACGCGCGAAGCGCGGCGGGGGGTCATTTCAAGATTTCGCGCATGCGCCGGCGCAGCGCGCGTTCGCGGCGGTTCTCTTCGGCCCAGTCGTCGCGCACGCCGCGCCACAAAGCGATGGCCATGAGCACGATCACCAGCGCGAACGGCAGCGCGAACACGATGGTGGCCGTCTGCACCGCCTTCAGGCCACCGGCCAGCAGCAGCGAGATCGCGATGCCCGAGACCAGCACGCCCCAGACGATCTTCACGCGCGCGCCCGGGTTCTCATTGCCGCCCGAACTCATCATGCCGAGCACCAGCACGGCCGAGTCGCCCGAGGTGACGAAGAACACCAGCACCAGCACCGTGGCCACAGAGGCCATGATGGCGCCCAGCGGCAGCGCCTCGAACATCGCGAACAGCGCGGTCGACACATCGGCCGACACCGCCTCGGCGATCGGCACGCCCTGCATGATTTCCATGTTGAGTGCCGTACCGCCGAACACCGAGAACCACACGAAGGCCGCGAGCGAGGGCGCCAGCACCGTGCCCAGAATGAACTCACGGATGGTGCGCCCGCGCGAGACACGCGCGATGAACAGGCCCACGAAGGGCGACCAGCTCACCCACCAGGCCCAGTAGAAGACCGTCCAGCCGCCGACCCAGCCGCTGTCGCGGAAGGGCGTCATGCGCAGGCTCATGCGCACGAACTCGCTCACGTAGCTGCCCAGCGTGGTGGTGAAGGTGTCGATGATGGCCACCGTGGGGCCGAGCACGAAGATCGCGAGTGCCAGCAACCCGGCAACGATCAGGTTGAAGGTGGAGAGCCACTTGATGCCGCGCGTGACACCCGTGACGGCCGAAGCCAGGAAGAGCAGCGTGGTCACCACGATGATGCCGACCTGCGATGCCGCGCTCACCGGCATGCCGGCCACGGCCGCGAGACCGCTGTTGATCTGCAGCGCACCCATGCCGAGCGAGGCCGCGACGCCGAAGGCGGTGGCAATGACCGCGAGCACGTTGACCACCGGGCCCAGGCCGCGCGCCCAGGCCCAGGGCAGCGACTGCACCGCCGTGCTCACCAGCGCCGAACCGCCCTTGCGGAACTGGAAGAAGGCGATCGCCAGCGCGACGATGCTGTACACCGCCCAGGGATGCAGGCCCCAATGGAAGAAGCTGTAGCGCATGGCCGCGTTGGCGGCCTCGGGCGTGTTGGCGGCGATGCCCGGGGGCGGTGCACCGTAGTGCGAGATCGGCTCTGCCACCCCCCAGAACACCAGGCCGATGCCCATGCCCGCGGCGAACAGCATGGCGAACCAGGCGCCGATGGAGAACTCGGGTTCGTCGTCCTCCGCGCCGAGCTTGAGATCGCCGTAGCGGCTGAACGCCAGCAGCAGGGCCATCACCACCAGGCCCAGCACCACCCACAGGTAGAACCAGCCGAAGTCGCGTGTGATGACGGCCAACAGCGTGTCGAACACCGAGCCGAGCGAAGTCGGGGCGACGACACCCCAAAGAACGATGGCCAGGATCAGCCCGGCCGAGACGATGAGTTGCATGGGTTTTCCTCCAACAGAGCGCCCGGCGCGCGGCCCGATGTGACAGAGGCGCCCGGTGTGCAGGGCCGTCCAGGGGAGCGGCGCCGGGGCTGTCAGCAAGGGCCGGCTGGTGTGGTTGCGTGCGCAACCAGTTGCCGGGGCAGCCCGCCATTATGGGCATGGAAAAGTCTTTTTCAGGGGGCCAATTGCGCGCCATCGGCGGTCATATGGCGGTCCAATCGGGGCCATCGCGAGGAGACGACGTGAAGGAATTGCAGAACGCGCAGCGCCAGGGCACGGCCATCGAGGTCGACGTGCTGATCGCTGGCGCCGGCCCGTGCGGGCTCATGCTCGCCAACGAACTCGGCCTGCGCGGCATCGGTTGCCTGCTGGTGGACCCGAAGGCCACCACCGCCTTCAACCCGCAGGCCAACGCCACGCAGGCGCGCACCATGGAGCACTTCCGGCGCATCGGCATCGCGCAGCAGATCCGCGCGCTCGGCCTGCCTGCGGACCACCCCACCGACATCGCCTACTTCACGCGCTTCGCCACGCACGAACTCGCGCGCCTGCGCCTGCCCACCGCCGCGCAGGCCAGCGAGCACGTGCGCGGCCTGCGCGGCGCCTGGAACGCGGCCGAGCTGCCGCACCGCGTGTCGCAGAAGTTCGTGGAGGCCGTGCTGCGCCGCCACGCCGAGGCGCGCACCGGCCGGCCCGTGGCCTTCGGCTGGAAGCTGCTGGACTTCGAGCAGGACGCCGGCGGCGTGAGCGCGCGCCTGGCCCCCGCCGACGGCAGCGGCCCGCCGGTGCCGGTGCGCGCGCGCTACCTGGTGGGCGCCGACGGCGCGCGCAGCACCGTGCGCCAGGCACTGGGCATCGCGTACAGCGGTGCCACCGGTGTGCAGCGCCAGTTCATGGGCGGGCGCATGTTCGCGGTCTACCTGCGCGCGCCCACGTTCTACGAACAGCTGCCGCACGACGTGGCCTGGATGTACGTGAGCGTGAACCCGGAACGGCGCGTGTTCATGGCCTCGGTGGACGGGCGCGGCGAGTTCGCCTTCCACGCCGCGGTGCACCCCGACGAAGACCCGGCGGGCTGGACGCACGCGGATGCAGAACGCCTGTTCGCGCAGGCCAGCGGCATGGGCATCCCGATCGAGGTGCTGTCCACCGGCACCTGGATCGCCGGCCACTCGCTGGTGGCCGAGCGCTACCAGCAGGGCCGCGTGTTCATCGCCGGCGACGCGGCGCACCTGTTCACGCCCACCGGCGGCCTGGGCTACAACACCGCCGT
>VFQR01001308.1_pt1 | contig 19886 bp, 13 predicted proteins | sample 3512321 | NCBI WGS metagenome assembly VFQR01 (sample SAMN10412374, study PRJNA504923) | tailings metagenome | isolation source: Relicate 3 Philex TSF1 revegetated site | place: Philippines: Tuba, Benguet | collected 2017-08-29
CGTGCCACCCTCTCCCACGCGGACGTGGGCGAGGGTTTCTTGTTCCTTCTCCCGTTCCGACGGGAGAAGTTGGGATGAGCAAGTCAGATCCGATGGCCGGTCACTTCGGATGCAGCATCGTGAGCGAGTCGCCAACTGTCGAAGGTGGAAATGACCACCATCCCGCCAATCAATCCCAGCGTGATCTGGAAGTCGATCAGTGAGGGAACGGCTGTCGCCAGATCAATCGACGATCCTGTCCAGAGTGACGAAAGCCTGAGTGACAGAGCTGCGGCAGCGATCCCGACGCCGATGTTCAGTTGCCGCCCGAGGCTGAAAATGACATTGGCCTGTCCGGTTAAAGTCGGCGGGATATCTGAGAACGCCAGCGTATTCAGGCAGGTAAACTGCATCGAACGCGAAAGCCCGCCGGCAAACAGAATTGCCATGATCACCAGCATCGGGGTCTGGGCCTGGATTGCGGTGCAGGCCCAGAGCGTGACTGCACAAATCAAGCCGTTCACAATCAAGACGCGTCGGATCCCATAGCGTCTGAGCATGAATGTCGTCGCAGGTTTCATCCCCAGATTTCCCGCGAAAATGGCGAGCATCAAGAACCCCGACTTCGCTGCACTGTAACCAAACCCCACTTGAAACAGTTGTGGAAACAGAAAACTGGTCGATCCCACCACCATGCGGAACAATCCTCCCCCCAGCATCGTGACCTGAAACGTGGGATACCAGAAGACCCGCAGATCAAACAGGGGATGAGGTGTTCTCAGCAGATGGACAATCATCAAACTCCCCGCGAACAGGCTGCCAATCAGCAACGAAACAGCCAGACTCCAGTTTTCGCCCGGTTGGCCAATCAACTCCATGCCATATAACAGACAGGACGACGCCAGACCGCACAGGCAGAAGCCAATGACATCAAAGGGGTGCTGATGCTCACTGGGAATGGGCGGGATCATCCGCAGCGTCAGCGTGAAGGCCATCACTCCTAAAGGCACATTCAAATAAAAAATCCACGGCCACGAAGCATACGTCGTGATCAGTCCCCCCAGTGGAGGCCCGATTAACGGCCCAAACAGCGCAGGCCAGGTGAGATAGGCAATTGAGCGTAACAGATCCTGCTTCGATGTCGCCTGCAGCACCACCGCGCGGCCGACGGGAACCATCATCGCTCCCCCCAGCCCCTGCAGGACACGCGCACAGGTAAACTGCCATAAACTCTGACTGAACCCGCACAGCACCGATGCCAGCGTGAAGACGACGATTGCCGTCGCAAAGACCCGTCGCGCTCCCAGTCGTTCTGCCAGCCAGCCGCTGAGTGGAATAAAAATCGCCAGGGCAAACAGGTAAGCCGTCAGCCCCATATTCAGATCGACAGGGTTTTCGCCGAACGAGATCGCCATTTGAGGCAACGCCGTGGCAATCACCGTACTGTCCAGATGCTCCATAAAAAAACACGCGGCCACCAGCAGTGCGATGGCTCTCGACGAACGAGAACTCTTTCCCTCCGCCGCCAGGTTGTCAGGTTGCTCTGATGGATTCTCAGCCCGGCTCGCTTCCACATTGCTCCTTATCGAAATTCACACATTCTGCCATCGGCAATCCTTGCCGGAAATGATGTTGACGAAATTGCCGATTTCCCCAACATTCTCACTGCGGCCACTGACCAGCTCTCAAGGGCCTTCGTGCGAACTGTTCCCGCTCGATGGTTCGTGAATAATTGATCAATCGTCAGTCCACTCGTCATGAGGATCATGCGAGTGAAAATGACGGGCAGGAATTGTGGCTGCTGGAGCTTTGCCATGGATGGATCTCCTGACTATTACAACCTTTCGGGCTCTCGCCAACTCTCTTCATTCGCGTGGAGATGGGTCAGCGTGGTCCTGGCATGCACCTTTTGCCTCCTCCACAATGTTCCGGCACAGGCTCAGAGTTTTCTGCCACAAGGGCCACGATTCACTTATGCTAATGATCAGACATCGTCTCTGATTGGCTACAATCGCTCGGAAGAATTCGAGCAGGCCATTCGAGCGCAATCCCCTTCTCCCACATTTGAGCAACCTTACAATCCTTCTTTTGGGGCTCCACCGGCTGGAGCATCTCCTCAATATCAGGTTCCGACCGATCAGGCACCCTATCTGGCTCCGCAAGGGGGTTATCAGGATCCTTTTCTGCAATATCCAGGAAACGCCGTTCCTGATTCGATGAATGCCTTCGGGGGTTCCCAGGTCTTTGGAGTCAATGGCCCGCAGCCTTTCCGTACCGGATGGATTCCCAGTCTTGAACTGGGCTATCTCGCTCCCGCCAGCGCTACCGGTGGTAATGCCAGTGGCCGGATGGAAATCTTCGAAATCGACAGTGAACTGCGCTACAACACGATCATCGGACGCGGCGGCTTGTTCTCCATCGCCCCGCAATTCGGCATGCGATTCTGGGATGGTCCACTTTCCCCCAACCTGCCGGGTGAGGTCTACCGTTTTGGCCTCGATATGCAGCTCGATACCGTCCCGGTCAATGGCTGGGGAGTACGGGTGGGCTTCAATCCTTCGATCAACACGGACCTGGCTGCCAGCCTCGATTCCGATGCGTTCAACTGGGATGGTACCGCTGCTCTGGTCTATCAGGCATCTCCCACATTCACCATTGTCGGTGGTGTCACCTACTGGGATCGCGTGGATAACTTCCTGTTGCCTTACGGCGGTGTGATCTGGTTGCCGAATGATCGCTGGGAGTTTCAGGTGCTCTTCCCCCGAGGCAAGATCAGTTACTTCATGGGGAATTTCCTCAATGGGAGCCACTGGCTTTATGTCTCTGGTGGTTTCTATGCAGAAAGCTACCAGATCCAGATGCAGGGACCGGATATCGCTGAGCAGATTCAGTTCACTGATTGGCGCGTCATGCTGGGTGTGCGGAGCGATCACTGTTACTACGAGAAGTTTATCGAAGTTGGTGCTGTCCTCGGACGTGATGTCGATTTCAAATATGGCACACCAAACTTCAACCTCTCTGATACCTTCATGGCCCGCTTTGGTATTCGCTTCTAAACATCGCTGCGAGATGGAGTCTTTGCGTAGGGTGCATGTAGCGACAGCGGAATGCACCACACTCGAGGTTGCTATCCACAAGAAGCTCATGAAGTCACAGAAGATTGGTGCATTGGCATGCACCCTACAGTTGCCTTTGGAGGGTGCATGCAGGGAGCAGGTAGGGCAGGCTCCCGCCTGCCGCAAGGCGCCTCGTGCCATGCTCACGGCTTTGAGTGAGCATGCCAGACTTGCGTTTGAAATCGATCCTCAAAAGACAACAGAGCATGCTTGCTCAGAGCCGCAAGCATGGCACAAGGCAGCAGAAAACATAGAAAAGACACTTCCCGCTGAAATCGTTCCAGCCACCCCCAGGCATGTGTCAAATCAGGTAGGGTGCATGCAGCGACAGCGGAATGCACCACACTCGACGTTGCTATCCACAACAAGCTTTTGACGCCACAGAAGATTAGTGCATTGGCATGCACCCTACACATGGCTTCTTTCAACACAAGGTCTCACGCTCACATGGCGGCTCCACTGGCAATTGTTCTCGCGGCTGGCAAAAGCACTCGCATGAAATCGGCACTCCCGAAAGTCGTGCATCCACTCTTCGGTCGCCCCATGGTCGAGTATGTCTTTGATGCTGCCCGCGCCGCTGGTGTTGAACGACTCGTCGTCGTTGTGGGCCATCGAGCCGAGGAAGTCCAGGCGATTCTGGCACATCACAAAGATGTCGAATTCGCTCTACAGACCGAGCAAAAGGGAACGGGCCACGCCGTCAAAATGTGTCTGCCAGCCCTGCAGACACATCAGGGGCCAGTGCTGATTCTTTCTGGTGATACTCCACTGCTCAAAGTCGATTCACTCAAAAAACTCCTGGCTGCGCAAGGGGCTGGTGCGGCGGCTGTGATTGGGACAGCCAGGACTCAGGCCAATGAAGGGTTGGGCCGCATTGTCCGTTCTCCCGAAGGTGAGTTTTTGCGCATTGTTGAAGAACGCGATGCGACACCTGCCGAAAAGCGAATTCAGGAGATCAACACCGGCTGCTACGCCTTTGATGGTCAGAAGCTCGCCAGTGCTCTTGAGCGACTCCAGCCCACCAATGCTCAGGGCGAGTATTATCTCACAGATGCACCGGCTCTCCTCAAAGCCAATCGAGAATTAGTGATTGCAGCCGACTGCTTCGATATCGAAGAAGCGATGGGAGTCAATACGCGTGTTCAACTGGCCGAGGTGGCACAGGTCATCAAAGATCGAACCGATCGGCACTTGATGGCTGAAGGTGTGACCATTGTGGATCCCCGGCTGGTATCGATTGATCCTCAGGCGAAGATCGCAGCCGATGTCGTCATCGAACCTTTCGTTGTCATCCGCGGTGCGGTCGAAATCGGGCCTGACAGCCACATTGGCCCGCATGCCGTTCTGGAAGGCCCGTTGACACTCCCTGCCGGTTCAATCGTCAAACCTTTTGAGCATCTTCCCTCACGATAACGATGGTTGCTCCGTTGGAACATCTGGCGAAAGGTTGAGGGCGTCGATCAATTGCCGCAGACGCCCGGTTTCCCGCCGCTGGAAATGAAAGCGCAAGCGGGGGAGATCTTTCAAATGGGGCTCGTCCGCTTCGAAGGGATGGGCGGCTGTCCGTTCGATCGTGCCTGAGATGAGCAGATCGGCAAACTCGACATTCAACTGATCCAGCAGTTCATTGCTGATGGGGTGGTTCAGCCGGAGCACCAGATTCTGTTTGACGAATCGCATGCTGTTATAAACACGGTAAAATCCCAGCACCTCAGAAACAGCGGCTGCCGGCGAATGGACGATTCGATAGAGCGAAAGATCAGCCGGTGAGATCAGGCCACGCTCCAGAAGTTGATGGCGAATGAAATCCTGCAGGGCACACCAGTAATTGCAATCGGGCTGATCGACCAGCACGATGGGCAGCATGTCCCGCTTCCCGGTCTGGATCAGCGTGAGTGTTTCAAAGAGTTCATCGAGTGTTCCGAAGCCACCCGGATAGACCACGATGGCATGGACTTCTTTGACGAACATCAGTTTGCGGGTGAAGAAAAACCGAAATGTGACCAGCTTCGGATCACCATCAATGATCGAGTTGGCCTGCTGCTCGAAGGGAAGCAGGATGTTCACACCCATCGACATGGGCAAACCGGCACCGACATGGGCTCCTTCCATGATGCCGCCCCCGGCTCCGGTTAAGACCATCCAGTTGTTTTTGGCCATCAGGCGGCCAAACTCGACCGATGAGAGATAATCGGGATGATTGGCCGGAGTGCGGGCCGAACCAAACACAGTCACCTTGCGATGGAGTCGATAGGGAGTAAAGACCTTGAAGGCGTAACGCAGTTCTTTGATGGCCCGGGCAATAATTTTGATATCGCCGCGCGTAGCCTGATCATGTGCCAGCTTGTCGGCCACTTCGCGAATCTGGGCCAGGAATGCCGACTTGCCACCAATCTCTGGTTCCTGTTCAGAGATCAGCGTGTGTTCTTCGGCTTCACCCGCAATCGGGAGTGGGAGTTCGTCTTCCATGGTCAATCTCTTGGCTGTGTCGTCGAGTTCATCAAATCATGTGCTGATCGTTCTCATAAGAACTTACATCAATCGTCCTTGGATCATGAACAGAACAAGAGAGGAATGCGAGATCCGGTATTTTTTCAGATCCATCAGGGAATGGCCGATTTTTGTGAATTGAGCGTTGATCAGCGAACGGTCTGTCCAAACCATTCAAAGGGTGTTCACATGAATCAATGGATGGTCCGGCAAGAGTTACTCACGGAATTCTTCCTCCCACCCAATCCACCGCACACTTTGGTTTTTTCTGGCAGAAGTCATCAATCCCGGCTTGGGTGATTTGAGTTCCACGCAAATCGACAAACTTCAACTTCGGCAGTTTCGCCAGTTCTGCCAGCGTGCCGTCTCCCACTTTCGTATTGTAGATGATCAGCCGTTCGAGCCCTACCAGAGACTTCCAGTAAGGAGCTGCTGTGTCGTCGCAGCCGGTATGGTCTATTTCGAGTTCTCGCAATTGAACAGCTGATTGAAGATGTGCCACATGCGCTGCCTTGACCGGGCTGAAGGAAAGTCTGAGAAATTTCAACTGGCCAAGATTCTTGAGTAATTGAAAGCCTTCCGCCGGGATGCGGGTCGCACCCAGATCGAGATGTTCCAAAGGGCTGGCAGCAAAGGGACTGAGGCTGTTGGCATTCAGCGGGGAACCCCAGATTTCCAGCAACTTCAATGACGGTTGTGGTGTCCAACTCTCAAAAACTTGTCCTGGGATTTTCGTTAGATTGAAGGAGAGCCGCTCCAAACCTTGAGACTTTTCAAAAACCGCCATGTTCTCGTCGGTCAACAGGCATTCATTCATCAGGATTGATTTCAAATTTCGACAGCGGCGAAAGACATCAAATTCTCGCTGGCTTGGCTGGAATCGTGGCGGAAACCGAACTCCGACAAGCTTCACAGGAACTGAAAAATTAATTTCTTCGTTCGTACGCTTCTCGATGGGGTCATCATTGACCCAGACGTGTCCTTTCCGTTCGATCACATAGCGGATGGCAGCCACATCGGGATCACTCTCACGTTCCGCATGACTGATTTTCATGGTAGGGAAAACCCAGAGCTTAACTTGCCCATCACGACCGGCTGTGACCAGCCGTGAGCCATCCCGATTGAAACTCAAATCATGCACTATCCCGGCATGAGCCTGGAATTGTTGAATCCGCGTCCCCACTTTCTGGCCATAAATGGCAACTTTGCCCGAATCAAAACCTACAGCAAAGGCTTCTCCACCAGGCTGAAAAGCCACACAAACAGGGCGATCATCCAGAATTTCATCATCACCGATGCAGAGAATCTGCTTGCCGGTCTGCCAATCCCACAGGCGAATGGTGAAGTCTGGTGCGCAGGACAGTGCGAGGCGGGCATCGGGCGAGAGCACCACATGACTTGGTGGCGAGGTATGGCCTCTGAACGTTTTGACGATCTCTCCGTTCTCGGTATTCCACGCAAGCCAATCTCCCGGCCCATTCCAGACCGCACTCAAGAGGTAATTCGCATCTGGCGAAAACGACATGCGCGGTGCTTCAACGCCAGGTGGTGTTTCCTGGAAAACGACCCGGGGCAGTTCGTACCCTTCGGGAAGCATCCATGAGTTAATGCCCCCTTTGCCACTCCGGGCCAGTTTCAACACGCTCCCCTGCGGCGAAAACGCCACACACCGTACGCAGTGATTATCGGCCAGCGGGAAGTGATGCAGTCGCTCGCCGGTTTCCAGGTTCCACACGTAGACTCGCGGCTCCGAAGGGCCATTGGCCGTGGCCCAGCCCGAAGAGGCTGCGAGTGTTGTTCCATCGGGTGAGATGGCAATTCCCTGCGGGCCGTAATGACTCCCTTCCGTCATGCGCAGGCGGCGCAGCTCGTTCCCCGTTCGAGAATCCCACACGCGAACTGTGTTATCCTTCCCCGCAACGTGATAACGAATCCCGCCACGAATTTCGTGATCATCCCCATTGCTGGCGGAGACAATCCGCGAGCCCTCTTTATTGAAAGCCACCCAGCGCACCGGGTCGGTATGCTGCAAAGTCAGGACGGGTGCGGGAACTTCCGTTTTCGACGTGGGTGGAATGTGTGCCGGTGGAATTGGTGCTGCTGGTGAAGCTTGCGGCAGATCAGGAACTCCTTCCCAGAGCAGATTGCCTTGCGGATCGGTCACGCGAATGTTGCGAAAACGCACAGCCGAGTTCCAACTGGCGAATCCTACTTTCCCTTGCAGGCGATGAGGATCAGTCATCGTGAGCACCTGTGCTCCATCGAGAAAACAGGTCGTTTTATCGCCCCGCACCTGCAGCTTGACCTGATACCAGCGCTGCTTCTCGAAGGTGAAATTCAAATATCCACCGTCGTTATCACGGCTCCATTTTCCCTCGATGATACGATTGAGTTCAATCGCTCGTCCGCCATACACACCCAAGGGGAAACTCAGCAGATTATTGAAATCGAGTACGCGAAACAGGCCGATGCCTCCCTGACTGTCGGCGGCATTCGAAGTGGTCATCGTCTCATAGCTGAAATCGATGTCCGTCCATTCCGGGTTCCCAAAACTGACATGTGATTCAATCGTCGCCGACTGGACGACTTCATCCCCTTCGACCGTCCAGTGACCTTTGCGAATGGTGGCTGTACGATCTTTGAAAAGCCCGTTCGCGGGAGGGGACTGGCCGATTGGGGTTGTTGCCTGAGTGGGCTTTCGAGTCGCCTCCTGGCTGATCTTGAGTACTTCCCGGCCATGGCTGGAGATGTTGACCAGTTGCTTGAGGATCAGAGCTTCTCCCTCTTTTGCTTCGACTTCGTACTGGCCGGGCTGTAGTCGCAGTTCCTTCACGCCGGCACCCGTCACGACAATTTCCTGCCCATCGATTCGCAGGGAGATGTTCGGATCATCGACTTCGACAACGAGTGTTCCCGTGGGAGTGAAGAGCCGGATGATGGTTTTCGTCACTGAGGTAACGCCTGCCCCTTCTGTCATCCCCAGGCCCACAAGCAGGGCGAGCAGAACAAGAGCCGCCATGCCCAATGGTCTGGTCGCCCAGTTCGAAAAACTGCTCGAAAAACTGTGCGAACCCGCGAGAAAAACCGTCGTGGCAGGTTCTTGTTGAGAAGGCTGTTTTTCGCTCTGTGAACTGAGAGGCTTCGCATCGCCCTGAGGGAGTTCAGACTCAGCGGGTTGGGGAGCTTTGTCGCGCAGATTCAGCCGGGCGGCCACTTCGATGGCTGATTGAAAACGTGCTTCACGGTCTTTGGCATGGAGCTTTTCGACAATATCAATCAGCCAGACAGGGATCTCGGGAACAATATCGTGCATTTCCCGCGGCGTATCTTCCACGACCCGCTTGAGGACAGCCATCGTATTGGCAGCACGAAAGGGAGGCCTGCCCGTGCAGAGGACATACAGCACACTCCCCAGGCTGAACAGATCCGAACGATAATCGAGTGGCTCGCCGCGTGCCTGCTCGGGAGACATGTAGAGCGGCGTACCGGCAATCACGCCGCTTTGCGTGATGCTCGCATCGTCGGCCGTGCGTGCCAGTCCGAAGTCGGTAATTTTGACGCGATGCGTACCATCTTCGACCAGAATATTCCCTGGCTTGATATCCCGATGGATCAGCCCGGTCGCATGAGCAGCGCCGAGGCCACTGGCGATCTGTTGACCGACGGCAGCGACTTCATCAATCGAGAACGGCCCTTTCTCTTCGTGCATCTGCTGCAACGTTTTGCCAGCAATGTACTCCATCACGATGAAAGGGAGCGGCTGCTCTTCGACGGCATAAATCTGCACGACGTTATCGTGGCGAATGGCCGCTGCGGCTCGTGCTTCGCGCAAAAACCGCTTTCTGGCTGGCGATGTGACAGCCAGTTCTGGTGCCATCAGCTTGAGAGCCACACGCCGGTGAAGCTTTTCGTCGAAAGCGCGAAAAACCGTCCCGCAACCGCCACTTCCCAGAACTTCTTCGATTTCGTAATGCTGCAATCGCCCCAGTGAGCCGGGCTTCGTCGAGGGCGTGAGAATGGATAAATCGAGGCGTTCTTTGCTGCTGATCGAATCGATACTGGTGATTTCTCCAGCAGGAGCTGATGAAGCATGGGGTTCGGCATCAGTATCGTCGCGCGTATTGCCCGCAGAATTAGTGAGGCCGGGAATCTTCAGAAAAGCGCCCGATTCCTCATGCGCTTTGATCAGTGCTTCCACTCGTTTGAGTAAGACAGGATCGGCTTGACAAGCCTCGTTGAGATAAGCCTTTCGCCGCTGAGAGTCTTCGATGTCAATGGCCGCCAGGAAGATCGATTCTTCATCGGGCGTGCCCGTTTTTTTGTCGTCCGGATACATACCATCAACCTCTCAACTTGCATTCTTCGCAGACCCTCAGAGATCAATGCGTAATTGGCAAAAGATGATGGACAGGAAATATGAATTTTGTTTGTAAAAGGTGAATCGAGTAGAAAATGTCGCTGGTGAGTGTCGTGCCAGGAGTGACACAACCTGCTGAAAAAATTGTCGTTACGTCGAGAGCGATTGAAGCATGCCGACCAGTGCCAGGCGCAAATTGGCCTGAGTCCACAACAGCGGCGTGATGTCGTTGGGGATGTACGTTCCCGCTTCGCAGAAGTAGGACTCGGGGCATTTATAGGGACCAAAGCGGCTCTCTGGCGGAGTGAGCTGTGTGAGTCCCCGCAGCAGGTGGAACTTCTGCAGCGCCAGATCTTCCGGCTGGCCGTGCGCGCGATACCATTCGCCAGCAATGATTGAAATGATCGGATCAAACAGGCACCACTGCGCTTCGAAACCTTTCTTCAAGAGTTGATCGCGGGCCGACTGATCTTCGCTGTAATCGGTCGAACGTTTTTCAGCACTGACCAGCGTGCGATAGTCGGCACACCAGTAGGAATCTCCGAGGTAGCGTCGAATGCCATAAGGCCCCGCCAGTTGGTCACTCACATTGGCCACAATGGTGCGGGCCATGGGCTCTGTTGTCACCTGCAGCGGCCAGATCAGGAAGAGCAGAGCCGCATCGACAGCGCGTACTTTTCTCGAATTCTCCTGCCGACATTCATAGGGCAAAATTCGGGCGAGTGCGTCTTCACCACGATGCACTAATTGACTGCAGAACTCCGACGTCGCACCTCGGCCAGCCGTGCGGAACTGAGGGTGTTCATCGAGAATGACAGCCCACAGCTTGAGAGCCGCCACGACAACACCGATGCTCGAAGCCTCGACTTTGCGTTCTTCTTCCCAGTGGCCACTGTCTTCATCGGTCGTGTAATCAATGGCTTGAAAGTAATGCGGGAACTCATTGAGCAAAGCGGCTTGTTCGATGGAAAGCTCGAGTTGCCCGGTGGTCGCGAGCCGGGAAGTGAGCCAGAGAAAATAGCCGAGGGCATCGTTCTGGGCGTGAGACCACGACTCGCTGTTTTCGGTCAAAGTCCTCCCATTAAAGCGAATGTGCGGCCGCTGCTGGATCTGATCCGGAGTGGTTCGCCCTTCGATCATATTCGCCAGTCGCTGCTTCTGGGTCGCAAAGAATGCCAGAAGTGCCTGCACATCCTGGACGGCGATGGCCTGTTCACCCCAGAGAAAATGGCCATGGGCCACATGCACGTTGTCCCGCACCCAGACATTCTGGTAGCCCGTCAGATGAAAGTCATCGGCGGCCGATGTCGCTGCTGCAAAGAGACCGGTCTCCAGCCTCGGGAAGTGGAAGGTTCCCTGCTCGATGAGCAACTCTTCCACGGCTTTCACTTGCCCGTAAGTCCATGTGTCATCGATCGAGGCGGGCAATAGCGTAGCGATTTCCGGGAGCAAAGTTTGGGCAGGAGCGGGTGCAGGCATTTTGTGCGGGAACTTTCCAGAACGAGGCCAAAAGGAACTCGAAGATTGAGCCTTCATCGCGATTGGTCGATGAAATTGCAAATTCACTCATGAGATTTTCGCAGATATCGAGCTGAGTTTCGCTCAATTTCCTTTTCACTGTGTAACGAGTTTAAAAGTTCATGACTCCTGCACCTCGTGTCGTGCATGCGGCCTTAGGCTGTCTGTTTTACACAACTTTGCCAGTGTGCATGCTCCATGGGTGGCTGGGGTCAAACGTTCTCGTTTGCCCCCAGGTCATTTGGCGTTGATGATCTTGGCAATCATCAAGGGAAGGAGCGTGACAGGTGCAATCGTGCTTGCGAGCATTGATGACAAGGGGGCGGATGAAGACATCCGACCCCTGCCACCCGGTCAATAACCATCCCCTTACGCACTGTTTTGTTCAGGGTCGTGCCCCTAAGGTTGAGAAAAATTTGTGGCAGGGGACGCGGATGGCGCGGCTTCTTGTTGTCGTGCAACGGCACGACAACCCGGCCACAGGTTGGCCGGGCCACCCATTTCTTTCCGAGTTTGTCACTTGACCACGCCAAAGTGGCGAAGCGACGTACGTCGATGAAACAGCGGTTCTGTCCGGTGATTGATCAAAATGAGGGGGCCGTATGCAGACCGAAGGCGTTTCCTTCTGTATCGATCCCTGTGGCGATGAAGCCGTACATGCCAATCGATGTTTTAGGCATCATCAGCTTGCCACCGGCTGCTTCAATGCGCCCGGCTTCGACAGCGCAGTCTTCGCAACTGAAGTAGATCATGGTGCTGTTTCCTCCGGCTGACATGCCTTCCATTTTACATAATGCCCCCGAGGCTCCCGGGCCGTCCATCGACATGGGGAAGGTCATCATCTGCAGATTGTCAACCGGGCTGGGCAGCTTATCGAGCTTTGTTCCGAGGACGGTCTGATAAAAAGCCGTCGCGCGGTCGAGATCATCGACATAGATTTCAAACCAGCAACCAGGATTTGGACGCACAGGAGACCTCCTTCATCAACGGGAACCCAGGGAGTCGGGAACAGCGAATGTTCCATCACAACGCCCGCGACAATAACTGCGCCACCCGATCATTGCCAAAGAGTTTTTGTCACCTCATGACAGTTTGCGACATCACCGTGATAGGCTCACTTCGATAAGTCACGACCAATCAAGTCGGTTTCGAGATTGTTGGAAACTTCTGCCCCATCATTGAATGGCAAATGCGGTATCATCATTGACCATAAACTCCACTGATGAGTTAGTCTCTACACAATGCCCTCCCAGCGAACTTTTTCTGAGTTTCGATGTCGGATTCCCTGTCAGAATTGTGTGAAGGTCGGGAGGATCAGCCGCCATTGGGCCGAAATCTGTTCAGAATCGCTGTAGGACTGAAAGACTGGCCATCATCAGCCGCTATGATCCGCTAGAAGATTTTCCCCCAGCCTGTAGATCGAGCAATGCAATGGCTGCTCTGCTGAACAACTGTCTGTACGCTCGGAATGGACTGAGCATTTTGACTTGAGGATGATGTGCCTTATCTGCTGTTTCTACTGATCTGTACTGTCTGGGGAGGCAGCTTCATCCTGATGAAGAAGGCCAATCCTGTCCTCGAAGCCATCACAATTGGCGGCTGGCGTGTGGCTGGTGGTGCCATCGCACTGGGACTGATTTTCTGGTGGCTTGGTCCATCTCGAACTCTTCGGAGAAAACATCTGGGGCCACTGGTCATTGTCACTTTACTCGGATTCACCTGGCCTTATGTGGTGCAGCCGTGGCTGGTCGAGCGGAATGGCAGTTTTATCGTGGGTGGAAGTGTGAGCCTCAATCCACTGATGACCATCTTTATTGCCATACCACTTCTGGGTGTCTGGCCCACCCAGCGGCAATTCTGGGGTGTGCTGGCTGCTCTTTCGTTCCTTATTGTGCTCTTCGCTGGCGAGATTCATAAAAACCTGCCATTGCTCGACCTGGCTGTACTGATTTCAGTCCCCTTAGGTTACGCCTTCTCGAATGTCATCATTCGCCGCACGATGAAGGATGCGAATCCTCTCGAATTGACACTGGTCGCACTCGCTGCCGCTGCACTCATCCTGTTGCCACTGGCCTGGATCACCGAATCGCCGGCCCCAGATGCCACCGGGATCGACTGGATCACTGCGATTGGTGCGGTCGCCATCCTGGGTGTCGCGGGGACAGGTTTAGCCATGTATGGGTTCAACATTCTCATTCGCGATCAAGGCCCGCTGTTTGCCGGGATGGTGACGAATCTCGTACCTCTCTGGGCATTTTATTGGGCCTGGCTTGATGGAGAACCGCTCACTTTACTGCAACTGGTTTGTGTCGTCGGTGTGCTGGCTTCGGTTCTCGTGGTGCAGTATCGCGCTGCGGGTGCAAAGTCACCTGCTCACGCTCCGGTTGCGACCTCGGCCATTCCTCCCCTCGAAGTCACAGATGAATCCAATGAACTGGTCACAATTCGCAGCGTATCGACCAGCATGCCGGCCCCAGTGCGGGAGCAGCTTGCGGCTGGTGGCGAAAATGGCTGAGTGGGCCATGATCCCATTTTCGACCTGCTTCTTGTCTTCGCAGGAGTGCCATGGCCTGAAAAAGCTGGCATGATGTGGAGTGCCGAACAGAACCCACATTCAGCTTGCGAACCTACAGCCGGAAGATCTCATGACCTTTCCACTTTTGCCCCTCAGCTATTGCACCAACGTTCATCCGGCTCAAACTCTCGCTGAAGTGATTCAAGGTCTCGATACCTTCGCCCTTCCTATTCGCGAGGCCAGTGGTGGCGAACTTGCCGTCGGACTATGGCTGCAGGCCACCATCATCGACGAGTTACTCGCTTCGCCCCAGGCTCTCGAAGAACTTCGCGTGGCGCTTTCCTCACGAAATCTCACCTGCTATACGCTCAATGCCTTCCCGTACGGAAACTTTCACTCCGAGCGAGTCAAAGATCAGGTCTATCTTCCCGACTGGTCGTCTCCCAAACGGTACGATTACACCTTGAATTGTGCCCGCATTCTGGCGGCACTGCTCCCCGAAGATCTGCAAGGCAGCCTGTCGACATTGCCACTCGCGTTCAAGCCGCATGAACCCACGGGTGATTTTCAAAGTCTCTGCATCCGTCAGTTACTCGATCTCGCCATGGCCCTCGATGACCTGCACGATTCCACAGGCCGCTTGATCCGGCTGGCCATTGAACCGGAACCTCTCTGCCTGCTGGAAACGACGGACGAAGCGATTGCCTTTTTCGAACAGTTGTTTCGTCAGGCGGAAGAGAAGGGGATGCTCTCACAGGCCAGAACGCACCTCGGGCTGTGCTACGACGTCTGCCATCAGGCGGTTGAATTCGAACCTGCCGATCAGGCCATTCACGCCATTGAACGAGCCGGTATTCGCATCAACAAGGTTCATCTGAGCTGTGCGATCGATGCAAGGCAACCTCTCACTCCCGAAGTTCGGGCGGCTCTCAAAAGCTATATCGAGCCGCGCTACCTGCACCAGACGATTGCCCGCTGTATCTCGGGCGACCGGCAGGAAAGCGGGTTCATTCGCCAGACCGATCTGACGGAAGAATTTCTGGCAGCACCACCACTCGAATTCCAGCAGGCTGAGAGCTGGCGCGTGCATTACCATGTGCCGATTTCGGAAGTTTCGATTGGCCCGCTCTTCACGACGAGGCCGGATCTTGAAGCGGCACTTAAAGCCATTGAGGGTCTTCCCTACGCCCCCCATCTGGAAGTGGAAACCTACACCTGGAACGTCCTCCCGGGACAACCCCGGACGGAAGCGATCATCGCGGGCCTGGGAAAAGAACTCGAAACCGCACGAGAGTTGATCGGTATGTAAAGAGCGCGATATACGAGCCGGAAGCGTCAGCGACGGGCATTTGTATCGTCTTCCATTTCGTTGGAATCGCTTCGAGAAGTAAAGAAAATCCGTCGCTGACGCTTCCGGCTCGTTGACTATTGTGGCTCGCTTTGGTCGAGTCGTGGGTTGTACACCGACATCTGCTCGCCTTGTCCGTTGACGACGTAGGCGATTGCCGCTTCCAGTGACTTGGTATCGTTGAGGTATCGCGTGCTGCCGTGTTGAGTCCAGCGTTCACGGTCTGCATCTTCGCCAAAGGTTTCCCGTAATCGACGGCTCGACCACGCCTTCAGATCGCTCATCACCGTCTCCGGCGGTCGTGACGCGGTCAGAAGAATGTGCACATGGTTGCTGCGGACGTGAACGGCGTGAAGACTCCACGAACGATGTGCGCAGACCTCACGAATCGTGTTCAGGACAACTTCGCGGTGTGCGTGATCGAGCAGGTAAGGTGCGTGGCGTAATGACTGATGGCGACGAGCTTTCAGTTCTTCATCAGGAGCAATAAATGGAGTGCCAGGAAGATTGTGCTGACGATCCACTGATCCCGGATCCCGACCATGCAGCCATGTGCCATACGTTGTGAACGTGATGAAGTAAGCCAGCGGCGGAGTCAAGGCGCGATTTCCTTCGACATACGTGTGCCAATACGAGCCGGAAGCGTGAGCGACGGGCTTTCTTTACTGTTCTTCGTGGCAAATATACTAAATATTATGACAATACAAATGCCCGTCGCTGACGCTTCCGGCTCGTTAATTATACGTCGATTGCTCGTTGACTAGTTACTACCTTTGATTTTCTCGAGCAGGGCCTGGAGTTCTTTGACTTTTTCGGGTTGGTTTTCGGCGAGGTCGCGGGTTTCGCCGGGGTCGTCTTCGAGATGAAACAGGCGAGGTCTGGGGAGCTGGCCGGTTTCGGTATTGGTCTGCTGAAAAACCGGCGGGGCTTTGCCGGGCTCAATCAGTTTCCACGAGCCTGCGCGTAAGCCCAGAACTCCCGAGTGCTCCACCAGTTGCTCACGACCTGCCTGTGATTCCCCCAATAATGCGGGAAGGACATCAAGACTGTCATAGGCTTCCTGGGGTGGGACCGGTTGACCCACCAGCTTGCCCAGCGAAGCCATAAAATCAATCTGGCACATTAAAGCTTTCGATGTTCCCGGCTGGATGCGGCCCGGCCAGCGCACGATGAAGGGGACGCGAGTTCCCCCTTCATAGGCACTATATTTACCACCTCGATAAGGGCCAGCCGGTTGATGATGGCTCAGCTTTGTGACGGCTTCGTCTTTGTAACCATCGTCGACGACGGGGCCATTATCGCTGGTGAAAATCACCATCGTCTCGTCATCAATTCCTAAGGCTGCGAGCTTTTCGAGCACCTGACCCACACACCAATCCATTTCGACGATCACGTCGCCGCGCGGGCCCATGCTGGTGCTGCCCACAAAGCGGGGGTGAGGCAGGCGGGGAACGTGAATATCGTGCAGCGAAAAGAACAGAAAGAACGGCTGATCCGCATGGCGAGCCCGATGATCCGTCATGAACTGGAGTGCTTTTGAGGTAAAGACATCGGCCATCTCCTGATCGTTCCAGAGAGCGGCCTTGCCACCTGTCATATAGCCAATCCGGCTGACGCCATTAATAATCGTCATGTCGTGACCGTGGCTCGGTTTCATGACCGTGAGCAATTCCGGATGCGATTTCCCAGTGGGTAAGGCAGGATCAATCGGTTTGCCGAACTGGACTTTAATTGGGTCATGGGGGTCAAGATTGACGACACGATCCTGCTCGACATAGACACAAGGGACTCGATCTCCCGTGGCGGCCATGATGAATGATTCATCAAAACCGACTTCGAGAGGACCAGGCTTGATGATGCCGTTCCAGTCGAGCTTTTCGTCTCCTAATCCCAGATGCCATTTCCCGACGACGCCTGTGCGATAGCCCGCTTTTTGAAGTGTCGAAGCGAGAGTGCGGCGGCCCGGTTCAATAATCAGCCGGGCGTCACCGGGAAGAACTCCGGTTCCTTTTTTCCGCCAGGCATATTCGCCTGTGAGCATGGCATAGCGCGAGGGAGTGCAGGTCGCCGACGGTGAGTGGCCATCGGAAAAGTTGAGTCCTTCGCGAGCCAGTCGATCAACATGCGGCGTTTTGACCAGCGTGGCACCATTGCAACTGATGTCGCCATAACCCAGATCGTCCACATAGATGAGCACGATGTTGGGTCTGGAAACCTGGGGCTTTCCTGTGGTTTCAGCAGCCAGAGTTGAAGGATCTTCCCAGTGGGATGCCAGACATAAAGCCAGAGCACATAGAGTCAACAGCCGTTGTTTGAGATTCATGAAGTTCCCGTCCTGCAGTCGGTATTCTCACGGAAGATCTGATTGATCATAACCATCACCTCGTCCCGTTGCATAAAGCATTCGGGCATGAGGCGAGGCTTGAATTCTGGGTGGTCAAACGTCCTCGTTGGCCCCCAGTTGATTGGACCTGATCGCTTTTGAGAAACAGCCTTGAAATTCATACGTGCATGTTTCGGATGCATTCGTGCTGGCAACGCTAAGTTGTTGGGGGCGGAAGAAGATATTCGACCTCAATCACCCGGCGGTATGAAAGTATGAATTTGAAAAGCGCAAAGACCACGCCCTTCCGCAAAGCCTGCAGGGTCGTGCCACCCAAGGTCGTGTGAAGCGTAATGACAGAACACAGGCATGGCACAGAGATCGCTGGCAGGCGGGCGGGCTATTTGCTGTGGGTATCATCTGAGAAGAGGCCGAAGCCGGCGATCTTGCCATCTTTCATGATGATCTGCTGCTTGGCTTTGCGGGCGACGGAGTTTTCGTGCGTCACCATAATGATCGTGCGGCCCTCGGCATTGAGTTCGCCCAGAAGCTGCATGATTTCCTGTTCGGTCGTAGAATCGAGATTTCCAGTCGGTTCGTCAGCGAGAATGATTTCGGGATCGTTAATGAGTGCCCGCGCAATTGCGACACGCTGCTGCTGACCACCGGAAAGCTGGAATGGTCGGTGATCAAGACGCTCGGCTAATCCCACACGTCCTGCCAGATCAAGACAACGATTCATATCGGACGAACTGATTGTCCGCTGATGGGTGCGGTAGTGCAGAGGCACCTGAATGTTTTCGAGCACCGTGTATTGCGGGATCAGATTGTACGACTGAAAAATAAAGCCAATCAGCTTGTTGCGAATTTCAGAAAGCTGATCGTCATCGAGTTCGCTGACATCGTGACCAGCGAGAATGTAATGTCCATCGGTGGGACGATCGAGAGCCCCCAGCAGGTTGAGCATAGTGCTCTTGCCGCTTCCGGAGGAACCCATGATGGCTACATAATCGCCTTCTGGAAAATCGACAGAGACACCGCGCAAGGCCCGCACCAGGTGCTCGCCCAGTTGGTAAGTCTTGTGAATGTCAATTAATCGGGCGGCATACTTCATGCGGAAATTTTTTTCGAAATCGTTGCCAGGGATGAGTTCCAGCAGCGGGCTGAGATTGTGGTAATGGCTTGGGGAAATCGTTGATGAATTGAACCCTCTCCAGCGGACGCAAATCGCTGATCGATGGCGGGAGTTACTTCGTGGCGGCGGGCAATGGCAGAGCGGGTGCCTCGCGATTTTCTGATGACTTCGCACCTGGTTCCGCAGGTTTTGTCTCGACTGGAAAATCGGCAGGGCCACGGGTACCAGCAGTCCCTTCATTCCGGGGACGAGCCCGATCGGCATCGAACTGGGAAGCATCCGGACGCCCGCCTTGTGGTCGGCCAGATTCACCAGCACTGGTTGGACCCATGCCTGGCTGACCACTTCCTCGCTCACCTGCGCCGCGCTGACCAGGAAGACCCGGCCCACCCGGGATCATGGGGCTGGAACCATCGGCACCTTCTGGCCCACCGGGGCCGCGACGCTCGCCTCCCATACCTCGCGGGCCACCTGGACGGCGTGGGCCACCTTCGGCCGACTGTTCCGCTTCCTTCTTCGCGAGTTCGTTTTCGAGCTGACCCACTTCTTTGGCGAAGAGCGTTCGAGGATTCATGACCACTTTCTCGCCATCGGTCAGTCCTTCTTTAATCTCGATCTGACGTTCGTTGGTGCGACCGATTTTCACCGTTCGCCGCTCGTACTTATCGCCACTTCGTACCCAGGCGTATTGATCGCGACCGATCGTCACGATGGCCTGGACGGGAGCCAACAGCACATCGCTCAGTTCAGCCACAATGATCTCGATATTCGCAGAAAGACCCGGCCGGAGTTTGTTCACCTTCTCGACGGCATCGGTCAACCGGACACTGGCTTCGTATTCTTTCACGTCGCCACGAGAGAACGAACTGTTCGACAGTGGTACTGAAGAAACAGTATCGACCACACCACCAAAGACTTCGCCGGCATAGGCATCGATCCGTACGCGGACGGGCAAACCGGTCTTGATGAGGCTGATACGGCTTTCATGAATACGGGCATTGACCTTCATCGCATCGTAATCAGGGAGATTGATAATCGGCTGACGTTCACGAACCACAGCCCCTTCTTCAATGACAGGAGCATCCGGACGCCGGGGATCGCGGGC
>VFQR01001309.1_pt1 | contig 19879 bp, 15 predicted proteins | sample 3512321 | NCBI WGS metagenome assembly VFQR01 (sample SAMN10412374, study PRJNA504923) | tailings metagenome | isolation source: Relicate 3 Philex TSF1 revegetated site | place: Philippines: Tuba, Benguet | collected 2017-08-29
GCTTTAATTGAAGCAGTAAAAGCTGCCACAGAGCGATCGCAAGAGCTGGGAAAATGAAAAATGGGGCATGGGGCATGGGGGATAGGGCATAGGATGACAGAGAAGAGGTAGTGTGAGGAGATTATCAAAAAGCTTCTCAACCTCCCCACTGCCAATGCCCCATGCCCAATGCCCAATGCCCAATGCCCAATTCCTAACAAAGTTGACAAAAGACCCGTTAGTATAGTAAACAGTCTGGTTGCAAATGTGATTGAGTGAATTATCCCGCGCCTTCTCCTGAACTTGACCTGAGGTCGATATTTCCCTTTGAACTGGATCGGTTCCAAAAGGATGCCATCGCATCCCTCAACGCTGGACGTTCCGTAGTTGTATGTGCGCCTACAGGTTCGGGCAAAACATTAGTAGGGGAATATGCCATTTATCGCGCCCTGTCGCGAGGAAAACGTGTGTTCTACACTACTCCCCTGAAGGCGTTGTCGAATCAAAAATTACGTGATTTTCGAGAAAAATTCGGGTTGGATTTGGTGGGACTGTTAACAGGAGATGCTTCCATTAACAGGGATGCACCCATTTTGGTGATGACCACAGAAATTTTCCGCAATATGCTTTATGGTACACCCATTGGGCAAGTGGGCATTTCGTTAGTGGACGTTGAGGCGGTGGTGTTGGATGAGTGCCACTATATGAACGATCGCCAACGCGGTACCGTTTGGGAAGAATCAATCATCTACTGTCCCCACGAAGTCCAATTAGTAGCCCTTTCGGCAACTGTAGCCAATAGCGATCAACTCACCGATTGGCTCAATCGCGTCCACGGGCCAACAGACCTGATTTACTCGGATTTTCGCCCAGTACCTTTGGAATTTCATTTTTGTAATGCCAAAGGCTTGTTTCCGCTGTTGAATGATAGCAAAACCAAAATTAACCCTCGCCTAGCTAATCGTGGTAAAAGAAGACAAGGCGATCGGGGGAAAGCTGGTAGACCAGAGGCCCCCGGAATTATTTATACCCTGAGCCACTTGCAGCAAAGGGATATGCTACCAGCCATTTACTTTATCTTCAGCCGTCGGGGATGTGATAAAGCAGTGGCAGAAGTGGGGGATTTATGGCTGGTAAATAATGAAGAGTCGCAAATTTTACGGGAACAAATTGATGAGTTTTTAAACCGCAATCCCGAAGCCGGACGTTCCGGACAAATTGCTCCCCTGTACAGAGGAATCGCTGCCCACCACGCCGGGATTTTACCTGCATGGAAAGCATTGGTGGAAGAATTATTTCAGCAAGGGCTGATTAAAGTGGTATTCGCCACTGAGACATTGGCAGCCGGAATTAATATGCCCGCCCGGACAACGGTAATTTCCACCCTTTCCAAGCGTACTGACACTGGACACCGCCTGCTAAACGCTTCCGAATTTCTGCAAATGGCGGGACGAGCAGGCCGCCGGGGAATGGATAAACAAGGTCATGTGGTGACAGTGCAAACTCCCTTTGAAGGAGCTAAAGAAGCTGCCTATTTGGCCACATCCAAGCCAGATCCTCTAGTCAGCCAGTTTACGCCGAGTTACGGTATGGTACTCAACTTGCTGCAAACTCATACCTTAGAGGAAGCTAGGGAACTGATAGAACGCAGTTTTGGGCAGTATATGGCGACTTTGCATTTAAGGCCAGAATACGATGAAATAACCGAACTGCAAGCGCAATTAGCCCAATTACAAGAGCAAATCGCCGCCGTTGATGAAAATGAACTGGCTGTTTATGAGAAATTGCGGCAACGCTTGAAGGTAGAACGCCAGATATTGAAAACTCTACAAGAACAAGCCCTCTCAGATAGGCAAGAACAATTGGCGATGATGTTGGGCTTTGCAGTGTCGGGAACTCTGTTGAGTCTCAAAGGTAAAAATATCCCAGTATCTTCACCCGTAACCGCAGTGTTAGTGGGAAAAACCCCTGGTTCTGGCGACACTCCTTACTTGGTATGCTTGGGATACGATAACCGTTGGTATGTGGCAACTACAGCAGATGTAGTGGATTTGTATGCCGAACTGCCGCGAGTTGAAGTACCACCTGAAGTACTACCACCAACAGAAATGTCATTGAAACCGGGGCAGTCAACTCTTGGCGATGCCGAAACATTTGCCATCGCCACTCGAATTCCCAATCCCATAGAGTCTTTGTATATGGCACCAGAGGTTGCCGAACAACTCAGTCGTGTTACCGCTATCCAAGAGCAAATAGAAGCTCATCCCATACATCAATCAGGCAATGTCGGAACTATTTTCAAACGCAGGGCCCGGTATGTTGAACTAGAAGCTGAACTCGAAGAGTTGCAAGCGGTAGTGGAGCAACAGTCACAACGTCATTGGGAAGAATTTCTCAATTTAATTGCTATTCTGCAACACTTTGGTGCATTAGATAACCTATTACCCACACAACTAGGGCAAATTGCTGCTGCCATTCGTGGTGAAAATGAATTGTGGCTGGGTTTAGTATTCGCTAGCCGCGAACTGGACAACTTAGATCCGCACCATTTAGCAGCAGCGGCGGCCGCTTTGGTGACAGAAACTCCACGTCCAGATAGTAAGGTTAACTTTGACCTCAGTAATGAAGTCACAGAAGCCTTAGGAAAGTTACGGGGAATTCGTCGGCAGATGTTCCAATTACAACGTCGCTATAACGTAGCTTTACCTATATGGTTGGAGTTTGAGTTAATTGCCTTAGTGGAACAGTGGGCGCTGGGTATGGAGTGGACAGAACTGTGCAATAACACCAGTTTGGACGAAGGTGACGTAGTGAGAATTTTACGGCGGACATTGGATTTATTATCGCAGATACCCCATGTTCCCCACTTACCAGATTCTTTCCAGCGTAATGCTTATCGGGCAATGCAGCTGATTGATAGATTCCCTGTGAATGAAGTGGTTGAATGAAGCGGACACGAGGGGGACACGGGGATGCAGGGACATAGTAACGGTGAGAAATGAATCTCTGCATCGTATATACTAGTCCCCGCGTCTTCATTCTTTGGTTACATAGCAACAGTCAAGGCGGTTAGGACATTAACATACGAAAAAACTTAGACATCAAAAGACTTTTCACTCAGTCCCCAGTCCCTTGCTTTAATTAAAAATGCTTTTTTGGTTTGTATACTTTTTACCAAATTTAGGATCGGTGGTATTGTTTGGAATTCTGGGAATGGCTTTGTAATTGAGACTTTCGAGCCAACATCCAAACTTTAAAATCCAAAATTGGTACAGTTTTGTAGACTATCAGGATGTTGTTAACAGTTGAATAGAAGTTATTGCGATCGCCATCAAGACTTTTCAACTCTAGTACACCAAGTTGCCAGTGCCACGCAACTGACGCAGAGAATTTATGCAATATGGACAGTCACAGGCAAATAATTTAATTGCAGCTTCGCTTTCCTCTTCAGTAAAGTCCAGCATCGCAATATTCTCATCTGATACTGATGTGACAACAGTGGTGGAACGTTGTTTAGAGGTGTAAGGTTGCTTTCTCTCAGAATCTCGAATGCATATAAAATCTTTACCGCCATGTGGGTTAGTGATGCAGGTGCGGCCGTCTTGGGTGTGCATTAATCGCTGAGTGATACTAGCATGGGCAGGATGAAATATTCCCAGGGTGGACATCAGCGAGGCAAAAATTGTGGAAGTAGAAAGCAAATTCAGTATTAGTTTTCTGTTCATCGGTTTCCCAATAAAATGTTTCTGAACGCTAAGGCTATCCGATTAAAAGTTATAGGTCAAGTGACCTTTTATCTATTTTCATCTATAAAATCAAAAATTTATCAGATTTTTAAATCCCAATCTGTAATCACATTTTGCGTTCTAAAACGTAATTTTTGCTGTAGGGAGGTGGGGAGAGGGGGAGATGGGGGAGATGGGGGAGATGGGGGAGATGGGGGAGATGGGGGAGACAAGGACAATAACTTAATGCGTTAGTCAACAGTCAACAGTCAACAGTCAACAAATTGATATCATTATTCCCAGTTTTTGTACTCTTATATTTATAAAATGCGTAATTTGATACAGAAAATGGGTATTACAAATAAGTGTTTAAGATTAAAAAGGTTTGAAACTATGATTTTAGGCTTTAAACAAATTGGTACTGTATGTGCTGTGTTTTTATTAGTTAGTCCTAGCAGTTTTCCCAAGTCAGCAGTAGCTAGTGTTAACCATCAGGCTCAACTAATAGCACAAGGACAAACTAAAATCCAATCAAATCCAGTTTTTAGACCGATTTTGCCTAAATTAAAGCAAAAAACTCAAATCAAGATATTATTACCGAAGTTTATTCCAGAGTCCGATGGGGAATACCCGATTTACGCGATTATAGAAACTGCTAGCCAAAAGAAGTACGATATTTTACTGGGTTTTAGTCCTGATTGTAATGGTGGAAATGCTTGCCGTTTGGGTGTGCTGTCTGCTGAAGCGGTAACCCAGAAAACGCCCCGCCTTACTGGTAAACGTGTATCTTTGGCTAAAGGTATCACTGGCTATTTTGTAGATTTTAGTTGTGGTGCTAATTGTTCCGATGCTACCTTGACTTGGCGACAACAGGGCGTGCAATATACTGTGGGATTGAAAGCTGGCGATCGCGCTTCTTTAGTGAAAATGGCTAATTCGGCAATTAATCCCTAAATTGTACTGTAGCAATCACAAGCAAGTTTGATTGCGTCCGTTTTTCTTTGCCTCTCGAACTTTGTCACTAGCACGCTGCAACAAAGAAATAGGATTATCTTCTGGTATCAGTTGCACAATTCCAATGCTAGCAGTCAGTCGAAACTGTTCGCCATTGTAAGCTGTAAGGATTTCCTGGCTCAGAGCTAGACGAATTCGTTCGGCTATTTGATAGCCTGTGTTCAAATCGGTATCGGACATGACTATACAAAATTCTTCGCCACCGTAACGTGTCACCCAATCCACTCCTCTAACGTTACTTTTAAATACATGAGCAGCAGTTTTCAGTGCTTTATCTCCAGTGGGAAAGCCGTAGGTTCGATTGACTTCACCAAAATAATCTAGATCTAAGAGTATTACTGTTAATGGTTGCTGATACTTGTGAGACTTTTCTATTTCCCGCAATAGTAATCTGTCGAGATAGCGGCGATTGAAAATCTCAGTCAAGCCATCGTGTTCAGCTTCTGCTCTGTATTTCTTCGCTAAACGACTAGCCTTAAGCACCATCTCATTAATCATCCGTTCAGCAGTGACGCGAATTCGATGCTCAAAATCAGTAATTAGCTTATCTTGTCCAGAAGCGTCTGCAATAGCATCAAATTCCTCAGCAGTGACAACTTGGTTGCGTCCCTTCTGTTTAGCAGCATAGACGCATTGATTGATTTCTTGCCACAGTTGTTCAAGAGATGAATGTCCAGTCATGGGTACCACTCCCAAGGAAGCTGTGATATGAACTGAAGACTTTTCCTTAAGTCTGAATTCATAAGTTTCGATTTGAGTTCTGAGAAATTCTGCAAAAGCTTTTCCCTGCTCAGTATTACCACGCATACAAATAGCAAATTTATCACCCCCCGTCCGAGCGACAATTCCTGCTCCTAGAGAGTACTTTTGTAAAATCTGCCCGACCTCCTGCAAAATCTGATCCCCCGCAATATGACCGTGACTATCGTTAATAAACTTAAAACGGTCAATATCAAGGTAAATCAAACATACAGACTCTACATCTTCGTTGGATGTTAAAAGCTCGATGGCATAATCATTAAACTTACGAAAATTAGCAGTCCCCGTTAATTTATCAAGATTAAAAGAATGCTTTTGCTTGCTATGCCATAAACTCCGTTGCAAACGCAAACCGATTTGCCAATCAATGGCATCCCGTTTACAGGTTTCATCCCCTGCATCCAACCAAGAAAGAGCAGTGGATTCTTGCTCTATAGTGTCTATCAAAATTACTGTTGGCAAACCAACATTAGTGTATATAAACTTGACTTGCTCCAAATTATCAAAATTCCTAATATCAAGTACAACAGCATTAAAATGTTTCTCAAATAAAGCCGGAGTATCAACTTGAACCCACTCCAAATTGAGAGATAAATTCTGGGGTTTGGGCAAATCAGTTGGACTGCACCAAGCAACTCGTATCACTTTCAATTGTTCGTTCATTAATTGCAACTTTACCAACTGATAACTGGAAGATAGTTTTGTAAAATACTTAATTATGCTTATATAGCAATCCTATTTCAGTTATGAAAATATAGGTGTTGATTGTTGACTGTTGACTGTTGACTGTTAACAATCAATAACCCTAACATGTAAGATTTCATAAATTATTTGGGAGTGCTATATTGATAACTTAAAGTTTAACAAGCAAAATCAGCGATCGTCTTGGAAAAGGGACGAGTATGGGAGAATGGAGAAGAGGGACAAGGGGACAAGGAGGACAAGGGAGATAGAGATAAGAAGTTCTGAGACTAAATTGGTATAGTAAGTATTGTTTGAAATTATTGAAATACCTTTGTCACAAAGGCTGCAAAATTGGTATCAGTCAACAATCAACAGTCAACAGTCAACAATCAACTAATCAACAACCTAAAGCCGAGCAATTTATTTTTTTAGATACAACTCTGAATTCATGTCTGCGAATATTCGAGATTCGGCAATTACTTTTTTATAATTTCTTAATGTCCATTTCACCACACTATGCGATCGATAACTGATAATCCAAATATCGATCGCCAGCAAGAGTGTTGAGTTATGTGTATGGAATTTGGGCGGGAAATCTGCGGTAATCTGGACATAGCAGCATCACGGGAATGGTTAGTGACTAACGGTATCGGGGGTTATGCTTCTGGAACCGTGGCAGGTTTATTAACTCGCCGCTATCACGGTTTATTAGTGGCAGCTTTGCAACCGCCTCTGGGTCGCACTTTACTGTTAGCAAAGCTAGATGAAACAGTCTTGTATGGCGATGGCTTTTATTCTCTATATACCAATCGTTGGGTAGATGGTACCATTGATGCCCACGGCTATCAAAATATCGAACATTTTTCTTTAGAAGGTACAGTTCCCCTGTGGCGTTTTGCTGTTGCTGATGCATTGTTAGAAAAACGAATCTGGATGCAACAGGCAGCGAATACAACTTACGTACAATATACTCTGCGTCGTGCCACTCAACCACTGAAGTTGACGCTTAAGGCGATCGCTAACTACCGCGATTACCACAGCGACACCCACAATTATAATGATTGGCAGATGTCTATCGAACAAGTGGAACAGGGAATTTGTGTCAGTGCCTATCCTGATGCCGTACCTATATATCTACTAACTGACCGCGCCAGCGCCTCCCCTGCCCACAATTGGTACTATAACTTTGACTTAGCTGTAGAACGCTATCGAGGATTAAGCGACAAAGAAGACCACCTCCACGCCGCTACCTTTGAAGTTACCCTCAATTTAGGAGAATCCCTCACCTTTGTTGCTAGCACTCACAAGCAACCAGAGTTGAACGGCGAAGCAGCACTCAAACATCGCCACACCCTAGAACAGAAATTAATTGGACTTTGGAAATCTAACCGACCTTTGAATGCTGCCGATCCTCCTGCTTGGGTGAATCATTTGGTTTTGGCTGCTGACCAGTTTATCGTTGAACGTTCAGTACCAGAAGACCCCCAAGGCAAAACTATCATTGCTGGTTATCCCTGGTTTAGTGACTGGGGACGTGATACCATGATTAGCCTTCCTGGTTTAACCTTGGCCACTGGCCGCCCAGAAATTGCACGTTCGATTCTTCGCACCTTTGCTAGGCACGTAGACCAGGGAATGTTGCCCAATCGTTTCCCGGATGCAGGCCAGACACCAGAATACAACACAGTCGATGCAACTCTTTGGTATTTTGAAGCCATTCGAGCTTATTACAACGCCACTGAGGATAATGATTTACTAATGGAACTATTCCCCGTGCTAGCGGATATCATCAACTGGCACTGTCGCGGTACGCGCTACAACATCCACCTCGATGCCACCGATGGTTTACTGTATGCAGGAGAAAAGGGCGTGCAACTGACTTGGATGGATGCGAAAGTTGGAGATTGGGTAGTAACACCCCGCATTGGCAAACCAATAGAAGTTAATGCCCTGTGGTATAACTCCCTGCGAACAATGGCTAAGTTTGCTCGTTTGATTGGCAAACCCCACCAAGAGTATGAAGCGATGGCAGACCGCGCCCAAATCAGATTTGCTCGCTTTTGGAATCAGCAAACCGGCTACTGTTACGATGTGTTGGATACTCCCAACGGAGATGATCCATCTGTACGCCCTAACCAAATTTTTGCCGTTTCCCTACCAGAAAGCCCATTGACAACAGCCCAACAAAAAGCAGTGGTAGACATTTGTGGACAGATGCTACTAACTTCACATGGATTGCGATCGCTCGCTTCCAATCATCCCCAATATCAGGGTAAATACGGTGGCAACCAGTATCAACGCGATGGTGCTTACCATCAGGGGACTGTCTGGGGTTGGTTGTTAGGGTCGTTTGTCACAGCACATCTACGCGTCTACAAAAATCCTAAACAGGCGCGTCAATTTCTGCAACCAATGGCTAATCATCTAATAGCACATGGCATTGGCAGTCTCAGCGAAATTTTTGATGGCGATGCCCCAATGACTCCACGCGGATGCATTGCCCAAGCATGGACAGTTGCAGAGGTGTTGCGTGCTTGGTTGGTGACGGAGGTTTGATATCGCCTCCGGTTAAGGGGCTTGTGATTAAGAGGGGACGCTTGGTGTTAAGAAAGTTCATCTGTTGAGGCATAACAAATACCTTTGATTATGCCTCACGTTAAATTTGGGACTTCCAAGTAAAAAAATATTTCATTGCTGCTGTTGACTGTTAACGCTTTAACCGGAATAATTTATTTTTTGGAGTTTCCTTTGTCAATTTACACTAAGTATGCATAGATGGTCTTCTATGAGTTCCTTGCCTAAATGCATTGGGTATGGCAAAACGATATTTCCCATAGACCAAGCAGGTGTGGATCTTAAATAGTGAGGTACTCGACACAGCGCCTTTAAAGCTTCTTGTTTTTGAAAATCTGAGCGTACAAAGAACGGCACAATTTCCACCATTTGTTGATGTTTGAATGGGATGTTAGCACCGTATTCATCGTCTTGATAACCGAGTTTGTAAAGTTCGGGTATTGGCATCTCATTTTGCAGTTTTTGTGTTTTTGGTAGCCTTCCCACAGAGAAATAATGTAGCAATTCTGGTGCTGACCCATCGTAAAAACCGCTGAGATGTGGTAAATCTCGTGTTGGACAATCTTCGCTCCAAGTTTCTCGATTAGTGATGTATTGTGGTGTTTCTTTACCAGTGCGAATCCGAATTACTGCTAATAAGTTCTTTAATTGGTTATTCTCACGGCTGTACTCGCAAGTATGACCAGGAACATGGCTGAAGTCTAGAACGTTGCGTTTTGCCAGCAGGTACTCATTTTGCAACTGAGGCCAGATTTTGCCTTCATTATCTTCGCCACGTTCGTTACGCCACCCTTCGGCTTCAATTAAAACAATGGTTGGTCTGTCTAAATTTTTTTTGGAGAAAAATTCGCCATGCTTCTCGCTTTACTTGATGCTGCTTACGTATTTGCTCATCGAATTTATTACGATCTTTCGGCAATAATCCACCTGTATTAAGTGGCTGCAAAAGCGTCGCATCATCAATCAAAATTTTTGAAACTGTTATATCTTGAGGAAAATCTTCATTTTCATTTAGAAGAAATACATCACGTAATTGTTGGTAAACTACTTCACAAGTATCTTGTTCTCGATAAATCAGAAAAATGTGCATTGCTTTACCCTGCAATGCTCGGTAAATACCATTAATAGCAATTTGCTGATAAGGTTGGCGCTTTTTACGAGGTCTAGAAATAAATTCATAATCTCGCATTGCTAGTGGTGCTTTTATACCAGATGGTGCAGGAATGTCAGATTGCATCGGATTATCTGGTACTAAAATGCCGTTGAGTAATTCCAGTACCCGTGCAATAATATCCCCCCGTTCCAAAAAATTAAAGCCCGTTTTTATACTATGTCCTCGTTTATGTTTCTCATGCTCATACTTATAGCCTTCAGTATGAATTAGATAATATTCGTCTTTGTCACCCCAGTTATTTGAGTTATCTAAATTACCAAATCCTGCGAGATTATTCAGAATATTTTCTGGTTGTTCTAGAGCGCGTGCTTTTCTCTTTCCTTGCCATTATCTGTATAATTCGCTTTAAACGGCTTACTAACTAAGTACAGTCCAACTTTACCCGAACCACCTCCCTGTACTTTGCGCCATTGAATTTCCTGTTGTCTTTTTCTAGAGTTAATAATGCACTTTTTACCATGTAACATTGTTGCTAAAAGACTAGGAATAGCTTGAAATCCCAATCCTCTCTCTGCGTTGATATCGCGCACAAGTGTTTCCGGTTTAATCTGTTGCCAATCCCAATCAGGTGGTATGATAGCCATTCTTTCGAGAAAGCGATCGCACACGCTATTCACTTCATCCGGTTTACCTTTGTCACGATATTTCTTCGTCCACTCCTGTGCCCAAATTCTCACTAATTCATGTATTTGCTGGAGTGTAGGGGTTTTCAATGGGTTCTCTGGAGTTCCTACAGCTAACCCCTGATATAAGGAAGAGTTACTTTCTCGATCGTAACCAACATACTCAAAGCCGTATGTCAGTGTAGATGCACAGGCAACTAGAGCATTATTTAACTGTCGATATGGTGGCGGAACCTCTATTTTTTTATTACCACGAGACAGTACTCGATCCATATCACGGCGGAAGTCTGCTACCACCTGAACAAAAGGAAATGGCAGTACAGCAATCTCTAGGTTAGCAAAGGCATCTGTTACCAAACTCATGCGGGCGGGTAGCAAAATATTTGCTGGTTTAGTTCTACTAGTCATACTCTCTCTTTATCTCTTGGATCTATTTCCCAGTTGAAGCCATCAATATCAACCAAAGCATCTGCGATTGATTGGTATAAAGCCTTACTCATAACATCTTCATCAACATAATCACAAAGCAAATCAATGATTGCGGCTAGCAAGCTGGTACGTGGTGTATCGGGCTGTTGCTCTTTGGCATAGTTTGGTGCCCAAGCAGAATCAACAAAGTAAGCGTGAAAGGGAACACCTCCGCGCAAAAGACGACCGACAGCTTGAACGATTACGCCAGCCGTAGTTGCGGCTAAGTCTTGACGGGGAAAGGCGCGTAATTCTTCATTTTTATACAGTGTTTTGTAGTAAGAACGATGTTCTACCGATCGCCAGTAACGTGCAGCCAATTGGCGCACAGCTTCCGCACGCCCTAAAATTCCGTCTTTTTCCCAAGCAACGAAATTCGCATCTTCTACCCAATCCAAAGCACGACGGTTGATTTCTTGAGCGATCGCTTGAGTATCATGGGGATGAGGATAGGGACGGGTGAGAAAGTAAACCGCACCAAAAGCCGCTTTACCATTGGCATTCAAAATGTTGAATCCGCGCCCCATTGCACTTATTGGTGCAGCCAGGATTTTACCGCCAGTCAGTGCGAAAGTTTCGATGTCAGCACGGTTGAGCGCACCAACTTCCGTCCTTGAAAGATAGTTGATGTCATCCTCAGTCAAAGTTTCTGTGCGATCGCGCTGCAAATGGTAAACTTGCTCCCGCATACCCCACCAACATTGACGGATTTCCTCTGCTACCCATCGCGCCTGATCGTAGGAGTTGACGAGTAATAGTATGCGTTCCCTATCCTGCCAAAAATCTGGATTGCTCTGGCCATGCTGTTTCAATTCCTCAAGTTCCTGTCCTAAATGGCCGCTACCATTGTTACCAACTAATGCTTGTGCCATTTCTTTAAACATTCCCATTTTTTGGCGTTCTGCTGTCCCAGAAATACGGATAGGTTCATCTTTGTGGTTCGATTGGGGTAGAAACTTGAAGCGACTTTGGGCAATTGCTTCTGTGGCACTCGGCTCTGGCATTAAAATACCTTGGGGATTGCCAACATGAAACCGAGTGGAATCTCGTAGATAAGATGTTCCTGATAATGCCAATACGTTAGGGCCGCGTTGACCATCCAAGTCTGTCAGCAAGCGATGAAAGTTCAAAACATAGTAACGACCAATGTTGGTATAGGCAAATATAGATAAAGCATTTTCGCTGCTATTCTCAGATTGGTTGTGATTGTCATCCTTGCGGGAATAGTAAGTACCAAACTGCCTTCCTGTTGGCGGTAAGGGTAAAATATTTAACATTGCTGTTGGCATCCGACGATGTGGTGGCTCGTCATCTAAAGTGGGTGGTCGATGATGCCATTCATAAAAAACAATGCGTGTGTGCCGATCTAAAAGGGTGATGGTCAAGGCAAACTGTAAACGATAAGCTAGGGTTTCGAGGGTATCTACCGGATCTGATTCTTCCTCCTGTTTTGAGGACTTTCGCCGTTTTTTCTTGGCTGTCTGCTGTGAGTTGTTTTGACGTTTTTCTAGTTCTTCTCGCAGTCGTGCTAACCTTTTTCCTGTTTTGGGGAAAAAATCAACTATCCAAGCTTTGCAAGCACGATAAATACTATCGTCGGTAGCACTTTCGCCAATACTATTAATCTGTTGAATCAACAGTGCTAGTCTCTGAACTTTAGAATTTGGTCGAGGTTGTCCAAGTAAAGGGTCATCATCAAGTAACGCGTCAAAATATCGCATTATCTGGTGTACGCGTCGATTATTAGCTTTAATTTCTTGCTCAGTGACATCAGGAGAATCTAATTCTTCAAGTCCAGCTAGGCGACGAGCAAATTTATATAGGAGAGAATTAGGTGTAAAATAGCCACGTTCTATCCATTTACGTAAAAACTCGTGTCCTAAACGCTTATCTAATAGGGTTAAAGTTGCTGTAACTACACTTTGTACATGACGTTCTGCTGTTGTCCATCGCTGCATCAATGGTGGGGTGACACGGTTGAATCTCATGTAATCTTCAGTTTGTACCCCAATGTCATCAAAAACACCACCATTGGTCAGTAAAACTTCTTCAGCATATACATCATCAAACCACTTAATAACTGTGTCTACTTCATCGAATACAACAATATCGGAATGTAGATAAACGAGTTCCCCTATCTTGATGGGACGCAATTCTAGATGACGCGGTAAACCAGCCATTGCCATTGCACCTGGAGTTGTAATCCAAACACGGGCATTTGGCATATCACGATAGACCTGCTGTGATGGGCAAGTGGCAAAAAAGGGACATAAGTGAGGCACACCAGGGTTATTGTTTTGTTTTTTGCGATCGCTTTCGCTTTCTGGTGCTTTTTTCAAAGCGTGACATGGCTCAGTTCCAGGTATAAGTGGCTTGCCATGCAAACGGTCGAAGATGTCGCTAGCTTGTAGTAGTCCTTGCAAAGCACAAGCTGTTCCCAAAAAGCGATCGCCCCAGTGTGGTTGTCCGCGTTGCCAGTGTTCCTGAAAGTCTTTTGAGGCATAGAAGCTTTTCAGGTGCGCGTCTCGCTTACTGCGTCCTAATAACGGTACTGCAACTGGCTCATCGTTTTCTGGATCGTCACAAAACCACCAATTAATTTGATTTGCTAACCGAATTGCTGACTGTACATCACTGACAACTAAGGTGATACGGCGATCGCTATGATTTCGCACAACATTAACAGCAAGCAAAGTTGACTTGGTAGACTTCCCAGAAGCAACCTGTCCTGCAATATGTACAAAACCATCCAAATCTAGTGGTTCTGTATTGCGATCGCTCACCGTCCCATCTTGCTGAATTTTGTGAAAGTTGATTTTGCGAAAGCGGCTTACCCAATGTCCTTTTTGTGTTTCATCCCATCCATATCGGCGTGCTAGTAACTGTTCGCGGCGATCGAGGAACTCTGCATCTGACTCTAAATCTGAAATTTGCACTGAAAAAGGGTTGCGATCGCGTGGTGTAGGAAACCAAGGTTAGCGATCGCAGCACGAATAAGATTCATTTTCCTTACAGTCTTCGTATAGTTCGCCAACATCATTAATAGATATGTAACGTGTCTTAGAAAAGGTCTTGCGTAGGCTCTCTAAAGTAGTATAAGGATTCTCAATTAAGAATCGCCGCAGCAAAACATATTCTTGCAGAGCGCGTTCAGCATCGTTTTCATTGGCTTCTTGCAGTCTCTCCAACAACCTCTGAAACAAAAAGTTTTCCAGTGCAAGTTGCTGTACTTTCACAGAAGCAAACTCAGGCAGTTGCCCTCGTTTTATCAACTGTTCGTAGAAATATTGACTTGCTTCTTCACTTAGGGCTTTATCGTATATGAAGCCATATTCTGAGTCAAACTCTTTCGGTATTGCTAGCGGATACCATGTATGCAAGGGTTTTTCTAAAAGACTAAAAAGACCTTCTAAAGTACGTGGATAAGGAATACCTGTCGAACCTGATGCACGAATTTGGACACCTGCTATTAAGACATAAAATTGTCCGCTTTGATCCCAATACTGGGCTTCCTCTGCGCCGACAGAGTGATGAAGATGAAGCGACTTATTTAGGTGCTTGTCTTCAGATTCCTCGACGGGGGTTACTTTGGGCTGTTCAGCGTCAAATGACACAGACAGAAATAGCAGTACACTTTAATGCAAGTGAGGAAATGGTGCGACTTCGTAGCAATGTTACAGGAATAAATATTGTGTGAAAAATTTTGTAATTTCTCAAAGAAACTTCTATTTAAAAGTTTTCAGTCATTTCTTGGCATTTTGTGACATTTCTCAAGATATTGGCTGGATAGGAAGTTGAAATTAGTCAGCGATCGCCCACCTGACATAAGGTCGGGAAGCTGCTACAGTTTTGTAGGTGATTAGCCGTCCCGGTGCATTAATTTTTCGTAAATCCACACGGAAATAAGCTTTTTTATTCTTAAATTCTACATTGTAGAAAGTATATTCCTGACTACGAGTTTTACCTACACAGGAAGCATAATTACTGCGTAAAGGGGAAACAAATTCTACAAATTGGTTATTAGATGAAACTAACTTACTTGAATCGGCAAATTCTGTAGTATCTGCCACTACCGTATGTTCAGCACCGCCTTCATAAGGTAAAGTAAACCACCACAGTCCAATTGCTTGAGGACACCTACCACTGCCACGCTGCACATTAAGTTTGACATTAGGTGCAGAAATAGGCCCTGGTGCTGACTGCGGCTGTGCTTCTTGGGCTGTAGTCCCCAACACTCCTGCTAGAATTAAAGGGCATAGAATACTACCAAAGTCTTTTAAGGGCGCTAAGTTTTTCATCAGGTCAATATTTTAAAATTTCAGGTATCTGAATGACATTGACTTTTAGAATTTGCGAAAAGTGCCATCTAATAGCTGTTTATTCACACATAAAAGTCAAATATAAACACTTTTTTACTCCCAACTCCTAACTCTTGCAATTAAAGTAATCGTGTTGTCAGTTACAGTTATATTTCTAGGAGACGAGCAATAATTTGAATAATTAACTAGAAATGCAGCCCCGCCTGTAAAAGATGCTGCCGTTTCATGAAACCTCGAATTATTGTTTGTGGCTTAGGACGTACTGGATATAAAATCTTTCGTTTGCTCAGACAGCAAGGAGTATTTGTTGTTGGCATTCATCACCAAGCGATTCCAGGAGAAACTACGCCGGATGTGATTGTTGGTGATTTGCAAGCAGCGGCTACCCTCAAAGCAGCAGGAATCGAGCAGGCACAGACTTTAGTAATTGCTGGTTCTAAAGATGAACTGAATTTGTCAATTATGATGCAGGCACGAGTGCTGAATCCGCAAATTCGCATCATTAACCGCTTTTATAATACAAATTTGGGTGAGCGCTTAGATCAAACTTTGCCAGACCATTTGAGTATGAGTGTTGTGGGTTTGGCAGCACCGGTATTTACCTTTGCGGCACTGGGAAGTCGAGCCATCGGCCAAATTAAATTATTTCAGCAAACTTGGCCAATTCACGAAGAATATATTGATGAAAATCATTTGTGGAAAGGTCGAAAACTCAATGAGTTGTGGGAAGACCGATCGCGGATGCTGATTTATTATCTTCCAGTGGAAGGTGAAATGGATTTGGTATCCGCCGTCATCTCAGGACAAGAGTTAAAAGTCGGGGATCGCTTAATTGTTGGTACGCAACCCCGGATTCGTCCTCAGAGGCGATCGTTAATTAGAAAATTGCTGAAAGTTATAACTAATCTTAGAGAGTTTCAGCAACATGGGCGATCGGTAGTGGTGGGTGCAGTTGTCTTACTTGCGGTGATTCTACTTGCTACCCTCACCTATACATCTGCTGAACTGAAGTTGTCTGTCATCGATGCTCTGTATTTTTCTGTGGGTATGATTACTGGAGCAGGCGGTAATGACAAAGTAGTAGAAAATGCTCCCAATAGTATTAAATTATTTACCGTTATCATGATGCTAGTTGGCGCAGTGGTAATTGGTATCTGGTACGCAATGCTTACCGATTTTGTCCTGGGAAGCCGCTTTAAGCAATTTTGGGATGCAGCACGAATACCCCAACGCTATCACTACATCGTCTGCGGCTTGAGTGGTATTGGCGTCAAAATTGTCCAGCAACTCCACACCAACGGACATGAAGTTGTAGTCATTGAAACTGACTCAAATAACAGATTTGTTAACACCACCAGAGGACTAGGTATTCCTGTAATTCAAGGTGATGCTAGCTTCCGTACCATACTCAAGTCCAGCAATATAGATTCTGCCGCCGCAGTATTGGCTGTAACTAGTAACGATGCCACAAATTTAGAGATTGCTCTCAAGGCTAAAAGCTTGACGCCAAGCATCCCAGTGATTGTTCATTATGCCGATCCCGATTTCGCTGGTATGGCACAACAGTTATTTGACTTCGAGGCAGTACTCAGCCCTGCTGAATTGGCAGCCCCAGCTTTTGCCGCAGCTGCATTAGGTGGACGAATCCTTGGTAATGGCATCACAGCAGATAGTCTTTGGGTCGCTTTTGCCGCAGTAATTACACCTTCACACGCCTTTTGCGGTCACTGGGTCAAAGATGTCGCCATGTCTACTGATTGTGTACCTTTATACGTAGAAACAAATCACCAAACGCTGCACGGCTGGGATTTGCTAGAAACCAACCTCAGTGCAGGTGATATTTTATATATGACAATGCCAGCCACGCGGCTATATCAATTGTGGCGCGACGAGCAAGTATGTGAAACACAGACTTAATTACTAATTCGGACTCATGACTGTTAACCGTCACTATTAGTTTGAACTTATCAAAGGATTTTCTGCTACTTATTAAATAATATCTGGGTTAGCTTGTGTAATATATAGCACAAATTACTGAAGCTTCAGCACCCTAATGTCTATAGATAGTATGGGCTAATCCTAGCGGAGTGTATGTATAGCCACGCGAAAACCGTGTTTTTCTTCCCTGAAGTATATCTGTAGATACTAGGCAGTTTTGTAACCAGGCTTTTATATTTTGTATATAAAATTGCAATCTTTGAGATTAAAAATTAATAAGTTAAAGAAATGCAATTTTTATATTTTCTTTGTTATTTTGTATTTAACGGGACAGTTCTTGAACATTTGGTGGGTTTAAATAACAATTAATCAAACTATTTCCCCCCAAAGATGCATGTAAATGCTTTGCATTCTGGTCATTTTTCCTCGATTCCTGAGTAGAATGCAAATTGTCAAACAAATTACATAGCAGTATTCAAAATCGGCAAATAGTTCATCTACAACAAGGAAAACCTTGCTAAAAACTATGCTTAAAACCAATAATCAGCGGATTTTTCTACCTGCTTTCATTAGCCCTTTAGACGTAAATAATCCAGCAGATACTAAAAAACAAATTGTTCAGCGGAATGTAGATTTACTGCAACCATTACGTCAATGGCTTGACAAAATCGAAATTCAGAATCCCAAATTGGCCAAATTGATCGCTAAATTGATTCCTGCCCAGTGTCCATTTGAGCGTGATATCATGCTTTTTGGTCGCACCATCGGTCACATTCCTCCAATGTGCAAGCTCAATCCCCTTTATGACCAACTGGTAGGCTTGCGTTTTCGCGCTTTGTGTTATTTAGTAGATCAGTGTGGAGAGGATATCCAATCCTACTGCTGAAGAAAACTAGCGAAAACACAGTATGGAAATTAAAGTTGAGCATCAACCCAGCCAACAACGTCTCGAACAATTGGGTGTGTCCAAATGGGCAATTTGGAAAAAGGAAGTCTCAAAATTCCCTTGGACTTATGATTCTCAAGAAACTTGCTACTTTTTGGAAGGTGATGTAGTTGTTACTCCTGATGGTGGACAGCCAGTGCAAATGGGCAAAGGCAATTTAGTAATTTTTCCTGCTGGTATGTCTTGCATATGGGAAATTAAAAGTAACGTCAAAAAGCATTATTACTTTGATTAATTGAGATTAGAGATTGATCCCCTTTGTTTTTTTGATATCTACAAAAGAAACATTTTATAACTCAATCCTCAATCATTATTGAAAAATACCGCAGAATTCAAAAGTAAAATAAGCTTTCTAGCTGGCGACCGAACTGAGCTTATCTATTTCAATAAATTGAAATCTGCTTTAATATCCCCGCTCTCTTCAAGAAAGCGGGGATCTATTAATTAGAATTCTCAAAAATACGAATTCTAGCGAAGACCACCACTCAATCAAAAGAAACTTCATAATTATGTTAGTAGAAGTTAAATCATAGAAGATGTCTTATCAGAGGAAAATCATCAAAAATGTTACTACATTTAAGTACTTGGCAAGAAGTAGAAGCTTATTTACAGCAATCAACAGGTATTATTTTTCCCATTGGTTCCACAGAACAACACGGGCCAACAGGATTAATTGGTACTGACGCTATTTGTGCAGAAGCGATCGCTCGTGGTGTGGGCGACGCAACTAGAGCGATGGTTGCCCCTACAATTAATGTGGGGATGGCACTGCACCATACTGCTTTTCCTGGAACAATCAGTCTGCGTCCTAATACTTTAATTCAAGTAGTGCGAGACTATATAACTTGTTTAGCCAAAGTCGGTTTTAGCAAGTTCTACTTTATTAACGGACACGGCGGTAACATTGCTACTCTCAAAGCAGCTTTTTCAGAAACTTACGCTCATTTAGAAGATCTGCACATTGCAAATGCCCAACAAGTACAATGCCAAGTTGCTAACTGGTTTATGTGTAATTCAGTATATAAACTAGCTAAAGAATTATATGGCGATCGAGAAGGTTCTCATGCAACTCCAAGTGAAGTAGCCCTCACCCAGTACGTTTATCCAGAAGCGATTAAGCAAGCAACCCTTTCACCAGAAGTTGCCAGTGGACACAAGATTTATAGTGCAGCAGACTTTCGAGTGCGTTATCCGGATGGACGTATGGGATCAAATCCTGCTTTAGCAACACCAGAACATGGTAAACAATTTTATGAGTTGGCGGTGAAAGAACTTAGCAATGGATATTTGGAATTTCTGAACGCAGAGTAGAAACATGCAAATATCTTCTGATGCGATGAAAATTAAGGCGTTGCTGAAACCAAGTATGAATTGACATTTTGCATATAACTAAACAATGATTCTTTGCGTCTATCCTGCGGGTTCCGCCTTTGGCGGTATGCATGAGACTAATTCGTACTTTCAATCAGCAACGCCAAAATTAATTCCCCGCATATATTCACAGTCGTCAACCATTATTTTTAATAAACAAGATCCCCAGCTGATCGAATAAACTGGGGATCAATGTACTTCAATTTAAATGTATAAACACAAACTGCCAATATTATGGAGAAAAGAATAGAACCTGGCATCGAGCTATTTTAGCGTAGGGCAACCCCTAAACTATCGTTGCCGCA
>VFQR01001310.1_pt1 | contig 19858 bp, 17 predicted proteins | sample 3512321 | NCBI WGS metagenome assembly VFQR01 (sample SAMN10412374, study PRJNA504923) | tailings metagenome | isolation source: Relicate 3 Philex TSF1 revegetated site | place: Philippines: Tuba, Benguet | collected 2017-08-29
GAGCGCCTTCTCCTCGATCGTGGTCAGGCCGCCCTCGATATTGCCCTTGGTCGGCTGGCTTTCCGACAGGTCGTTGGTCTTGTTCGCCTCGATCATCCGCTGGTAGCGGTCGAACATCGCCATGAACTGCGCCGCGATCTCCGGCGTGCGGCAGCGCTTGGCGACGAGGTGCTCGCCGCCGGTGATCTCCGAGGTCTCGCCGAAGACCAGCGTATTGCCGTTCTCCCAGAGCTTGTCGAAGGCATTGCCGACGGTCGGGCAGCTCGCGAGGCCGCTGGTCGTGTCGCTCTCGCCGCATTTCGTGCTGACCCAGAGCTCGACGAGGTCGGCCTTGGTCTTCTTCAGCTTCGAGGCGTGCTTCACCAGCTTGTAGGCGGCGCGGGAGGCATTCGCGATGGTGTTGATGTCGCCATTCTGCTCGATGGCGAAGCCCTCGACCGGCTTGCCCGACTTGGCGATGCCCTCGACGATCTTGCCCGTCCAGCCCGGCTCGATCCCGATCACCACCACGCCCGCGACGTTGGGATTCGTCCCGGTGCCGATCAGCGTCCGGAAATGCAGGTCGAGGTCGGCGCCGAATTGCAGGCGGCCATAGGCGTGCGGGATCGCCATCGCGCCCTTGATGTTGTTGGCGACGGCTTCCGCGGCGGCGTTCGAAAGATCGTCCACGGGAAGGATGATGACGTGGTTGCGCACGCCCATCCGGTTGTTCTCGCGGCGCCAGCCTTCGAAGGACGCGCCCTTCAGGTTCATGCCCATGACGGTGCCCTTCCTACCAGCGCTTCGTCTTGACGTTGTGGACGTGCAGGTGCTCGCCCGCGCCGATGTCCTTCACCGCGCGGCCGATATCCACGCCGTACTTGATGATCGTGTCGCCGGACTTGATGCCCTTGATCGCCAGCTTGTGGCCGATCGGGATGTCCGACTTCGCGTCGAACTCGATCATCTTGTCCTGGTCCATGATCCAGCCGTTCAGCCGGGTCCCGGCCTTCAGCCCTTCCACCACCACCACGCCGACGCTGTCGCCCTCGTCATGGACGACGAAATGGATCGTCATCGCGCTTCCTTCCCCCCAATGAGAGGGCGGCAACCTAGGCGGGGCGGCCCGTCGCGGCAATCTCTCCGCCGGATTCAAGCGTGCCGAACACCTGACGAGCCGGCATGGTCGCGCGGACCTCGCGCGGCTCGAAGGGCGTGCCATCCCCTCCTCCGCCTGCACAGCCTGTCCTCCTTTCCGGCCAGGACGTCTCGTGGCAGAAACCGGGGGCTCCAGGGAAGGGTCCAGGCGATGGCGGGCGTGTTCTGGTATGGTGGCCAGTGGATGACCGAGGAGCCCAAGCTCACCGGCCCGATGGACCATGCCTTCTGGCTCGGTTCCGTGGTCTTCGACGGCGGCCGCAGCATCAAGGGCGTCGCGCCCGACCTCGACCGCCACTCCGCGCGCTGCGTCGAGAGCGCGAAGAAGATGCTGATGCAGCCGACGAAGACCGCGGCCGAGATCGAGGAGCTCTCGCGCGAGGGCATCCGCCGCATGGGGCCCGACGCCACGCTCTACATCCGGCCGATGTTCTTCGTCCGCAAGGGTCTCGGCGCCGCGCGCCCCGACCCGGCGAGCACCGATTTCTGCCTCGCGATCTACGATGCCCCGCTGCCCGGCTTCACCGGCTTCTCGGCCTGCATGGCGCCGCAGCGCCGGCCCGCGCCGGACCAGGCGCCAACGGACGCCAAGGCCTCCTGCCTCTATCCCAACGGCTCCCGCGCCAGCGCCTTCGCGGCCGAGCGCGGCTTCGAGGCGGCGCTGGTCTGCGACGCGCTCGGCAATGTCGCGGAATTCGCGCATGCCAACATGATGCTGGCGAAGGACGGCGTGGTGATCACGCCCGCGGTCAACGGCACCTTCCTCAACGGCATCACGCGCCAGCGGGTGATCCGGCTGCTGCGCGAGAACGGCTTCCCGGTGGAGGAGCGCCGCGTGACGCCGGCGGAGCTCGACACGGCCGACGAGATCTTCTCGACCGGCAACTACGGCAAGGTGCAGCCCTGTACCAACTACAATGGCCGTGCGCTGCAACCCGGTCCCCTCGCGCGCAAGGCGAGCGAGCTCTACTTCGCTTGGGCCGAGGCGAACTGGCGCATCCTGCCCAAGGCGGCGTGACCATGGCCCGGCGTCGCGCCCTGCTGGCCGCGGCGATCGCCGCGCCGGCCGTGGCGCGGGCGCAGGGCCAGACGCGCTTCGTCTGGCTGCGCAACGCCGTGGGCGAGGACCTGGCCATCGGCTACCGCGCGGGCGAACGGCACGACCCCGCCGCGATGGCCAGGCTGCGCCACCTGCTGCGTGATTGGCAGGCGAATGAGGAAGGGCCGATGCCGCCGCTGCTGGTGGACATGCTCTCGGTGCTGCAGGAGGGGTGGGAGTATCGCCACCCGATCGAGGTCGTCTCCGGCTACCGCAACGCCGAGCGCAACGCGCAAATCGAGGGCGCGGCCGCAGCGAGCCTGCACATCATCGGCAGCGCCGCCGATTTCCGGGTGCCGGCCCTGCCGCTGGACTTCGTCGCGGCGGCCGCCTGGCGCATCTCCAACCGGCTCGGCTTCATGGGCATCGGGCTGTACCGGGAGTTCGTGCATCTCGACATCGGGCCGAGACGGCTGTGGACGAGGCTGCCGGCGGGGTAGGGAACGGCCTCAGCGATCGGGCGGGCACCCCCCCGTCGCGGGGGAGGGTCGGAGCGCGGGGCTCCGACCTCCATGCCGGAGAGTACCCCCCGCCGCCCGAGGGCCCGCGCGCGCGTCCTACCCTCAGTTCCCTTCCGGCTTCGGCGCCGGCGCAATCGGCTGCGGCGCGCTTGCCGGCTGCGCGGCGTCGCGCCTTTCCTGCGCGACGCGCGCGAGAATCTGCGCGAGTTCCTGCCGGCCTTCGCGCAGCCGCGTCTCCGCCTCCGCAATCTGCGCCGCCAGGTCGGCCCGGCGCTGCTGCAGGGTCGCCACTTCGCCGCGGAGCTGCTCGGCGGCGGTGCGCAGCGACTGCTCCGTCTCGGTCAGCGCGGCGCGGCGCTGCGCGAGTTCGGCCTGGGCGGCATCGGCCGCGCCGCGCGCGGTCTGCAGGCGCCGCTCGGCGGTGCCGATCTCCTCGCGCAGCCCGGCGCCACGGGTTTCGAGCTGGCGGAGCGCCGCGGTGGCCTGTTCGCGCTGCGTGGCAAGGCCGGCAAGTCCCGTCTCGGCCTCCGCCACCGCGCCGCGGCGGGCGGTCAGCGTCGTCTCGGCGGCGCCGACCTGCTCGCGCAGCGCGGCGACGCGGCGCTCGGCCTCCGCGATTTCGCGGGCGAGCGTCTCGCCGCGGCCTTCCAGGCCACGGACGCGGCCGGCCGCCTCCGTCTCGGTGCGGGTGGTGCGGTCGAGCCGCGCGGCGGCCTCGGCCTGGCTGCGCTCGGCGGTGGCGAGCTCGGTGCGCAGCGCGGCGAGGCGCGCCTCGGAGGCCGCGATGTCGCGCCCGAGCCCCTCGGCACGGCCTTCCAGGCCGCGCACCCGGCCGGCCGTCTCCGTCTCGGTGCGGGTGGTGCGGTCGAGCCGCGCGGCGGCCTCCGCCTGGCTGCGCTCGGCAGCGGCGAGTTCGTTGCGCAGCGTGGCGAGGCGTGATTCGGAGGCGGCGATGTCGCGCCCGAGCCCCTCGGCGCGGCCTTCCAGGCCACGGACGCGGCCGGCCGTCTCCGTCTCGCTGCGGGTGGTGCGGTCGAGCCGCGCGGCGGCCTCGGCCTGGCTGCGCTCGGCAGCGGCGAGTTCGTTGCGCAGCGTGGCGAGGCGCGATTCGGAGGCGGCGATGTCGCGGCCCAGCCCCTCCGCGCGGCCTTCCAGCCCGCGCACCCGGCCGCTGGCCTCCGCCTCGCTCCGGGTCGTGCGCTCCAGGCTGGCGCCGGCCTCGGCGAGCGCCGTTCGCCGCGCCGCGAGGTCGCGCTCCACCGCCGCGAGGTCGTTGCGCAGCCCCGCGAGGCGGCGATCCGCCTCGCCGCCCGCCTGCTGCCGCTCGGCGAGCGACCGCTCGGCCTGGGCGATGGTCTCGCGCAGCCCGGCCAGGCGGCGTTCCTCGGCCGCGGCGTTGTCGCGCAGCCCGGCGAGCCGGCGCTCGGCCTCGCCGCCGGCAGTGTTGCGCTGGGCCAAGGTCTGCTCGGCCTGGGCGACCTGGCCCTGGAGCGTCGCGAGGCGCTGCTCGGACTGGCCCGCCTGGTCCTGCAGCATGGCGAGCCGGCGCTGCTCGGCGGCGTTGCGCTCGTTCAGCGCGGCGAGGCGCTGGTCCTGCGCGGTGGCCTGGGCACGCAGCTCGTTGAGCTGGCGCTGCGTAGCCTCGGCCTGGCCGCGCAGCCCGGCGAGACGCTGGTCCTCCGCCGCGCTCTGCCCGCGCAGGCCCGCGAGGCGCTGGTCCTCGCTGGCCGCCTGGGTGCGCAGCCCAGCGAGGCGCTGGTCCTCGGCCGCGATCTGGGCGCGCAGCTGCACGAGGCGCTGGTCCTCGCTGGCGGCCTGGCTGCGCAGCCCGGCGAGGCGCTGTTCCTCGGCGGCGACCTGCCCGCGCAGCCCGGCGAGGCGCTGGTCCTCGGTCGCGTTCTGCCCGCGAAGGCCGGCGAGGCGCTGGTCCTCGGCGGCCGCCTGGTTGCGCAGCCCGGCGAGGCGCTGCTCCTCGGCAGCGATCTGCCCGCGCAGCCCGGCGAGGCGCCGCTCCGCCTCGTTCAGGTTGTCGCGCGTGGCGCCGGTGGCCTGGGTGAGCAGCGCCGCCTCGTTGCGCAGCCCTTCGAGGCGGGCTTCCTCGGCGGCCAGCGCGGCGCGCAGGCCGGCGGTGTCGGTCTCGGCGGTACGGCGGTTGCGCTCGGCCTGGGCGAGCGCGCCGCGCGCGGCGCCGAGCCGGCGCTCCAGCGTGGCGAGGTCGCCGGCGGTGCGGCGTTCCTGCGCCAGGGTGGCTTCAAGCTGGGTGACCTGGCCGCGCAGCGCGCCGGTCTCGGTCTGCGCCGCGGCCAGGGCGCGCTGGTTCTCGGCCACGTCCTCGCTGCGCTCGACGCTGAGGCCGCAACTGGCCAGCGGCAGGATGAGCAGGGGGGCGGAGAAGCGAAGCGCGAGCTTCCACCGGCTGTAGGACGTGATCGGCATGGCTGCCTCCTGAACCCGGGCGGTCCGATGGATATGAGCGTCGGACGCTAATCTAGCAGCCCAGACGGATCGCTGGCGCGCGTCAACTGCGCTGCGGTTGTGGAAAATCTGCCAGCCAGGGTTCCTCGGGCCACACATGTTTGGGATAGCGGCCCCGCATGTCCTTCCGCGCATCCTTCCAGCCGCCGCGCCAGAAGCCGTGCAGGTCGCCGGTGATGGCGATCGGCCGGCCGGCCGGGGAGAGGAGCGCGGCCTGGAGGGGGATGCGGCCCTCCGCAAGCGCAGGCAGCGCGTCCATCCCGTAGAGATGCTGGGCGCGGGCCTCCAGGGTGGGGATCTCGCGGTCGTAATCCACCAGGGCGGACCGGCCGGCGGGCAGCTCGATCCGGGCGGGCAGGGCGGCATCGAGGCGCTTCTGGCGCTCCCAGGGCAGCAGCGAGCGCAGGATCGCGACGAGATCGAGCGCCTTTGCCTCGGCGAGTTTCGTGAGGCCCGACACGTGCGGGGCGAGCCAGGTCTCGGCGGTGGCGGCCAGGGCAGCGTCCGAAAGGTCCGGCCAGTCCGGCTCGATCCGGCCGAGCCAGCCGATGCGGGCGCGGAGCTGGCGGGCGGCTTGGGTCCAGTCGAGGTCGCGGAAGCCGCGCTCGGCGAGCGCCCGGGCGAGCGCCGCGGCGATCACGGCCGGGTCGGCGGCGGGCAGCGCGTGCTCCTCCAGCACCAGCGGGCCGAAGCGGCGGCGGCGGCGGGCGAGGACCGCGCCGGCGCGGGCGTCGAAGGCCGCACCCTCCTCCCAGCGGAGGCGGTCGGGGAAACGGGCTTCGAGCGTCGTGAGGTCGAGGCGCGCCGCCATCCGGATGCGCGCCTCCGTCCCCTGGAGATCGAGATCGGCGACGGCGAGCAGGGGGAATTTGGCGAGGGGGTCGTTCGAAGGGAGGCGGGCCCCTTGGCCCGATGCCAGCCGGAAGGCGCCGTCTATGCTGCCCCGCTTCGCCGCGATGCGGTCCGGGAAGCCGGCGGCGAGGAGGGGGCCGGCCTCGCCGCCGGGCAGCGCGTTGCCATGCAGCTGCAACCGCCGCCGATGCAGCGCGGCCGCGCGGCGGATGCGCTGGATGGTGGCGCGATCCGCGTCGGGATGGTCCCCGCCATGCAGCAACTCAAGCCGCAGGGTGATGTCGGCCGGCGCCTCGCGATCCCGGATGGGGTCGCGCTCCTCCAGCAGGGCGGCGAGGTCGGCGGCGAGCGCCTTCTCGCCCTCGCCCTCCGCGGCCAGCAGCATCCGGGCGAGCCGGGGATGCGTGCCCATCCGGGCCATGGCGCGGCCCATCGCGGTGATCCGGTCGTCGGCGTCCAGCGCGTCGAGATCGCGCAGCAAGGCCCGACCGGCGGCGAGCGCGCCCGCGGGGGGCGCGTCGAGGAAGGCGAGGTCGCCCGGCGCGGCGCCCCAGGCGGCGAGGTCGAGCGCCAGGCCGGACAGCTCGGCTTCCAGGATCTCGGGCCGGTCGGCCGGCGCGAGGCCGCGATGCAGCGCCTCCGACCAGAGCCGGATCGCCACGCCCGGCGCGGTGCGGCCGGCGCGGCCGGCGCGCTGCTCGGCGGCCGCCTTGCTGATGCGCACGGTGACGAGCCGGCTCAGCCCGCTCGCGGCATCGAGCCGCGGCGTGCGGCGCCAGCCGCCATCCACCACGATCCGCACGCCGGGCACGGTCAGCGAGGTTTCGGCGATCGAGGTCGCCAGCACGACCTTGCGCCGCGCGGCCGGGTTGAGCGCGCGGTCCTGCTCGGCCGGCGAGAGCTCGCCATGCAGCGGCAGCACCTCCGCCTCGATCCCGCCGAGGCGCTCGGCGGTGCGGCGGATCTCGCCCCAGCCGGGCAGGAAGGCGAGGAGATCGCCCGGATGCGCGGCGAGCGCGGCGCGGATCGCGCCGGCCATCGCCTCCGGCAGCTCGCGCGCCTCCTTCAGGTCTCGCGGGCGGTGTTCGACCTGCACGGGGAAGGCGCGGCCGAGGCTTTCGATGACCGGCGAGTCCCCCAGCACGGCTACGAAGCGCGCAACGTCGAGCGTCGCCGACATCGCGAGCAGCCGGAGTTCCGGCCGCAGCGCGCGCTGCAGGTCGAGGCACAGCGCGAGCGCGAGGTCGGTGTCGAGGTTTCGTTCATGCGCCTCGTCGAAGAGCACGGCGGCGACGCCGTCCAGGCCCGGATCGGATTGCAGCCGCCGCACCAGCAGCCCTTCCGTCACCACCTCCACCCGGGTTCGGGCGGAAAAGGCGCGGTCCAGCCGCGTCGCGAGGCCGATCGTGCCGCCGGGCGCCTCCTCCCCAAGCATCGAGGCCATGCGCCGCGCCGCCGCTCGCGCCGCAACCCGGCGCGGCTCCAGCACCAGGATGCGCCCCCCGGCCGCCCAGGGCTCCGCCATGAGCGCGAGCGGGACGAGCGTGGTCTTGCCCGCGCCGGGCGGCGCGACGAGCACGGCATTGCTGCCCTCGCGCAACGCCGCGCTCAGGCGGGGCAGGGCCTCGGTGACGGGGAGGTCGGGGAGCACGGCGGGGGCGTAGCGCCTGGCCGCCGTCGGCGGAAGTCAGGTGCAGAGATGGTGGCGCAGCCCATGCGCGTTGGGCGGCTTCGCGAGATACCAGCCACTCGTGCTGGTCGAGAGCTTCCCATCCTCGCGGAACGCGCCGTAATCCCCGCCCCTTGCCGCGCCGCCGCCGACCACCGGCTTCACGTCGTCGTCCAGGCGGTAGTGGAGCTCGAGATCGCCGCCGCTGCCGCGCTGGCACACGACCCAGATGGCCGAGGGCTCGCTGCCGTTGATGGGGATGAACTTCTCCGGCCGGAACAGGGTGAACTGCCGGACGCCGAGCTCGACGCACAGCGCATAGCCTTCATCCGTCGCGCTCATCCGCTGGCCGCTGTTGCAGACGAGGATCATCCGCGCCTGGTCCGGCGCGAAGACCCCCGCTTCCTGCATCACATAGGCGGCGAAGGCCTTGCGGCCGCGATCGGCCTTCTCGGCCACGCTGTCCGGCATGTGCATTCCGTAGAGCATGCCGCCATGATCCACGAACACGCCCATGCAGCCGCGGATGCCGTTCACGCCGACTGCATTCTGGTCCTTGCCAAAACAGAACATGTCCGCGATGTACATGTATCGTGCTCGCCCCGCCTTGCGCGCGGCGTGAGGCTAGCGCGACCGGGCGGGCGATTTGAAGCGCGGCGTGCGGCCGGGGGTGCAACCGGGCGGGGGCGGGGCTAGGTATAGGCCATGCGCGCCGCGCTTGCCCTGGCCCTGATGCTCGCCACCCCGGCGCTTGCCGTCGAAAGCCCCGCCGTCGTCTCGCCGCGTGCCACGGCGACGCTGGTCGCGGATTCCGCCGCCGTCGCGCCGGGCAGCACGTTCCAGGCCGGGCTGCGCCTGAAGCTGGCGGAGGGCTGGCATTCCTATTGGCGCAATGCCGGGGATGCCGGGGCGCCGACCGACATCGCGTTCACCCTGCCGGAGGGTGCCTCCGCCGGCCCCATCGCCTGGCCCCTGCCGGAGCGGATCGAGTACGGCCCGCTGGTGAACTACGGCTACCACGGCGAGGTCCTGCTGCCGGTGACGCTCACCGTGCCGGCCACGGCGCAACCGGGCGACAGCGTCCCGATCCAGGCCGAGGCGACCTGGCTGGTCTGCGCCGAGGTCTGCATCCCCGAGGAAGGGCGCTTCACCCTGACCCTGCCGGTCGGGCCGCGCAGCCTGCCCTCCTTCACCGGCGCGCCGCTGTTCGAGGCCGCCTCCGCGCGGATGGCGCGGCCCGCGCCCTGGACCGCGCGCGCGGGCACCACCGGGCGGCAGGCGAGCCTGACGCTGTCAGGGCCGGGCCTCGAACCCGCGCTGGTGCGCGATGCCTTCTTCTTCCCGCACCCGACCGGCGTGGTCGAGGCGCCGGCGCCGCAGCCGATCACCTGGCGCGAGGGCGCGCTGACCATCGGCCTGACGCTGACGGAGGGCGCGCGGCCGACCGCGCTGGAGGGCACCGTCGTGCTGCGCGATGCCGGAGGCCAGCGCGCGGGGTTCGAGGTGACGGCGCCGGTCACCGGGCCAGCCGCGGCGCCGGGCATGCCGCTCGCCACCGCGCTGCTCTTCGCCTTCCTCGGCGGGCTGATCCTCAACCTGATGCCCTGCGTCTTCCCGGTGCTGGCGATGAAGGCGATGGCCCTCGCCCGGCTTGGCGGGGAGGCGCGGCGCGGCGTGCGGCTGCATGCCGCCAGCTACACCGCCGGCGTGCTGGCGAGTTTCGCCGCCATCGGCGGCGCGCTGCTCGGGCTGCGGGCGGGCGGCAGCGCGGCGGGCTGGGGCTTCCAGTTCACCGAGCCCGCCTTCGTCGCCGCCATGGCCTGGCTGATGCTGGCGGTGGCGCTGAACCTGTTCGGCGTCTTCGCCATCGGCCGCACGGTCGGGACGGGGCAGGGGCTCGCCGCGCGCGGCGGGCATCTCGGCGCCTTCGCCACGGGCGGGCTCGCGGTGATCCTGGCCACGCCCTGCACGGCACCCTTCATGGCGGCGGCGCTGGGCGCGGCGCTGGCGATGCCGGCGGCAGCGGCGATGGGTGTGTTCCTGGCACTCGGGCTCGGCCTCGCCGCGCCCTATGCGCTGCTCGGCGTGTTTCCGGGCCTCGCCCGTATGCTGCCCCGGCCGGGTCCCTGGATGGAAAGGCTGCGCCAGGCCCTCGGCTTCCCGATGCTGGCCACGGCCGCCTGGCTGGTCTGGGTGCTGGCGCAGGGCACCGGGCCGGATGGCGTGCTGCTCGCGCTTGCCGGCGGCGTCGCGATCGCGGCGGGGCTCTGGGCGCTCGGGCTCGCGCAGCGGGGCGGCGCGGGGCGCGGCGCGATCATCGGGCGCGCGGCGGCGGTCGTCGCCGTGCTCGCGGCGCTCGCCCTGCTGCCGCGGCTTTCCGCCTCGCCGGCGGTCGCAGCGGATGCGGGCGCGGCCGAGCCCTGGTCCGAGGCGCGCGTCGCCGAACTGCTCGCCACAGGGCGGCCGGTCTTCGTCAACGCCACCGCCGCCTGGTGCATCACCTGCCAAGTCAATGAACGCGTCGCGCTGCGCACCGCCGCCGTGCAGGACGCCTTCGCGCAGGCGGGCGTCGCCTATCTCCGCGCCGACTGGACCCGGGGCGATGCCGCGATCGCCGCGTTGCTGCGGGCGCATGGGCGGGAGGGTGTGCCGCTCTACCTCTACTGGGCGCCGGGCGCGGTGGAACCTGTGGTGCTCCCCCAATTGTTGACCGAAGGCGTTCTGCTGACCGCGCTGCGCGGCGAATAGCTGGCGCGCCCGCGGATCGGGCCGTAACCTTCCGCGACCCATGGGAGGACACGCCATGCGTCGCCGCCACCTGCTCTGCGGTCTCGCGCTGCCCTTCGCGCGCCCGGCGCTGGCACAGGCGATGCCGCGCACCATCCGCCTCGTCGTGCCGTTTGCCGCCGGCGCCTCCACCGATACGCTGGCGCGGCTGGTGGCGAGCCGGCTGGCCGACGCGATCGGCGCCAGCATCGTCGTGGAGAACCGCGCCGGCGCGGGCGGGCTGCTCGCCGCGCAGCTGGTGGCGCGCGCGACGCCCGACGGGTCGGTCCTGCTCTGGAGCGGGCAGACGGCGATCAGCCTCGCGGTGATCAACCGCGATCCGGGCTACGACGTGTCGAAGGATTTCACGCCGATCGCGACGATCGTGGACCATCCCGCGCTGCTCGGCGTGCGTCCCGCCTCGCCCTTCCGCGACATCCAGGGGCTGATCGCGGGCGCGCGCGCAGCGCCGGCGGGGGGACTGCGCTACGGCTCGGGCGGCCTCGCGACGGTCGCGCACATGGCCGGCGCGGCGCTGCTCAAGGGGTTGAACGCGGAGGGGACGCATGTGCCCTATCGCGGCGCGAACCAGGCGACGCTCGCCGTCGAGCAGGGCGAGGTGGATTTCGCCTTCGCCATCGCCAACATCGTGGTGCCGCGGATGCAGCAGGGCGCGGTGCGCGTGCTGCTCTCCACCGCCGCGCGGCGCATCCCCCTGCTGCCGGACACGCCGACGATGAGCGAGGTGATCCCCGGCAACATCGTGATCACCAGCGCCAGCGCGATCGTCGGCCCCGCGGGCCTCCCGCCGGCTCTGGTCAACCGCATCCACGCCGGGGTCAACAAGCTGGTCACGGAGGACACCGCGCTGCGCGACCAGCTCACGCGGGAGGGCGGCGACATCAACCTCGCCGCGTCACCGGCGGCCTATGCCGCGAGCTGGGCGGACGCGATCGAGCGGCAGCGCCGGCTGGTGGAGATCTCGGGAGCTCGGGTGGAGTGAAGGTCGAGGACTTCTTTGCCGCCTATGACGGCTTCGGCGAGCGGCGCGCCGGCAGCGAGAACGACCGCGACTCGGCCGCCTGGCTGCGCGACCTGGCCGCGGCCGCCGGCGCGGAGGCCGCGCTCATGCCGATCGGCTTCGCGCGCTTCCTGCCGGGGCCGTCGGAGATCGCGATCGCCGGGCGCGGCATCCCCGGACTGCCGCTGTTCGACGGCGGCACCACGGATGGCGGCGGCGTGGTCGGCACGCTCGGGCCGATCGGCTCGGCGGCGCCGCTCGGCTTCGTCGAGATGGAGCCGCGCGCCGCGAGCCTTCCGGGGAACGCCTTCGCGCGCGCCCGGCGCGACAGCGGGCACAAGGCGATCATCGTCGCGCTCCGCACCCTGCCGGACAGCCTGGCGCCGCTGAACGCGCACGACACGACGAAGCCCTTCGGCCCGCCGGTGCTGCAGGTGGCGGGGCGGGAGGCCGACTTCCTCGCGCAATGCGCCGCCGACGGGCGGCCGGCGCGCGTGGCGGTCACGGGCTTTCGTGGCGCGGCGCGCAGCGCGAATGTGCGAGCAGCGCTGACCGGCGATGATCCGCCGCTCGTGCTGCTGACGCCACGGACCTCCTGGTACACCAGCACCGCCGAGCGGGGCGGCGGCATCCTGGCGTGGCTGGAGGCGCTGCGGGCGCTGGCGGGCGCGAAGCGCAAGCGCGGCGTGGTGGCGCTCGCGACCTGTGGGCATGAGCTCGGCCATATCGGCGCGCATCGCGCCTTCGCCGCCGAGCCGGAACTGGCGGAGGACAGCGCGCTGGTGATCCATCTCGGCGCCAATCTCGGCTGCGCGCGCGCGGAGAAGCTGGTGGTGCGGAGCAACGTGTCGGGGCTCGCAGAGCGGATGACGGCGAAGCTGGTCGCGGCCGGCCATCCCGCCGCGCCGATCGAGACGGTGACCGGCGGCAAGGCGAATGGCGAGGCGCATGAGATCGAGGAGCGCGGCGGGCGCTATCTCTCGCTGATCGGGGACAATCCCTGGTTCCACGCGCCGGAGGATCGCTGGCCGATCAGCGTGGACGTGCCGCGCGCGACGGCGATCGTGCGGGCCGTGGCGGCGATGGCGGTGGAAATCGGGGAGGGTGGCATGATCTGAACGGCGACTGGGGAACCGCGCTCAGTCGCTCAATAACACCCGGCGCTCCGCCCCCGCGCCCGCACCAGCGCCAGCACCGTGCGGCAGCTCGGCACCTCCACGCCGACCAGTTCCGCCAGCTCCACCACCACGCCCAACAACGCGTCGATTTCCATCGGGCGGCCGCGCTCCAGGTCCTGCAGCATCGAGGTCTTGTGCGCGCCGACCTCCGCCGCGCCGGCGATCCGCTTGTCCACATCGATGCCGAAGCGCACGCCGAGTTTCTCGGCGACCGCCTGGCCTTCCACCATCATGGCGCGGGCGACGGCGCGCACCTGCGGCTCGCTCGTCAGCACATCGAGCGTCGCGCCGGTCAGCGCGGAGATCGGGTTGAACGCCAGGTTCCCCCAGAGCTTCACCCAGAGCTCGTCGCGGATCTTCGGGCGGATCGGCGCCTTGAAGCCGGCGGCGATCAGCGCCTCCGACAGCGCCGCGATACGCGGCGTGCGCTCGCCGGAGGGCTCGCCCAGCGTGAAGCGGTCGCCATAGGTGTGCTCGATCACGCCGGGCTCCGGCACCTCGGCGGCGGGATAGACGATGCAGCCGATGGCGCGCGCGGGCGCGAGCAGCGTGCTCACCGCGCCGCCGGGATCCACGCTTTCGACCACGCGGTCCTCGTAGGGGCCCGGCAGCCGATGAAAATACCACCAGGGGATGCCGTTCACGGCGGAGACGACCGCCGTCTCGGGCCCGAGCAGAGGCTGCATCTGCGGCGCGGCGGAGGGCAGCGAATGGGCCTTCAGCGTGACGACGACATAATCCTGCACACCGGCCTCTTCCGCGCTGGCCACGGCCCGCACCGGGATCGTGGTCTCGGTGCCCTCGCTGCGCAGCGTCAGCCCCTTCGCCTGCATCGCGGCGAGATGCGGGCCGCGCGCGATGACGGTGACCGCGACATCGCCTTTCGCGGCGAGCTTCGCCGCCATCAGCCCGCCGATCGCGCCGGCGCCGAACACGCAGAGCTTCATGGCTGCACCATCTGTCCGATATAGAGCGTGTGGCGCTGGTCGTCGCGGAGGATGAACTCCCGCGTGCCCCAGGGCGTGTCATGCGGCTGCTTCACGAGCGTGACGCCTTTCGCCTCGATCGCGGCGGCCAGCGCCACGGCGTCGTCGGTCTCGAGCCAGAGATGCAGGTGCCCGCCCGCCGTGACATAGGGGATGGAGGGGTCCGGCGCGTCCACATGCTTGAGGTGGATCATCTGGTCGCCGGCGCGCAGCCCGGCATAGAAGCCCTCGTATTCGAAGGCGAGCTCCAGCCCCAGCACCTCCGTGTAGAATCGGATGGAGCGCGCGAGATCGGTGGTGCGGAGCTGGGCGGCGGCGGAGCGCGGGATCACGCGGTGACGCCCAGTTTCTCGGCCAGCCCGATCCGCATCAGCTTGCCCGTGGCACCCTTCGGGATCTCCGCCACGAACACCACCTTGCGCGGCACCTTGAAGTCGGCGAGCGACTTCGCGGCGAAATCGCGCAGCTCGCGCTCGGTCAGCGCGGCACCCTCGCGCAGCACCACGGCGGCGCCGACCTCCTCGCCGAGCTTCGGATGCGGGATCGCAAAGCAGAGCACCTGCGCGACGGCGGGATGCGCGGAAAGCACCTCGTCCACCTCCAGCGGCGAAACCTTCTCGCCGCCGCGGTTAATCAGCTCCTTCAGGCGGCCGGTGAGCTGGAGGAAGCCGTCCGTGTCGAACATCCCCTGGTCGCCGGTGCGGAACCAGCCATTGGTGAAGGCCTTGGCGTTGGCGTCGGGATTGGCCTCGTAGCCCTTCGTCACGTTGGGGCCGCGGATGACGACCTCGCCGATTGCGCCCTGCGGCAGGATCGTGCCGTCATCGGCCATGATCGCGACCTCGGGCCCGGCGGCGCGGCCGACCTTGCCGGGCTTGCGCGGGCCGGCGAGCGGGTTGGAGGCCATCTGGTGCGCGGCTTCCGTCATGCCGTAGCTCTCGACCAGCGGGCAGCCGAAGGTTTTCTCCAGCTGCTCCATCACGGGGCCGGGGAGCGAGGCGGAGGAGGAGCGGATGAAGCGCAAAGGCACGCGGGCGATGATCTCGCGGTTGCGCTCGGCGCGGGCGAGGATCGCCTGGTGCATGGTGGGCACGGCGGTGAACCAGCTCGGCCGTTCCTCGTCCATCCAGCGGAAGAAGCGCAGCGCGTCGAAGCCCGGCGTGCAGATCACCGCGCCGCCGGCGGCGAGCGAGGACAGCACCGCCGCGATCAGCCCGTGGATGTGGAACAGCGGCATCACGTTGAGGCAGGCATCGGCGGGCGAGAGCGACAGCGTCGCGCCGATGTGGCGGGCGGAGGCGCAGACATTGCCCTGCGTCAGCGGCACGATCTTGGGCCGCGCCGTGGTGCCGGAGGTGTGCAGCACCAGCGCGATGTCTTCGGCAGTCGCGAAGCCCGGATCCGCGGCAGTGCCGCTGCCGCCGCCTTCCAGCGTGAAGTCGCCGGCAGCCTCGCCAGGCACCAGCTCCAGAATCGGCACGCCGAGCTTCGCCGCGGCGACGCGCGCCGGTGTCTCGACGCCGCGTGCCACGACCAGCGCCTTCGCCTTCAGATCCTCGATATAGAAAGAAAACTCGTCCTCGCGGTAGCCAGGGTTGAGCGGCGCGGTGGTGGCGCCGCAGGCGATCGCGACGAAGGCGGTCGCCATCTCCGGCCCGTTCGGCAGCACGATCGCGACGCGGTCGTTGCGGCCGATGCCGCGCGCATTCAGCGCCGCGACGCTCCGCGCGCAGAGCGCGTGCAGCGCGGCGAAATCGAGGGTCTTCCTGCCTTCCGTGGCGCGGATCGCAGCCGCTTCGTCGGCGCCCGCTGCGAGCAGGCGGGCGATCGTCACATCGGTCATGGGGCCTCGGACGCTGGTTTATGCAGGGGGCGGATAGGTCTGGTCCCGCACGTCGTCAATCAGCACGGGCTCCATCCCCGGCGGGGCCAGGGTGATGGTCTCGACATGGTCCTCGTGCAGGCGGTGGATCAGCGCGCCGGGCGCGCGGCTGCCCGCCATGCCGGGCTGGTCGCGCTCATGGCAGTAGAAGGAGAGCGCCGGCGCCCAGACGACATCCACCTTCCCCCGCCGCTCCGCCCGAGCCAGGTGCACATGGCCGGAGGCGACGAGGCGCAGCGCGGGATGCGTCAGCAGCGGCGCCAGCGCGCCACGCCCGGCGGGCGGCACGCTCCAGGGATTCCACGCCTCGTCGAGCGCGGCCTGGAAGGCGGGGCGGTGCAGGAAGAGCGCGATGCGGCGATCGCCGGCGCCGGATGCGGCCTCCGCGATGAAGCCGCGCTGCGCTTCCTCCTCGGCGGTGCCGGTGCCCATCGCCTCCGTGTTGAGGGCGACAATGCGCCAGCCCGGCACGTCCCGCACATGCCGACCTGGCCCGAGATGGCGGCGCCAGCGTTCCATGCGCGCGGCGTCGAAGGTCTGGGTCGGCATGAGCCGGGCATCGCTGCCGACATCGTGGTTGCCGGGGATGGCGAGCAGCGTGCCCGGCATGGTCCGGTGCCATTCCGCGGCGAGGGCGAGGTCCGGGTCGCGGTCCGCGCCGTCCAGCGAGAGATCGCCGGTCGCGAGGCACAGATCGGGGGAGGCCGCGCGCGCCGCCTCCCGCACCAGTTCGAAGTTCCGGCGGAACAGCGTGTTGCGCGGGGAGAGATGCGCGTCGGTGATGTGCAGGATGGTCGTCACGTGTCGTCCTTGGCGGGTGGCGTCGCGGAGACATCCTCCCTCGGGGCGCCGCATGTATTGATGCCGAAGAGCGGATAGACGGGGCAGACGCCGGTGAGGCCGGTGACGAGCGGCAGGAAGCCGATCAGCCCCCACCAGCCGAGCGGGCCGAAGATCGCCATCATGACCAGGGCGGTCCCGATGAACAGCCGCAACTGCCGATCCAGCGTGCCGATATTGCGCCCCATTCCGCCTGCCTCCGCGCCGCCACCTCACCAGCCCGCGCCGCCCGCGTCCAGCACCCTGGACGCGCCCTCGGCCGCGGGGCCATGCTGGCCGCCAAACCAGGAGGATGCCGGTGACCATCGAGGTCTGGACCTGGCCGACACCCAACGGCCACAAGGTGCATATCGCGCTCGAGGAACTCGGCCTGGCCTACAAGGTCGTGCCGGTGAACATCGGCGCCGGCGAGCAGTTCCGGCCGGAATTCCTGGCGATCACGCCGAACCACCGCATCCCCGCGATCGTGGACCCCGACGGGCCGGGCGGGAAGCCGCTTCGCCTCTTCGAATCAGGTGCGATCCTGATCTACCTCGCGGAGAAGGCGGGGGCGCTGATCCCGAAGGACCCGGCCGCGCGCTACGCCTGCCTGCAATGGCTGATGTTCCAGATGGGCGGCGTGGGCCCGATGTTCGGGCAGTATGGCCACTTCAACAACTACGCGCCCGAGAAGATCCCCTACGCGATGGAGCGCTACGCGAAGGAGGTGCAGCGCCTGCACCGCGTGCTGGAAAAGCGGCTCTCGGAAGCGCCCTACCTGGCTGGCGCCGACTACTCGATCGCCGACATCGCGACCTTCCCCTGGTTGCGCTTCCCGGAGCGGCGCGGCGTGAATCTCGACGACTTCCCGAATGTAAGGCGCTGGCATGATGCGGTCGCGGCGCGTCCGGCGGTGCAGCGTGGCGTGGAGGTGCTCTCGGAGCGCCAGCGCCGCGGCAGCATCACCGATGCGGAGCGCGAGAACCTGTTCGGCGCCACGCAGTTCCAGGCAAGGTGATTCATGGCGGAGATAGACCACATCGTGATCGGTGCGCGCACGCTCGAGGAGGGCGCGGCCTATGTGGAACAGCACCTCGGCGTGCGGCCGGGCAAGGGCGGCGTGCATGAGGGGCTCGGCACGCACAACATGCTGCTGGGGCTCGGCAAGGATTGCTACCTCGAGGTCATCGCGCCCGACGCCGACCAGCCGGACCCGGCGCAGCCCCGCATGTTCGACCTCGACAACCCCGCTGTCCGCATGATGCTGGAGGCCGAGCCGAAGCTGCTCGCCTGGGTCGCGCGCACGCCGGTGCTGGATGCGGTGGTGACACGGCTCGGGACGCATCATGCCGGCGAGATCCGCCCGATGAAGCGCGGCAAGCTCACCTGGCGGATGGCGATGCCGCCGCAGAACCAGGACATGGGCAACCTGATCCCCTCCCTGATCCAATGGGATGACGGCAAGGGCGCGGCGGCGAAGCTGCCCGATTCCGGCATCCGTCTGCGGGCGCTCGAAGCGGAGCATCCGGAAGTGGACGCGTTGCGCAACGCGCTCGCCGGGCGGGGCCTGGACGAGGCGGTGAAGCTGCGGCGCAGCCCGCATGCAAGGCTGCTCGCCCGGCTCGCCCTGCCCGACGGGAAGGAGGCGGTGCTGGCGAGCGCCTGAGCGGCGGCATCGCGGCGCTGAAGCGAGACGCCGCGACGTTTTTGAACTAGGTAGTTACAATGTGATACATTAAGACACGTGTCGCCACCGATGGGGCGGCACGGTGGAGGAGGTCATTGCGGGTGCTCGAGTCAGCGGGCAGGCTGGTAGCGCCACACGCTGGCGGGCGGCAGGTTCAGCGGGGTCCAGGCTTCCCGCTTGGCGGTGAGGCCGAGTCTGCGATAGGGCAGGGGCGAGGTGATGCAGTAGGTGTACAGGAGGAAGCCCTTGCCGGGCGCGACGCTCTCCACGGCCGCCACGAATCGCGCCTGCTGCTCGATCGGCAGCAGGACGAGCGGGATGCCGCAGATTGCCGTGCCCACCTTGCCGTGCAGCGCGGGCGGCAGCGCCTCCGCGAGGTTGAAGGCGTCGCCCTGGATGACGTTCACATGAGGCAGGGTGCGGCGCAGATGCTCGGCCATGTCCGGCACGATCTCGACCACCACCAGGCGCTCCGGCGGCACGCCCGAGTCGAGCAGTGCGCGGCTGATCACGCCAGTGCCGGCGCCGAGTTCCACCACCACCTCGTCCTCGGCGCGGCGGACCTGGCGGGCGATGGCGCGGCAGAGCGCCGGCGCGGAGGGGATGATCGAGCCCATCTGCAACGGGTTGGCGAGCCAGCGGCGCAGGAACAGCGAGGTATTCTTCACCTCGCCATGCGAGAGTGCGGCCCGGTCATCCGTCGTGGCGCTGGACATGGTCATCTCCTTGTCAAAATCCCGCTTGACAAATTCGTGACAGTGTGCTCGCGGGATCAGTGCTGTTCCATAGCCGCTTCCCGCGCGTCGCGCCAAGTGGCGCGGGCGGAGGCGGCATGACTGCGCGCGTGCTCGTGGTGGACGACATCGCCACCAATCTGCGCCTGCTCGAAGCCAAGCTGCTCAACGAGTATTACGAGGTGGCGCTCGCCGCCTCGGGCGAGGAGGCGCTGGCCACCGTCGGGCGCTGGATGCCCGATGTGGTGCTGCTCGACGTGATGATGCCGGGGATGGACGGCTACGAAGTCTGCCGCCGCCTCAAGGCGCAGCCAGCCACCCAGCACATCCCGGTCGTCATGATCACCGCGCTGACCGACCAGGCCGAGCGCGTGCGCGGGCTGGAGGCCGGCGCGGACGACTTCCTCTCGAAGCCGGTGGATGACGCGACGCTCTTCGCCCGGCTGCGCGCGCTGCTGCGCGTGAAGCAGGTGCTGGATGCCTGGCGGCTGCGCGCCGAGACCGCGCGCGACCTGGGCTTCGAGCCGCCGCCGGGGCCATCCCTCTCGATCGCGGGCTCGCGCGCGCTGGTGGTGGATGAGGACCGCGCCGAGAGCGAGGGGCTTGCCCGCCTGCTCGGGACGGACGGGCTCGAGGTCCGGCTCTGCACCAGCCCGGCCGAGGCGTGGAACCTGCTGCTCGACGGCATGCAGGACATCGTGCTGCTGAGCCTCTCGCTCGATGGCGGCGACGCGCTGCGCCTCGCCTCGCGGCTGCGCGCCGAATCGCTCACGCGGGACGTGCCGCTGCTGCTGGTGGCCGATGCGGCGCAGAAGGGGCTCGTGCTGCGCGGCTTCGACCTCGGCGCGAACGACCATGTGCTGCGACAGGTGGATCCGAACGAGCTCCGTGCGCGGGGGCGCAACCAGATCCGCCGAAAGCGCTACCAGGAACGGCTCCGCGCCGAGCTCGACCGTTCGCTGGAACTGGCCGTCACCGATCCGCTGACCGGGCTGCGCAACCGCCGCTATGTCCGGCGCCACCTGGAAGGCGTGTTGCGAAACGCCGGCGCGGCGGTGCTGCTGATGGACGTGGATCGCTTCAAGTCGGTGA
>VFQR01001311.1_pt1 | contig 19846 bp, 16 predicted proteins | sample 3512321 | NCBI WGS metagenome assembly VFQR01 (sample SAMN10412374, study PRJNA504923) | tailings metagenome | isolation source: Relicate 3 Philex TSF1 revegetated site | place: Philippines: Tuba, Benguet | collected 2017-08-29
TACGGCCTCGGCAAGCTCGCCAATGCCCTCGAACTCGGCTGCGACTGCCTCGGCCACATCCACTATTTCGACGTGCCGATGGCCGACGACGAGGGCAACCCCATCGTCATGCCCAACGCCATCTGCATGCACGAGGAGGACTACGGCCTGTTGTGGAAGCACTACGAGATGCGCACCGGAGTGTTCGAGGCCCGCCGCTCGCGCCGCCTCGTCATCTCGTTCTTCGCAACCGTCGGCAATTACGACTATGGCTTCTACTGGTACCTCTACCAGGACGGGACGATCCAGCTGGAGGCCAAGCTCACCGGCATCATCCAGACCGCTGCCGTCGCGCCCGGAAAGACCTATCCCTGGGGCGGCATGGTGGACGAGGGCCTCGGCGGCCCGACGCATCAGCACTTCTTCAACGTGCGCATGCACATGGCCCTCGACGGCGAGGGCAACACCGTCACAGAGCACGAATTCGTGCCGCGGCCCTGGGGCACCGACAACCCCTACGGCAATGTCTTCGACACGACCACGCGGGTACTCGCCAACGAGCGCGACGCCGCCCGCGAGGCGGACGGGCGAACAGGCCGCTACTGGAAGATCACCAATCCCAATGTCGCCAACAGCGTCGGCAAGCCGACCGGCTACAAGCTGATCGTCCAGCCGAGCCCGCTGATGCTGGCGCAGGAGGGCTCGACGGTGGCCCAGCGCGGCGGCTTTGCCACCAGGCACGTCTGGGTGACGCCCTTCGACCCCAGGGAGAAGTACGCCAGCGGCGACTATCCGAACCAGCATGCCGGCGGCGACGGCCTGCCGGCCTATGTGAAACAGGGCCGCTCCATCGAGAATGCGGACCTCGTGGTCTGGCACTCCTTCGGCCACACCCACGTCTGCAAGCCCGAGGACTTCCCGGTCATGCCGATGGAATATGCCGGCTTCATGCTGAAGCCGAACGGGTTCTTCTCGGAGAACATCGCAATGGACCTGCCCGCGGAGAAGAACCACGCCAGCGTGCAGAACGGGTCGGGCAAGGATGCGAGCGGGGGCGGCGACTGCTGCTGCGGGTGAGCTTTTTCGGAGGCAATCTTCGGCTGCCGCTCACTCCGCCGCGATCAGCTGCTCGGCGCGCCCAAGATCCACGCTCACCAGCGTCGACACGCCGCGCTCGGCCATGGTCACGCCGAAGAGCCGGTTCATGCGGCTCATGGTGATGGGATTGTGGGTGATGACGACGAAGCGCGTGTCGGTGGTGCGCGCCATCTCGTCCAGTAGGTCGCAGTAGCGCTCGACGTTGGCGTCGTCGAGCGGCGCGTCGACCTCGTCCAGCACGCAGATCGGCGCGGGATTGGTGAGGAAGACCGCGAAGATCAGCGCGATGGCGGTCAGCGCCTGCTCGCCGCCCGAGAGCAGCGACAGGGTCTGCGGCTTCTTGCCCGGAGGCTTGGCGAGGATGTCGAGGCCGGCCTCGAGGGGGTCGTCGGACTCCACTAGCTGCAGCTCGGCGGTGCCGCCGCCAAAGAGGGTCGTGAAGAGGCGCTGGAAGTTCTCGTTGACGGTCGCGAAGGAGGCGAGCAGGCGCTCGCGGCCCTCGCGATTGAGCGAGCCGATGCCGCCGCGCAGCTTCTTGATGGCCTCGACCAGGTCGTCGCGTTCGCGGACCATGCCGTCGAACTGCGCCTGGACTTCGGTCAGCTCGTCGTCGGCGCGCAGGTTGACGCCACCCAGGCGCTCCCGCTCGCGTTTCAGGCCATCGAGCTGGTCCTCGATGCGGCGGGCATCGGGGAGCGCCGCATCGGGCGCAAGCCCGGCGATGCGGGTGAGGGCAAGGGGCTCAGACTCGAACTTCTCGGCGATCTCGGCGCCGATCTCGCCGATGCGCTGGCGCGCCGATTCGAGCCGCGCCTCGGCCCGCACGAAGGCCTCGCGGGCCCCGGTCATCGCCTCAAGCGCTGCCCGGGCGGCGCGGTCTGCCGCGGCAAGCGCCGTCTCGCCGGCGGCGAGGGCATCGGCCGCGCCGCGCTGGGCCGCCTCCGCATCGTGGATGCGGGAAATGACCTCGCGGCGCTGCACGGCGAAGGTATCGGGCGCCTCGGCCAGGGCCTTCGCCTCGACGCGCGCCTCCGCCAGGCGCTGTTCGAGGGCGGCGATCTGCCGGCCGGCATTGGCCTGGCGCTCCAGCCACTGGGCACGGTCGCGGGCGATGTCACCGAGGCGGCGGGTGCGCATCTCGGCCTCGCGCTGGAGGCCCTGGGCGTGGGCCCGCGCCTCGGCGAGCGTCGCACGGCCCTGCGCCACCTCCATGCGGATTTCGGCAAGCGCCGCCTCGAGATGCGCCGTCTGACCCAGGCCTTCGAGCGCGGTGACGGCATCGGCCTTCACCGCCACCGCTTCGTCGACGCTGGCCTTGAGGCGGGAGCGCGCCTCGACAAGTGCAGCGAGGCGGGTGACGACGGCGGAGGCGTCCCGCTCGGCGGCGGCGAGCTGGTCCCGCAGGGCATCGGCCCGGCGCTGGGCGGCGCGCCAGCCGTCGCGGGCGGCCTGCTCTCGCTCGGCACAGGCCTTGACCACGCCGACGGCGACATCGGCCAGCTTCTTCAGGTCTTCGACCTTCGCCCTGGCGGTCACCAGCTCCTTCTCGAGATCGCCGAGGCGGTTGCGCTCGGCGAGGCGGCGGGCGGCGGCGGTCGGGGCATTGGCGGCGACGACGAAGCCGTCCCAGCGCCAGAGGTCGCCTTCGCGGGAGACGAGGCGCTGTCCCGGGCGAAGCCGGGACGCGAGGCGCGGGCCGTCCGCCCTGGCGACCAGGCCGATCTGGGCGAGACGCCGGGCGAGCTCGGCAGGCGCCTTCACATGGTCCGACAGGCGCTCTGCGCCCTCGGGAAGCGCCGGGTCGCCGGATGCGTCGGCGCCCGCCCAGTGCTGGGGCGAGGCCGAGGCGGTCGGCGCGTCGAGGTCGTCGCCGAGTGCCGCGCCCAGCGCAGTCTCGTAGCCCTTGGCGACAGAAATGGCCTCCAGCACCGGCGGCCACATCGACTTGTGGGCGACGTTGAGGATCTTGGAGAGGGTGCGGACCTCGGTGTCGATCCGCTGCACGGTGCGCTCGGCATCGGCGAGCGGCCGGCGCGCATCGCCCTCCTGGCTGCGCGCGACCGCATGGGCCTTCTCGGCGGCGACCGCCTCGCCCTCGGCGGCAGCGAGGGCCTCGGCGGCGGATGCGAGTTCGTCCTTGAGCGCCGCGAGGCGAACGGCATGGTCGGAGCCCGCCTCCAGCCTTGCCGTCTCGGCATCGATGTCGCCGAGCTGGCCCTCGAGGCGCATGAGCCGTTCGCCCGCATCGCGGATGGAGCGCTCCAGCTGGTTCCGGCGGGCGACGACCTCGGCGAGGGTCGACGTCGCCTCGGAGAAGGCCTTCTCCAACTGCGCCAGGGCCGATTCGGCCGCGGCGACGCGGGCGGCGCCTTCGGCCTCGGCGCCCTTCGCCCCTTCGGCTGCGGCGCGCAGGCCCGCTTCTTCCTCCGTCAGCCGGGCGATGACACCGTCGGCGTCTGCCCCGAGCGACCGCTCGCGGGCAATGTCGCCGTCGAGCTGGGCGACGCGGCGATCGAGCTCCGCCATGCGCTCGCGGGCGCGCTTCTCCTCGCCGTCGAGCTGGTCACGGGCGAGAACGAGCCTGTGCAGGGCCGCGCCCGCCTTGGCGGCCTCATCGCGCAGGGCGGGGAGCTGGTGGGCGGCGACTGCCTGGTTCTTGGCGGCCTCGGCCTGCTCGGTCGTGCGCTCGGCGACGACGCGGGTCTCGAGCTCAACCAGCCGCTCGGCCTCGCGGACGAGGTCGCCGGCCTCCCGGAACTTGAGATAGGCGAGGGTCGCCTCCGCCTTGCGGATATCGGCGGACAGGCCGCGATAGCGCACGGCCTGACGGGCCTGGCGCTTCAGTCCCTCGAGCTGGCTCTCGATCTGGGAGAGCACGGTCTCAAGACGGTCAAGATTGGTCTCGGCGGCCTTCAGGCGGGTCTCGGCCTCGTGGCGGCGGGCGTGGAGGCCGGCGATGCCGGCGGCTTCCTCGAGGATGCGGCGGCGCGACTGCGGCTTGGCGCTGATGATCTCGCCGATCTGGCCCTGACGGACGAGCGCGGGCGAGCGGGCGCCGGTGGAGGCGTCGGCGAAGAGGATCTGCACGTCGCGGGCGCGCACCTCGCGGCCGTTGATCTTGTAGAGCGAGCCCGCCTCGCGCTCGATCCGGCGCGACACTTCCAGAATGTCGTGGTCGTTGAACTGCGCCGGGGCGAGGCGCCGGCTGTTGTCGACGGTCAGCATCACCTCGGCGGTGTTGCGGGCGGGACGATTGCCGGAGCCGGAGAAGATGACGTCGTCCATGCCGGACGCGCGCATGTTCTTGAACGAGTTCTCGCCCATCACCCAGCGCAGCGCCTCGACCAGATTCGACTTGCCGCAGCCGTTCGGGCCGACGACGCCCGTCAGGCCCGGCTCGATCAGGAAATCCGTCGGCTCCACGAAGGTCTTGAAGCCGTGAATGCGGAGGCGGGAGAACTTCATCGCGCCGGTCGGTCCGTGGCCCCTTGGGTGATGAGACGATGAACCTGCCATGGATCGGGTCTGGACGCCATATCTAGCGTCTCCGGATCAGCGCAGCCTCAACATCTTGCTAGATGAACCTTGGGCGGCGGGCCGTGCGGGGGCAAGCGCCGGGGCAGTCCTTGTGCACAGGAAGCGTGGCTTATCCCCCGGCCGGGGCGGCAGGAGCTGCGGTATTGCACCGCACGGCGAACCACTGGGTCTGCCGGCCGGCATGGTGTAGAAACACAGCAGAATCAGAAGGATGGAGACCAATCCATCCACGGAGGAAACCCATGGGCACCAAGTCCCAACCCATCCCGCCGAAGGGCCTCAGGCTCGAGGACCGATACGGCCAGGTCGGCCTCAAGGCCGTCGCCGGCGCGATCAGGCCGTCGAAGCCGTCCAAGACCGGCTGAGCCACCGCCAGTGCGCGGTCCACAAACGGAAACGGCGGCCCAGTGGCCGCCGTTCGCTTAATACTAGGCCTCGTGTCAGCCAGCCGTCCGCTTCAGCGGACGATGACCTTCGTGCCGACGCCGACCCGATTGTAGAGGTCGATCGCATGCTCGTTGTGCATGCGGATGCAGCCCGAGGACACCGCCTCGCCGATCTGCAGCGGCGAGTTGGTGCCGTGAATGCGATAAAGGGTGTCGCGGCCGTTCTGGTAGAGATAGAGCGCGCGCGAACCGAGCGGGTTCTGCGGCCCCCCCTCCATGGACACGGGCAGAGTCGGCCAGCGGCGGCGCATCTCGGCCGGAGGCGTCCAGCGCGGCCACTCGGCCTTGCGCTGGATGGTGGCGGTGCCGGTCCAGCCGAAGGCCTCGTTGCCGACAGCCACCTGGTAGCGGATGGCGGTGCCGCCGTCCTCGACGAGGTAGAGATGCTTGGTCGAGGTCTCGACGACGATGGTGCCGGGGCGCTCCGCGGTGCGGTAGGGCACGCGCAGCGGCATGCGCCAGTAGTCCATCTCCACCTGAGGCGCCTGCGCCATCAGGGTCCGGTCATGCTCGGAAATGGGCTGGGTCGAGCTGACCGTCTGGTTGTTGCAGCCCGCAAGGGCCACGGCCATCACTGCAATTACGCCCCACCGCATGTTTCGATCCTCTCAAGGGAACCCTGGCGAGCGCGCAACCGCCATCGCGGCACGCCCATGGTCTTCCACCGTGGCAACGGTTGTGGCGAAGGCTTGACGCGAGGTCAACGGTCGCCATCGCAATATCGCTCGGAAAGGCATGACGCTGTTGCATTTCGGCCATGCCGCGCCGCGTCATTGCCGTTGGCCGCGCGCCGCGAATCGATCCCCGCGCCGCCACGATCACTCCACGATCGCAACCCACCGCCGCCGCATCGTCCCTCCATCCTCATCCTCACGTCGGGGCCGGCCCATGCAACCCGCCCGCGACGAATGGAGACGATGATGAAAACCGCCACGGCGGCCCCGAATGCCGAGACGAAGCCCTCCCGCGATGTCCTCGTGGATAGGTATCGCGCCATCGGCATTTCCGCGGTTGCCGCTGCCGTTCCCTTCACCAGGGCCCGCAAGCCCTCCGCCGATCTGTCGACCGCGCGCCATCCGCTCTCCATGGACTGACGGTTTCCCGGCCTTGCCGGATTCTCTCAGGCCTCCCGCATGCCTCTCCTGAATGAACTTCGGGCCGGTCCTCGTGACCGGCCCTTTTTTCATCCCGTCATCCAGCTGCGCACCAGCGACAGGGCGATCGCCACCATGACGCAGGCGATGAGCCCGTCGAGAACGCGCCAGGCGGCCGGCCGGGCGAAGACCGGAGCCAGCAGCCTCGCTCCGAAGCCGAGACCGTAGAACCACAGGGCCGAGGCCGACATGGCGCCAGCCGCGTAGGCGACCCGCGCCGCTCCCTCGAACCGGGCGGAGAGGCTCCCGACCAGCACCACCGTATCGAGATAGACGTGCGGGTTGAGGAAAGTGAAGGCGAGGGTTGCGGCGACAATCCGCAGGATGTCGGTCTCCCCGGCGGACGCAGCGGTGAGGTGCGAGGGAGTCACTGCCCGCCGCGCCGCCATCAGACCGTAGGCGAGAAGAAAGGCGGCGCCGCCGAGCGTCGCGATGGTCAACAGCATCGGCGACCGGCCGACGAGCGTGCCGAGCCCTGCGACGCCAGCGAGGATGAGCAGGGCATCGGACAGCGCGCAGATCGTCGTCACCACCAGCACATGCCGGCGCATCAGCCCCTGCCTCAGGACGAAGGCGTTCTGTGCGCCGATGGCGACGATCAGGCCGAGGCCGATGAGGAAGCCTGTGCCGGCGGGCTGGAGGAGGGAAGCGAGGGTCATGGGCTGCCTCTAGCGACCCGCTCGCCGCGCGGCAATCACGACCCACCGCCTCGTTTTGTCACGTTCCGGTCACCTTCGCCGCCACATGTGCCGAGGCCGCTTTCCAAGCGGCGGTACAAGGGCTAGGCAGGCTGGTCCGTCCATTCGCGGAGCAGACCCATGCTGAATGCCTATGCGGTCCGGAACGAGGCTCTCGTCCGGATCGAGACCTCGCACGACGCCGTTCCCGCCGAGGTGAAGTGGGTCGACCTGCTGCACCCCGAGCAGGGCGAGGACAAGGCGCTGGAACGCTGCCTCGGCATCGAAATCCCGACACGCGAGGAGATGCAGGAGATCGAGCCGTCGAGCCGGCTCTATGTCGATCACGGCGTGCGCTACATGACCGCCACCACCCTCTGCAACACGGAGCTGGGCACGCCGAAACTGACCCAGATCTCCTTCGTTCTCGCGCCCGACCGGCTGATCACGGTGCGCTATGACACGCCGAAGCCGATCAACCTCTTCCTCAACCGGGCGCAGAAGCCCGGGACGGTCCAGGGCACGCCCGAATCGATTCTCACCGGGTTGCTCGACAGCATCATCGACCGGGTCGCGGACATCCTCGAGAAGGTGAGCGAGGAAATCGAGCAGGTCTCCACCGACATCTTCCGCAAGACCGGAAGCCGGCGCGACAAGGCGTTCCAGGACGTGCTGCAGACCCTGGGCACCAAGGGCGAGCTGGTCTCCAAGGCGCGGGAGAGTCTGGTCTCGATCAACCGGCTGCTTCTGTTCCTCGCCACCGAAATCGAGGGCAACAAGGTGTCGAAGGATGTCCGGGCGCTGCTGAAGAGCCAGAGCCGGGATAGCGAGTCCCTGACCCAACATTGCGATTCCCTGTCGAACAAGATCACCTTCCTGCTCGACGCCACGCTCGGCCTGATCGGCATCGAGCAGAACAACATCGTCAAGATCTTCGCGGTGCTCTCGGTGGTGTTCATGCCGCCGACGCTGGTCGGCACCATCTACGGCATGAACTTCAAGCAGATGCCGGAACTCGCCTGGGACCTCGGCTATCCCATGGCGATCTCGCTGATGATCCTGTCCGGCGTGCTGCCCTACCTCTACTTCCGCAAGAAGGGCTGGTTGTAGGCGCCAGCCCTTCCTGTCCCGCATCAGCCCGCGGCGAGGCGGCGGGCGCCGATGACCTGCAGCTCCGCGAGGATGCCGACGAAGACGGCCTGCGCCGCCACGAAGACGGTGCCGAGCATGTTCGGCACGACCTTGCCCGACATCAGAAGCCAGAGGCTGGCGACCACCCACACGGCATTGAGGATGGCGACCGTCAGGCCGAGCGATCGGCTGGCGGGTGTCCGTGTCGCGGCAAAGGCGACAAAGGCCACGAAGGGAATGAAGGACAGGCCGACACCCCGCAGCAGCGGCACCGGCAGGTTCAGGAGCGGCCCGAGGACGCCGCCGCCGGCAATGAGCATGACTCCCATGGCGCCGGAGGTCACGGCATCGAGCGCCAGCACCCGGCGCAGATAGGTCGATGCGTCCGGAGCACGGAAGAGGGCGAAGGCGAGGGAGGCGGCTTGCGACATGACGGTCTCCTTTTCGGCGGCGGCGGGGGATCCGAACCGCGATGACGGGGAGAATGTCGCCGCCGCTGCGGCTGGTCGATTACCTCGCAGGTCATTGGTCGGGCGCCGCCGGCGGAGCTAGTCTTTCGCGATGACGACACGATCCGCCGCCGCCCGCCCTGCCAGCCGCACCATCGGCGACCTGTTGCGCGACTGGCGCCAGCGCCGCCGCCTGAGCCAGATGGACCTCGCGCTGGAAGCCGAGATCTCGACGCGCCACCTCAGCTTCGTGGAGACCGGCCGGGCAACGCCGAGCCGGGAGATGGTGCTGCGGCTCGCCGAGAGCCTCGACATCCCGCTGCGCGAACGCAATGCCATGCTGGTGGCGGCGGGTTTCGCACCGATGTTCCCCGAGCGAAACCTCGACGACCCGTCCCTCGCCGCGGCGCGGCGCGCCATCGACCTCGTGCTGGCGGGGCACGAACCCTATCCAGCGCTGGCCCTCGACCGGCACTGGACCATCGTCGCCCACAACCGGGCCATCGCGCCGTTCCTCGAGGGTTGCGCCGCGGACCTCCTGACACCGCCGGTCAACATGGTGCGCCTGTCGCTGCATCCGCAGGGCATCGCACCTCGGATCGACAACCTCGGCGAGGTCAGGGCCCATGTTGTGGCGCGGCTGAGGCGTCAGATCGAGCTGACCGCCGATCCGGTGCTGGAATCACTCCTGGAGGAGATTTCGGCCTGGCCCGTGCCATTCTCCCAGCCGCATCCGCGCAAGGGCCAGGAAGCGGAGCAACTGTTCATCCCGGTCAGGCTCAGGACCGCGGCGGGACCGCTGACCCTGATCTCGGCGACGACCGTCTTCGGCACGCCGGTGGACGTAACGCTCGCCGAACTCGCCATCGAGACGTTCCTGCCGGCGGATGCCGAGACGGCCGAGAGGCTGAGGACGATGATGGCGGGGTAGCCCCCTGCCGTCACACGTGCTGGCCGCCGTTGATGTGGATCTCGGCACCGTTGAGATAGCTCGAGGTCTCGGTGCAGAGCACGTAGATGATCTTGGCGACCTCGTCCGGCGTGCCGAGCCGGCGCATGGGGATCTGCTCGACGATCTTCTCCGTGCCCGGCGACAGGATGGAGGTGTCGATCTCGCCGGGGGCGATGGCGTTCACCCGGATGCCGTGGGGCGCGAAGTCGGCGGCCATCTCGCGGGTGAGGCCGGCGAGCGCCGCCTTGGAGGTGGCGTAGGCCGCGCCGGCGAAGGGATGGACCCGCGAGCCGGCGATGGAGGTGACGTTGACGACCGAACCCTTGGCCTCGGCGAGTTCCTTCAAGAGCCCGCGGGCCAGCAGGATCGAAGCGAAGAAGTTCACCTGGAAGACCTGCTGCCAGACCTTCAGGGGCGTGTGCAGCGAATCGAGTCGCGCGCCGCCTTCGTCCTTCGGAGAGATGCCGGCATTGTTGACGAGGGCCTCGAGCCGGCCGCCGACGAGGCGCCCGCGGATCTCGTCGATCGCCCGCTCGGTATCGGCGGGGTCGGCGAGATCGACCTGGATATGGTCCTCGGGACCCATCTCCCACGGGCAGTTCTCGGGAAAGGGCTGGCGCGAGCAGGTGATGACCCGCCAGCCGGCCGAGGAGAAACGCTTCACCGTGGCGTGTCCGATGCCGCGGCTGGCGCCGGTGAGGAGCAGGGTACGGCGGATCTGGTTCACGGGTGGCTTCCTCGGCTGGCGCGGACCCGGCGCGATGTCCGCGCCCGTTCATAGAGCCATCGCGCCCGCCTGCCTATGGGCGGGCGACGACGATCAGGGGTAGAGCCGGAGCTTCTGCGCCCAGGGTTCCGAGGGCGCCGGACGCGTGAACTGCACCCGGTCATGCAGGCGGAAGGGGCGATCGTGCCAGAACTCCATGGAAACCGGCAGGATGCGGTAGCCGGTCCAGTGCGCCGGACGGGGCACCTCGCCGATGGCGTGCCTCGCCGTGTAGGTCGCGACCGCCTTCTCCAGCGCGAAGCGGCTTTCCAGCGGGCGCGACTGCTGGCTCGCCCAGGCACCGATGCGGCTGCCGCGCGGGCGCGAGGCGAAATACTCGTCGGCCTCGGCATCGGTCACCCGCTCGATCGGACCGCGCACCCGCACCTGGCGGCGCAGCGACTTCCAGTGGAACACCACCGCTGCCTTCTTCTGGCCGTCCAGCTCGGTGCCCTTCTGGCTCTCGGTATTGGTGTAGAAGACGAAACCCCTGACATCGACGCCCTTCAGGAGCACCATGCGGACGTTGGGCAGGCCGTCGGCGTCGACAGTCGCCAGCGCCATGGCGTTGGGATCGTTGGGTTCCGAGCGGGTCGCATCGGCGAGCCACTGGTCGAAGAGCACGAAGGGCTCGTCGTTCAGGGTGAAATCATCGTCACTCGAACCGGACATTAACGAACTCCGATGTTCACTGCGCCCCAGAGCGGAAGTGGCTCCGGAGTTGTACGCGTATGGGCGAGACGGCTGGCGTTCGCCAAGTCTATAGCGGAGGAGGGGTGGCGCGCCCATGCCCTGCGACGCGCTATCGCCCATGCCCCCGCCGCGTGGCAAGCCTCGCCAGCGCGGGGCTCTTCCTGTTCCTGCAGGGCTGTACGGTGGCATTGCCCTCCCTGTGGGAGCGCGCCAATGTCGCCCCGCCCGGCACCGCGCAGATGCGTCAGGCGGCCAGCGACGAGCCGACGACCACGGGTTCTGTCCGCCGCCCCGCTGAAGCCGCCGCCACCACTCCGGCGGGCACCCTGCCTATTCCGCAGGGCGACTGGGACGCCGCGAAAGCCGTCCTGATGGAAGCCCTGGCCGATCGTACCGACACGCCGAGCCTGCCGTGGAGCAATGCCCAGAGCGGCATGAGCGGGACGGTCACCGCCCTGCAGCGCGCCGGAGCCGCCGGCGGGCAGACATGCCGCGACTTCCTCGGCAGCGCCATCAAGGACGGCAAGGAGGTCTGGTTCGACGGCCGCGCCTGCCGCACGACCGGTCCCTGGGCCGTGGTGGAACTGAGGCCGTGGCGCCGCAGCTGAGCGGCGCGCTCGCGAACTTGTGAATGTCTGCCGCCGTCCCCACATTCGGCGGCGAACCCACACCACCGGGACGTCCCTCCGGGCGCCCTTTCCAAGGACCACCATGGCTCGCGATCCCTATGACGTCATCGGCGTCGCGCGCTCGGCGAGCGCCGACGAGATCAAACGCGCCTTCCGCAAGAAGGCGAAGGCCCTTCATCCCGACGCCAACCCGAAGGATGACAAGGCCCAGGACCGCTTTGCGGAACTGAACAATGCCTACGAGCTCCTGTCCGACGCCGACAAGAAGCGGCAGTTCGACCGCGGCGAGATCGATGCCGAGGGCAAGCCGCGATTCGCCGGCTTCGAGGGCTTCGGCGGCGGGCGCCCGGGCGGCGGTCCCGGCGGTCCGAACGCCGAGACCATCTTCGAGACCTTCAACTTCGGACGCGACGGGTTTCGCCGGGGTGGCGGACAGGGACGCGGCCAGCAGGGCGGCCCGCCGCCGATGGACGAGTTCTTCGACATCCTCTCCGGCATGACCGGTGGGCCGGCCGGCGGTCGCGGACGTGGCCGGGGGCACAGCCCCTTCGACCAGGATTTCGGCCCGCCACCCGCCGGCGAGGACGTGACGCTCACCCTCAAGGTGCCGTTCCTCGATGCCGCCCGCGGCTCGACGCAGCGGGTGGTGCTGCCGTCGGGCGAATCCATCGACCTGAAGATTCCGCCGGGGACCCGCGAGGGCCACCGGATGCGGCTGCGCGGAAAGGGCAAGGCGGCGAGCCTCGGGCGGCCGCCCGGCGACGCCTATGTCGTGGTGTCGGTCGAGCCACATCCGGCCTTCCGTGCCGACGGCAAGGACCTGCGACTGGACCTGCCGATCGCCCTCGACGAGGCCATTCTCGGCGGCAAGGTGCGCGCTCCGACGCTCGACGGCGAGGTGGAGCTGACCCTTCCCGCCATGACCTCCTCGGGAAAGACCTTCCGCCTGCGCGGCAAGGGGATGGCCGGTGACGGCGGACCGGGCGACCTCTATGTCACCGTGCGCATTGTCCTCCCCGAGGCGAGCGCCGATCTTGAGGGCTTCGCGCGCGTCCTGAAGGAACGACGCAAGGGCGACCCGCGCGACGGCATGTGACAGGCCGGGGGCCGATGCTGCAGCTTGACCACCTCACCGTCATCGCCCCCGACCTCGCCGAGGGCGTGGCGCATGTGCGGGACTGCCTCGGCCTCGACGTGCCCTTCGGCCAGCGCCACGCCTACATGGGCACCCACAACCACCTGCTGCAGCTCGGCGGGACAGTCTATCTCGAGATCGTCGCCGTCGACCCCGATGGCCGCCATCCCGGGCGCGCCCGATGGTTCGGGCTGGACGATTCGACCCGCGTCCGCGCCGACTGGGACAAGGGGCGCCGCCTCCGCGGCTGGGTGGCCCGCACCGATGCCATCAACGACGTGCTGCGGGGGCGCGAGGCGATCTTCGGCCGCAAATGCAGCCTGCCGCCCGAGGCGGCCGTCTTCGACTTCGCCATTCCCGAAGACGGTTCGCTGCCTCTCGACGGCGCGGCCCCGTCGATCATCGACCGGCGCGGCCGGACGCGCTCCATGGCGGCGATCGCCGACCTCGGGGCGAGGCTCGTCTCCTTCACTCTCGAGCATCCCCAGGCCGACGAAATCGAGACGCTCTATCGCGGGCTCGGCATGAGCGGGGCGCCGACGGTCCGCCCCGGTCCGCTCGCGGCTTATCGCGCCCTGATCGACACGCCCGCGGGACCGCGGGAGCTGACCTAGGGGCAGGCCGCGCGATCAGGCCCGGCGGCCCCCCGAAGCGCGCGTGGCGGCGGCGCTACGGGTCGTTACGCCTTGCACCTCGGGCATCTCAATGGCATAGGGTCCGGCTGATTTTGCGGGCGGATCGCCGGGCGAGGAACGACATGGCAGGCATCATGAAGGGCAAGCGCGGCCTCATCATGGGGGTGGCGAACAATCGCTCCATTGCCTGGGGCATCGCCAAGGCCTGCGCCGATCAGGGCGCCGAGCTGGCCTTCACCTTCCAGGGCGAGGCGCTGGAGAGGCGCGTCAGGCCGCTGGCGGCCGAGGTGGGCGGCCATGTGGTCGGCCATTGCGACGTGACCGACAGCGCCAGCATCGACGCGGTCTTCGCGGAGACCGAGAAGGTCTTCGGCAAGCTCGACTTCCTGCTGCACGCCATCGCCTTTTCCGACAAGGACGAGCTCACCGGCCGCTATGTCGACACGACCGAGGGCAATTTCACCAAGTCGCTGCTGATCTCCTGCTATTCCTTCACGGCCATCGCCCAGCGCGCCGAGAAGCTGATGGTCGACGGCGGCTCGCTGCTCACCCTCACCTATTACGGCGCCGAGAAGTGGATGCCGCACTACAACGTCATGGGCGTCGCCAAGGCGGCGCTGGAGGCGAGCGTGCGCTACATGGCGGCCGACCTCGGCGAGAAGAACATCCGCGTCAACGCCATCTCGGCCGGGCCGATCAAGACGCTCGCCGCCTCGGGCATCGGCGATTTCCGCTACATCCTGAAGTGGAACGAGTACAACTCGCCGCTGCGCCGCACCGTCTCCATCGAGGAGGTGGGCGATTCCGGCATGTACCTCCTATCGGACCTCTCGCGCGGCGTGACCGGCGAGGTGCATCACGTCGACGCGGGCTACCACGTCGTCGGCATGAAGAACCCGCACGCCCCGGACATCGGCTCGCTCTGAGAGCGGCCGGCGCCGGTCCTGCCGGCTCCTATTCCTCGTCTTCCTCGTCCTCGTCGACCGCCACCACGGCCTGGCGCGCCGACTGCTGGCGCGACCACATGGTGGCGTAGAGCCCGCCATGCCTGATGAGCTCGTCGTGGGTGCCGGTCTCGACGATGTGGCCGGTCTCCAGCACGATGATGCGGTCGGCGGTGACGACCGACCCCAGCCGGTGGGTGACCGAGACGACGGTGCGGGTCTCGGCGATGCGGCGCAGGGTTTCGTTGAGCTTGGATTCGGTCTCGGCGTCGAGGGCGCTGGTTGCCTCGTCGAGAACCAGGACGGCGGGGTTGCGCACCAGGGCGCGGGCAATGGCGACGCGCTGGCGCTGGCCGCCGGAGAGCTGCCCGCCGCGCTCGCCCACCGTCGTCTCATAGCCGTTCGGCAGCGAGGCGATGAAGTCGTGGACCTCGGCCTGGCGTGCCGCCGCCTCGATCTCGGCCATCGTGGCCTCGGGGTGGGCCATGCGGATGTTCTCCGCGATGGTGGTGTTGAAGAGGAAGCTCTCCTGAAAGACCACCGCCATCTGGGCGCGCAGCGAGGCCTGCGAGACGGTGCGGATGTCGGTGCCGTCGATGGTGACCCGGCCTTTGAGCGGGTCGTAGAAGCGCATCAGCAGGTTGAGGAAGGTGCTCTTGCCCGAACCCGAGGGCCCGACGATGCCGAGGAAGGACCCCTTTGGCACCGTGACGTTGAGGCCCTCGGTGCGGAACGAGGTACCGGGATAGGAGAAGGCGACGTTTTCGAAAACGATCTCCCGACGGAACGGCGCGAGTTCGCCGGCATCCGGCGCATCGACCATGGTGGGGCGGACCGCCAGCATGTCGTTGAGGTGGCGGATGGAGCCTGCCGCCTGCGCCATGGTCGGCACGTACTGGGTGACGTTGGTCAGGGCATAGCCCATCGACAGGAAGACGCCCTCGAAGGCGATGATGGTGCCGACCGTGATGCGGTCGGTGAAGGCCCAGTAGGCACCGAGGGCGAAGACGGCGATGTGGATGACATAGAGGCCGGTCTGGGCGGTGCGCTCGACCAGGGCGGAGGAGAAGTTGGTGCGCCTCGCGACACCGACCCAGGTGGTGTTCAGGCCGGCGAAGTGCAGGCGCGCGCGCCCCGCCATGCCGAAGGCCTTGATCACCGGCTGCGCAGCAACGTTCTCCTGCACCGCGCTGATGAGTTTTCCCTCGGTCTGGCGCTTGTCATAAGCGAACAGGAAGGCCTTGCGGGCGAAGATGCGCGGCCACCACAGGATCATCGGGAAGATCAGTGCGGCGATCATTCCCAGCCAGATGTCGAACATGAACATCAGGATGGAGGCATAGATCACCTCCATGAAGGGCATGACGAAGCCGGGAACGAAGGCGACCAGCGCCGCCTCCAGCGCCACCAGATCTCCGGAGAAGCGCGACAGCACCGTTCCCGTCGGCGTGGTGTGGAAGAACGGCATGGACATCGACTGGACGTGGTCGAAGAGCCTCTGCCGGATGTCCTTGGTGATGTCGGCGAAGAGCCGCGTGTAGACGTAGTCGGCGAGCAGGGCGACGCCCGAGACCGCGATGGCGGCGACGCCCATGAAGACCAGCGAATTGATGAGGGCGCGCCATTCCTTTTTGATCAGACCCTCGTCGATCAGATATTGCGTCACCAGCGGGAACGAGAAGTTCAGCGCCGCTTCGGTGAGGATCAGCACGACCAGAATGGCGATGGTCGTCTTGTAGGGGGATGCGAAGGGCGCGAGGAAGCGCGCCATGAGCCTGAGGTCGTCGACGCTGACGTCCTCCTCCTCCTCTTCGTCCTCGTCATCCGGCTCGACGTAGTTCTTGTCCTGGCTCATGACGGATCTTGGACGATGATGGGGCGGGGGAAGGGGCGCTCTCGGTCGCGGCCGACTTCGGGCTGCCGTTCCTCATGCCCCATTCCGTAACAGGATGCATCCGAAATCACAGAGAGGCCGCGAAATGAAAAGGGCCGGACCTTGAGGTCCGGCCCGATCATGTGTCGGCGCGGGCCGCGTCAGCGGCCGCCGGCCACGAGGCGCAGCTTGGAGGTCGGCCCCTTCTGGCGGCCGGCCATCAGCTTCTCCACCCACTTGGCCGCGTCGGGCTTGGCGTAGAAGCAGTAGCGCATGGTCTCCATGTCCGGATACCAGGGGAAGTCGCCCTCATTGGCGTCGCACTCGATCTTCCACGCCTTCTTGAGGATCTTCTGGTCGTGGACCGCCGGGCGCCAGCCGTGGCGCTGGAAGCGCTCCGACCACTGCCAGGTGGATTCCAGCGTCAGGACGCCGTCGAAGACGTCATGGTACTCGATGACCTCGCGGGTCATGTCGGCGGTGATGCCACCGAAGAAGATGCCGATGCGGGTGACGCGGTAGAGCTCCTGGATCGCCTTGTCGATCAGCTCCTCCGGCACGTAGCAGAGGCAGGTATCGTAGATGACGTCGAAGGACTGGTCCTCGAACGGCAGGTTGGTGACGTCGCCGAGCAGGTTGCGGTGCAGCCAGTCCTTCGGCGTCTGGGCGTGGACGTGGCGCGAGTTCTCGATGCCCCAGGCGTCGATGCCGATATCGGCGAAGCACTTCAGCGTCAGGCCGGAGGCCGAGCCCACGTCGAGGAGGGTGTAGGGCGGCTTGATGCCGAAGATGCACTCGTAGAGGTCGGCATTGTACTGCTCGTCGAAATACTCGCGGAAGCTCTCCTCGTAGGAGAGGCCGACGGCATATTCGTCGTGGTAGTCGTCGGTCAGCGTGGACTCGACGAAGCCCTCCTCGACGACGCCCTTCTGCTTCTCCAGGGCGGCCTTCTTGCGGGCGCCGGAATAGGCGGCGCCGCGCAGCTTGCCCATCATCATGTCGACGACGAAGTTGGCGCTGTCATAGGCGCCGTTGACGGTCGAGTCGAAGAGGTAGTCGCCGACGAGATAGAGGTTCGGCAGCACCTTGCCGTCGGGCTGGTGGCGCTCGCGCAGTTCGGGGGCCGGATGGGCGCCCGGCAGGCCGGAGATGGTGCCCACCCAGCGCTGGACCCTCGCGTCCATGAACTGCTTCTTGGCCGTGGCGATGAGCTCGGCGGGAAGCGAATCGAGCGCGCGGGCGACGAGGTCGTCGTCCGACAGGTTCGACAGCGCCAGCGCATGGGTCGCCGGAATGAGCCAGCCGAGCACGCCGTGCTTGGAGGGATGGCGGGCGGTCTCGTCATAGATGCAGGCGCCGCCGAAGGCGTCCGTCATCACGTAGTGACCCTGGAAATGCTCGCTCCAGAACGGCTTCTTGAACTGGACGGTGACGCGCAGATAGTGCGCGGCGTTGTCGTAGCGGGCCTGGTGCTTCTGGATCGCCATGCGGGCGCCGCGACCCTCGAACTCGATCTGGCTGACCCAGTAGTTCGGCACCGCGACCACGACGTGGTCGAACTCGTGGGTCTCGTCGCGACCCTTGCGACGGACGGTGAGGGTGTAGGTGCCGCCCTCGTTGTGGGTGATCTTCGAGACGCGGCTCTGCAGCATGACCTTCGCCGAGATGCGCTCGGCCAGGCCCTCGATCAGCTTCTCGTTGCCGCCGGAGATCGAATAGAGCCGCAGGTACTTCGGATCGTCCATGAGGACGTTCTTCAGGCCGTTGAGCGCGTTGGTCAGCTGCGATTCGGTCGCGACGTCGGAGCGGGCGGCGACCTCGACATACTTGCGGGCCATCTCGTCCGGGATCTCGTCGAGGACCTCGCGGAAGGTCTTCTCGCCCCAGGGGTGCTTGTTGTCGTCGCCCGAATAGCCCTCGTAATACTCGTCGGGCGAGCACATCTCGCGGCACTTGGCGTGGAATTCGTCGAGCGCCTTCAGCGTCGCGTCGCCGAAGTGCTTCTTGATGTCGCGACGGGTGTTGAGGATCTTGCCCTCGAGGATGACGCCCTTGCCGTCCATCGACACGGTGTCGAGTTCCATCACCTCGGTGATCAGGCGCTTCAGCGGGTCCGGGCCGAAGTGGGAGTAGTCGTAGTACTCCGCCACGCCGCGCTCGAACATGGACGACCCCTTCTCGAAGGTGTCGGTCATGATCTTGCCGCCGAGCCGGTCGGAGGCCTCGAAGATCGTCGCCGTGAACAGGCCGTCGCAGAACTTGTCGAGCAGGTAATTGGTGAAGAGCCCACCCGGCCCACCACCCACGATCGCGACACGCGTCATATCCGAGCTTTCGTCCTTGGCCGGGTCGCCGCCGTCATGGCGGTCATCCGGCGGTCATCCGCTGAAATCCCGGAGCCGTGCTATAGCGACGGATTGTTTCCGAATAAAGCCATCGGACGCAGGAAAACCCGCGCAAGATGAATCCGACAGCCCCGCCAGCACGCCCCCGAAGGTTTGTGAGGACCGCATGTTTGCGGAACGGCAACTGAACGCAATCTGAACCGATTGGAGCGAGACCCTTTTCGGCCGCGTCGCACTCAGCGCATCACCGTCGGCAGCCACAGCGCGATGGAAGGAAAGACCATCAGCACGCCCACCGCGAGGATGTAGACGAGCATGAAGGGCAGCACGCCGGTGAAGACGTCGGTGATCGGCCCGCCGTCCTTGCGCATCCCCTGCAGTACGTAGAGCACGGTGCCGTCGGGAGGCGAGATCAGCGCGATCTCCACCATCATCACGACGATGACGCCGAACCAGATGGGGTCGTAGCCGAGCGCCGTGACGACGGGGAAGATGACGGGGATGGTGGTGATCATCATGGAGAAGCCCTCCATGAAGGTGCCGAGCGCCAGGTAGAAGCCGATGATCAGCAGCATGATCGCCCAGGGCGGCAGCGGCATGTCGGCGACAACCTTGGCGAGGGCCTGCGGCACGCCGAGCGCGGTGAAGACGTAGTTCAGCAGATAGGCGCCGAAGAGGATGAGGCCGATCAGCGCCGTGTTGCGCGCCGTCGCCTCGGCCGAATCGTTGAGCATCCGGAAGCTGAGCTTGCCGTCGAGCGCCGCCAGCACGATCGCGGCGACGACGCCGAGGGCCGCCGATTCGGTCGGTGTCGCGAGACCGCCATAGATGGTGCCGAGGACGATCAGGATCAGCGCTGCGGTCGGCAGCAGGTCGATGAGGCTGCGGAACTTCTCGCCCCAGCTGTAGACGGGACCGTCGGGATCGCGGGGGGCGGCAGTCTTCGCCTTCATCAGGATGACGGCGATGAACAGCGCCACCACGAGGATGCTCGGACCGATGGCGGCGATGTAGAGGGCGCCGACCGAGGTCTCGGTGATCAGGCCGTAGATGATGAAGGTGATGCCCGGCGGGATGAGGTTGCCGAGCGCGCCGCCGGCCGCCAGCGAGCCGAGCACCATCTTCGGATCGTAGGGCCGGCCGCGGAAGAACGGCAGCGCCACCGATCCCATGGTGGCGGCGGTGGCGACAGAGGAGCCGGAAATGGCGGAGAAGATGCCGGAAGCGGCGATGTTGGTGTGCAGGAGGCCGCCCGGCATGCGGTTCAGCCAGATGTTCAGCGTCCGGTAGAGCCGGTCGGAGAGGCCGGCGCGCAGCAGGATCTCGCCCATCAGCAGGAACAGCGGCACGGCGACCAGCACGAAGCTCGCCGAGGGGTTCCAGATGGTCTGGCCGATGAACAG
>VFQR01001313.1_pt1 | contig 19831 bp, 19 predicted proteins | sample 3512321 | NCBI WGS metagenome assembly VFQR01 (sample SAMN10412374, study PRJNA504923) | tailings metagenome | isolation source: Relicate 3 Philex TSF1 revegetated site | place: Philippines: Tuba, Benguet | collected 2017-08-29
TAAGCACGTTAGAAAATTTGTTTTTGCGAGATCGTCCCTATTGACCTTTAAATTACCAACATTATCAGGACGTATTTACCCTACTCATATACCAGAATATGGTTTGATAGTAAAGTCTTCTACAAAAAAATCAATTTCTAACATTAGTTATCTATAGTATTTATTAATGGGTTACTATACCAATGTCAAAAACAGCAAATTTGTAACAAAATATTAAATATTTGGCAATATTTAGCAATATTTTCAAATTAAGTGTAAAGACAGTGTAATTTGACGATCGCCCTCCCATTCAAATCAGGCGATCGCAATTTTTCATCAAGATGAACATCTTTGTTGACAATAAAACGATGAAGTTGAGATGAAAGCTGTTAGTTATGTGATTGGCTCAGATAACTAACAGAAAATAGGGCGATCGCCTTGAGAAGTTATTAGCGATCGCTTACCGAGAATTTTTATATTGAAATTTTTAATTCTGGCAAATTTATAATTTTTACTGCCATACACTTCAGAGTATTTCTGAACTGGCAAATTCATCATTCATGAAAGAAAATTTTGTCTGAATTATGGGTTCACTAGCGATTTCTCTCAATTCTTCTTGTGGATGATCGACATCAGCAAATTTATCTTTTGTATACTTACTTTCTCGAATTTTGCGAGCAATACTTTCTAGTAACCAAAGTTGTTCTTCCACAGATAATGCACGGATGGAGCGCTCAAGTTCTAGTAAATTGGGTGATATCATTTTGCTTGTGATTTCCAAAAAGGTGTATTTTTCAAAGCTATTATACTCAGTCTATCTGGTTAATCTAGAGCATCGCAAATTCTACATCATTTTTCCCACGTCTATCTTTTCGCAAATCAAATGAGATTAGTATAAATAACCATCAGCCAGTTTTATGACATTTTAATTAAGTATTACTGCCCAATCAAAATGTACGGTAAGCTTGTTACATGAATTACGAAACAGCTCGGAAACTCCTGATAGATCAGACAATTGCCAGCCAGGATTACCCAGATGCGCTGTTAGAGCGTATGAAACATGGGAAACCTCCAGTACCGGGGCAAATCACCTCAATTTTGTTAGCATTGAAAGTGGTGTTTGAAGCCCTTAAAGACGCCCCCATCCTAGACCGAGAATTGGCTTTGACGCTTTATCAGTTAAGCATCAAGACGCAACAGCTATTTGCCGCAGGGCGTAAAGCTGGCATTGATTGGCCGCCACTATTGAAGGAAGATTTGTTACGAATTTCCTTAGGAGCTGAAAGTATCTTTTCGGGCACATGGCAAACCTTAGGTTCTGTGGGTTTGGAGAAACTGTGAAGAAGGGAGTGGGGAGTGGGGAGATGGGGAGACGCGGGGACGCGGAGAATAATCAATGCCCCATGCCCAATGCCCAATGTTCAATGCCCAATGCCCATTACCGAATTTGCAATTCCTTTTCTAACTTGTCTAGGTCTGTTTTGAGCAAAACTGTCATTTGACCGGTAAAAGCTTTACCTGTTTTGGGTTGGGCAATTTCCACCCAATACACGTAGCGCGAGCCTACTCGTAATTCTCCTTTTAAAGCTTCCCGAATCGGAGTTTTGGCAAGACGCGCCGAGTTAATCGTCTTTTGGTTGGGATATTGATACACGATTTCGGCGCGGTCGTAGTCTTGATAAATCTCCAAACCATAAATCACCCGCAAAGATTCTTGCAGGCGATCAAATGTCATGCCATTAATGGCATCATACATAGCAATGCGCTCACTGCGAATTGTGCCACGGTCTTTGGAAAACTCCACCCTACCGGGAGGCAACACCGACGCTTGAAAAGTGAATCTTTGAGCAGCTGTATCAGTCTTTTGCACATACAATTGCTCCCCATTCCTGGGGCGGAGTGTGGGATGTGCTTTAATCCAAGTGCCTACCTCTTCTGTACTTTGCCCTGGTAAAGCATTAACTTTGGCATCAAAAAGCGTTCCTGTGCATAACCAGGGGACTAGAGAAAAAGGCAAAATTAAAACGTTAAGCAGAGATTTCTTGAGCATTTTTCTATTTAGGATTTATATGGAAATTTCCCCATCAGGGATTAACCATAGTTTTCCCGTTTTTGGGCAAGATCATTTCAAGCGTCAACCCAACTTAAAACATCAGAGATTTTACTTATCAACGCTCTATCATAGAAAAAGCTAAGAAATCGAATCCTTATGAGCATTACGTTTAGCCCAGAGCAAGAACAAATAATTCAAGTTTTGCTAGCAACAGGTAAATTTAACAGTGTTGATCAAGTAATTCAAACTGCATTACGCCTTTTAGCAAAAGAGACTTTTTGTCACGAAGCATGGCTCGAAGAAACTCGCACCAAGATTGATGAAGGAATAGCATCACTTGAAAGGGGAGAAGGAATTGATGGTGAAACTTTTGTAAATCAGCTTTTAATACAGTTGAAGCAAGCAAAAGAGGGTTAGGAATGAATCGGTAGATTATCTCACTCCCTGCTTCTCGTGATTTACAAGCGATCGCAGATTATTTTGCGGTAGAAAATGTTGAGGCTGGTGAGCGACTTTTATATGCGTTTAATCAAAAATGTCAACAACTTGAACGCATTTTGTAACATCTCCAATATTAGGCTAAAAGTAGTACAATTAAACCATAAGAATCAGGGAAAGTTTTAATAGCTCTTGCCGTAAGAAATTTATAAGTTGCTCTACCCTACAAAAATTTAAGGAATCATCGCTACTTTAATTACTTGACGCGCTTTCATGTCATAAAACACTTGTTCTAAATCCTTTAATGGTCGCTTTTCGCTAATAAGTAATTCAAAGGGAATTTTCCGACTAGCTATTAATGATAAAGCCGATCGCACATACTTTGGTGTATTATGAAACACGCCTTTTAGGGTTAGTTCGCTATAGTGTAGCTGTTCTGTGTTCACGGTAATACTGGTATCCTGCGGACAGCCACCGAATAAGTTGACTGTTGCACCAGGACGAGCGCAGGCGATCGCAGTTTCCCAAACACTAGGCACACCAGTAGCTTCAATCACTACATCTGCACCCCATCTTTCGGTAAGTTCTTTCACCACACTCGGAATATCCAAAATTTGATGATAATTAAAGGTCTGGGCTGCACCTAATTTTTTGCCAATTTCTAACCTCTGGTCATTACCTCCCCACAGCAACACCTCAGTGGTATCTGCTAAAGCAGCTACAAACATCAACCCGATCGCTCCATCTCCCAAAACGACTACTCGATCTTGGGGCTGAATATGAGAACGCGCTACTCCATGCAACACACAAGCTAGCGGTTCCGTCATGGCTGCTAATTCCCAAGGTAAATCATCGGGAATCTGCAATAAATTCTGCTGGACTATCGGTGCAGGAATTTTCAAATATTGGGCAAAAGTCCCATTATTCCAAGTTAAATTTGGACATAATGAATATTCTTGCCGTTGACAAAAAAAACACTCCATGCAGGGAGCAGAATTATTAGCGACAACGCGATCGCCTATTTGCCAACCCGTAACACCTGCTCCCAAGGCCACAATTTGCCCAGCAGCTTCATGCCCAAATAGCGCTGGCGGTATCAACATTCTGGCATGACCACCACGCCGCCAGACTTTCAAATCAGTACCACAAGTTGTGGCTGTTTCCACTTGGATGACAACTTCGCCAGTCCCAGGGATGGGGTCGGCAACCTCCTCTAGGCGTAAATCTTCTTGCCCATAAAGTAATGCTGCTAACAAAGTTTTAAACCTATCAATTAGATCCACCTGATTTTACCAGTTGAACCTATTTGATAGGTCTAAATTTAGTCTTGATTTTTTAGTAAGCTTTTATCAAACTAAAATGCTGAAAAATTAGGAATTTGTAGCTGTTTGGGGAAGAAGTTTGGTATTTCGGCTTTCCACATTATTAGGCAAGCGAGTAACAGTTAACAGCGGTACTTCTTGTCGGCACGACAGGCAAAACCAATATAGTTCACCATGACGGATATGACGCAGGAGGGAACCGCCGCAACATGGGCAGGTGTTGGCTCTCGTACTCATACCAATGTCCTCCTTAATAAAAGTTGTTGTTTAAGCTAAGCAAAAAAAGCAGTTGATTAAAAGCGGATGTTAGCGGCATGAATGCGGCCATTCGATTCTATACGGTCTTTAATAATTTGTCTGTAAACAGCTTCATATCCGTTAACCATTTGGCTAACACTAAACTTGTTTTCTACATATTTTCGACAGGTTTGACGATTGAGTTCCAAAGCTAGTGGAATCATTGCTGCCATTTGGGCATAATTTTGGCAGATAAAACCTGTTTTACCGTCAGCAATCACTTCAGGTACAGAGCCTAAATTCATGGCAATTACTGGTGTACCAGTTGCCATTGATTCAATCATTACTAAGCCAAAAGGTTCTTGCCATGCAATGGGGAAAAGAGTGATGGCAGCATTGCCCAAAAGTTCAGTTTTTTCGGCGTGGTTGATTTCGCCTAAATATTCGATTTCCTGACCATCAATATAGGGGGCAATCTCTTGTTCAAAAAACTTAGAATCTGCTAAGTCAACTTTTCCAGCCATTTTTAAGCGCCAACCAGTTTGTTTCGCAATGGCGATCGCATGTTGTGGCCCTTTCTCTGGCGAAAAACGACCTAAAAATGCTAAATATGGCGGCTCTGACGGTTGGGCTACAAATGGATAATCTGTTAGCTCAATGCCGTTATAAACCGTGGCAACATAGTTGAGATCGATTTGACGCTGGGAGTTACTAATGCTGACGTATGGTTGCTTTTGGTGGTAGCTAAACGCGTTACGGTTGTCCTTTGTAAAATTATTGTGTAGGGTATGCACTGTAGAAGTTGTTGTTATCAAACTCGCCAAAGGTAATGCCGAAATCCCTACATGAGAATGGATAATATCAAACTGGGTAGCACGTTGATAAACTTGACTCACTTCCAGCATTTCGTACACTACATACTCTTTTACACTTGGGTCTAAGCGTAATGCACGCGGATAAACTGCTTCTAATTGAGCCATAGTTTGAGAATCACCGGAGGCAAATAAAGTTACCTGATGACCGCGACGAACAAGTTCATCAGTCAAGCGACTCACTACCAGTTCTATTCCTCCATAACTAGGAGGTGGAACCCGTTCCCATAAGGGGGCAACTTGAGCGATTTTCATAAGTTGTTTTGGTTCAGTCTGTAAACTTGTCCCCAACATAATGAAGTACCTCATTATTTTATGAGAACAAAGCATTTGTACTTACTTTTTTGAAATTTAAATTAACCTAACAGGCTACCAAAAGCACAATATTCGGTTAACCCTACCGCAAATTTTCCGCCGACAAATCTCTAGACTGTCGGCAAAACTCAACCCTGAGCTACATTTCTAACCCTATAGCTAATCAATTACTTGTTGCATCTGTCTTCGGGATCATAATCTAGTAGAATATTTTGTAGCAGAACTTACAAAAGTGAATATTTTGTAGCTCAAAATACTAAATTATTAAACGGGATCAAATTATTACAACTGAATTTAAAAGCAATGAACAGATAGCATGTAAATTATAAATATTAAATAATTTAAGAAAAATTACATAATTTGTAATTAGTAATTTACAAAAGTTTTGATAGCCAACTCATGAAAATTGCTACTTGGAACGTTAACTCAATTCGCATTCGTCTCGAACAGGTTACTGATTGGTTAACTCATAATCCTGTTGATGTTTTGTGCTTGCAAGAAACCAAAGTTATAGATACCGAGTTTCCGCGATCGCCTTTTGAGGAAATGGGCTATCACCTTTATGTATCAGGACAAAAATCCTATAACGGTGTAGCCTTCATCAGCCGCGAACCACTCTTAGACGTAACTAGCGGTTTTAGAGCAATTTTGCCAGATTTATCGCCGGAATGGGATGAACAAAAGCGAGTCATTACAGGTGTAATTGACGGTATTCGGATTGTCAACTTATACGTTCCCAACGGCGCAGCGGTAGGAACTGAAAAATACGAATATAAACTGCGCTGGCTGACAGTGCTACGGGAATACTTACGATTGCTGCTGCTGTCACAACCTGATATTTGTATGTGCGGTGATTTCAACATTGCACCAGAAGCTAAAGATATTCACGAACAAGTGAGTACAGAAAATCACATCATGGCCACAGAAACAGAACGCCAAGCTCTACGAGATATTCTGACACTAGGATTTGCTGATGCTTTTCGTAAATTTACTAGCGAAGGCGGAAATTATAGCTGGTGGGATTATCGCGCCGCCGCCTTCCGTCGCAACTTAGGTTGGCGCATTGACCATCACTATCTGACATCTGTACTGTATGAACGTGCTAAAAGTTGCATCATCGATGCAGCACCGAGAAAATTAACCCAACCCAGCGACCATGTGCCGGTGATCGTTGAATTTTAAATCAGTGAATAGTGAACACTGGTGTACACACAAGTCAGATCCAGTTTTATCCCAATATCCTTGGGATCGGCGAGAAAGCCCTCATGTAGAGACGCGATTTATCGCGTCTAAAAGACTGACACGTTAAACAGTCGCGTCTCAAAGGCTGACACGTTCATTATTTTTGTCCATCTCAAGAAGGGTATACACGCCAGAAAATTCCGTGTCAAAAGAAAGATGCGGCTTTACAACCTCAGGATTTCAAATGAATCTAGGTTGTTTAGTTTTTATTGACTCAGGAGTTGGAGAATATGAATCTATTATCTATTGATGAACTCAAAACTTTAGCAGAAAATTCTCAAACTCCATGTATTTCTCTGTATATGCCTATGCAAAAAGCAGGGCCAGAGATTCGACAAAACCCCATTCGGTTCAAAAATTTAATCCGTGAAGCTGAAGAACGCTTAGATGCGATGTCTAACGACAAGCCGCAAGGCGTCTACGCAATTGAAGCGCTAAATCTTCTCCAGCCAGCGATGGAACTAGATACGAGTGAGTTTTGGGAACATCAAGACCGCGGATTAGTAATACTCATTTCGCCACAAGTATTTCGCTACTACCAACTTCCAATGGAGTTTTCGGAATTGGTGGTTGTGAGCGATCGCTTCCACTTGAAACCGCTGCTACATTTGCTTAATAATGATGGCAGCTTCTACATTTTGGCTTTATCGCAAAAAGATGTCCGGTTTTTTGAGGGAACGCGCTACAGTGTTAACCAAATAGAAGTAGAAAATCTGCCTAAAAGTTTGGATGAAGTCCTGCTAGAGGACGAAATCCAAAAAGGGGTACAACACCGCGTAGCCATATCCAGAGGCGGAACTGCTAATCCTTTTCAGCAGCCAGGGACATTTCACGGTCAGGGAAGTCCTGACAGAGATAAACACCAAGAAGATATTTTACAATTTTTTTACAGCATTGATGGGGCATTGCATGAAAAATTACGCAACCAAAAAGCACCTTTAGTTTTGGCTGGGGTTGAATATCTTTTGCCGATATATCAACAAGCAAATACCTATGCTCATTTAGTGGAAGATGCTATTAGAGGTAATCAAGAAATCGCCAAGCCAGAAGAATTACAAAACCAAGCTTGGCAGATTGTGGAACCTCTGTTTGAGCAAAATCAAAAGCAAGTAATGGAACTTTACCAACAAATAGCTGGTGAAGGTACTGGTAAAGCTTCTAGTAATATTCAAGAAATTATTGCAGCTGCTTATTACCAAAGAATTGATTATTTGTTTGTGCTAGTGGGACAGCAAATTTGGGGTAAATTTGATCCGAAAACAATGGTTGTAGATTTACACTCAGAACCAGAACCGGATGACCAAGATTTATTAGATTTTGCTGCCATTCACACGCTTTTAAATGGTGGAGAAGTGTATGCTGTGGAGCCAGAAAAAATGCCAAATGGCACATCAGCAGCAGCAATTTTTCGATTTTGATGTTATTAGCAGACAATAGGCTTTCGAGCTTATTGATATCACGATTTTTCCATTGATTGATGTCTCATCTAGCAGTCCTAAATCATTTGTGAAAATAAATTAACCGCAGAGGCGTAGAGAACGCAGAGAGAGGAATCGGAGATTTTTACGACTCATTTAGGATTGCTATAGCAACCTGAAATAATTCCCTACTTCCTATTCCTTCCCAGCTCAAGTTTGAGCATTTTTACAGTCTATTTCGACTACACAATTTCTCCCTTGTGCTTTTGCTTGATAGAGTCCTTGGTCAGCAGCAGCAATTAAGGTTGCGGGAGATGATTGACTATGAGGAGTGATTGTGGCTACACCAAGGCTGAGGGTGATGAATTCACTCACCTGAGAATTGGGATGAGGCAGTTGTAATGCACTAATGTGAGTTTGGATTTCTCTGGCAACTGCAATGGCTTCTTCGACATCAGTATTTGGTAAAATCACTGCGAACTCTTCTCCGCCATATCGAGCAACTAAATTAGCAGAGTGTTTAACTGTTTGAGAGATTGCTCTGGCAACGTGTCTGAGTGCATCATCTCCTGCTAGATGTCCATGAGTATCGTTATAAAGTTTAAAGTAATCGACATCACACAAAATCAGAGATAGTGAGGCTTGTTCTCGTGCTAATCTTTGCCATTCGGTGTTGAACGTGTCATCAAAGCAGCGGCGATTTGCCACTTGGGTGAGACCATCCGAACAAGCAAGGCGCTGTAATTCTTGGTTTGCTTGTTGTAATTGGTGGTAAAGTTCTGATTGCTGAATAGCGATCGCAGCTTGACTTGCCAGTTGGTTAAATAAGTTAATCTCCGATTGCTGCCATAGTCTACTGTTAGAGCATTGGTGAGCAATCAATAGTCCCCACAAACGCTTTTGCTGTAAAATCGGCACCACAAGATTTGCCCGAATTTGCAACCTCCGCAGCAGTTCAACATGACACGCTGATAGTCCGGCAGTTTCAATATTTTCGATCGCTCGACTATTACCTTGTTGATAGTAAATTGCACCAGTAGATTGAAAACATGTGTCCATCACATGAAATCCCAGAATGGACATACACCCTGGTGCTAAAGATTCCACAGCAACTAACCCACTCCAATCTGGCTTAAATTGATAAATTACTACTCGGTCTACATCAAACAGTTGTCTTACTTCCTCTGCTGTAGTTTGCAATATTTCATCTAACTCCAACGATTGGCGAATTCGCTGGGTGACAGCTGCAACAATTCGCTCAAACTGGCTTTGCTGTTGGACGCGCTGCTCAATTTGCTGGGGGGATTTTGGTGCTACAGTTAAGGTCAGGGTATCAAAGTTAGGTGTTGTAGTGGTTGGCACGGCAGCTGGTCTGGCAATCAAATAGCCTTGACCAAAGGTTGCACCTCTTTCTCGCAGCCAGTTTAGCTCTTCAATGCACTCAATTCCTTCGGCGACGGTTTGGATATTTAACTTTTGAGTAATTTCTAAAAGTTTTTCAGTAATTGAGGCTTTATAGAGGTCTTGATGCACATCTCGAATTAACTGCATGTCTAATTTAATAAAATCAGGACGTAATTGATGCAGCAAGTTGAGGCTAGAATAACCCGAACCAAGGTCATCAAGGGCGACTAAAAACCCACTATCCCGGTAGTATTGAAGCACGGCTTTGAGGTGGGCTAAATCTTGAGGATTGTCTGATTCCACAACTTCAAAGACAACCCTTTGGTGTTCAATCCCTGCTCGATCGATTGCTTCTACTGTACTGCGTAGGCAATAAACAGGATCATAAAGCGCCGTTGGTGCAAAATTGATGAAAATGCACCCACTCATTTGGTAGCGGCTGAATTGCTTGATGGCGTTGAGGCGAGCCATTCTATCTAGTTGTGGTAGCAGTCCGGCTTCGCTGGCTAACTCCAGAATTGCTTCCGGTGTTACTAAATTGCCTTCTTCATCCATTCCCCGCAACAGCGATTCATATCCATAAATCTCTGATGTATCCTGAATTGAAACAATCGGTTGAAAGTGACTGGTGAATCGTTCCCTGGCCAACATTTCCACTAACCACTCAGACTGACTGAACTTAATAAACCGTTGTAATGAGGCAATATCACTAAAATCTTGCAGTTGAGGTTGGATAGTACCTTGAATGAAAAGGACTTGGGTTTCTCTTAATTCTCTTGGTGCAAGGAGTTGAGCCAAGTTACGAGCAATTTCTTGAGCCTGTCCGGGTTTAGAATTCAAACTCAGGCCTGGTCGCTGGTGCATCAGTTCATACTTAATGCCTAACTGTTCTAAATATGAAGTGACTTTTGTCAAGGTATGTGAAACTGGGAACCAGAGAAAGAACCTGCCTGCTTCGCTAGTCTGGCAGCGCACAATACTATGACAAGCACAAGTCTTGGAGAGAGGACATCTTTGGCTCATTGGTAACTACCTTACTCAACCCGATTGATTTTAGTCTTCCCCTCAAACTTCCTATAAAAAGTGAATTACAGTTCAAGTAGATGAAGATTTGATGAGAATCAAAAAGTTAACTCACCAGTGGCGCAATCAACTTGGATTAAGAGGAATTATCCATCAATTGGTGATATAAAATGATTGATTTATATTAATAAGAATCAATTGACGGCGATTTACCCTTGTCTGTGTAACTATCAGACGCTGCAAAATATTAGGCCAGGATAGCAATTCTACTGTAATATAAATGTACTAATAAAAGTACTCAAAACAGGGGAGTAATGCTATGCCAAAAACGAGGAAGATGGTTAGGGACTTGAAAACCGATGCTACCTGATAGTCACGATTTCATTTACCATCACTGCCAGCGCTAGCATACCGAAAATAGTCATCAATCCCGCAGGCATAAATTTGCGTGTTTTAGTGAGTCTAAATGCAAAAAATACTACTAAAACACCAGTAACCAACACGGCTAAAATTAAACCTTGGGGTTGTCCTTGGAATTGGAGGTAAGCGGCAATAATTAGTAATAAACCGCTAATGCTACCACTCACGAGTGAAACCTGACTTCTAGCTTGAATATAGCCAATAATGCCACCAGCGATCGCCAATATGCCGTAAGTAAAAGCAGCGATTATACTTAAATTCATTGTTAAAACCTATGTAGATTTTGATTTTGCTGCCAGGGTCAGCAGACAATTTACCATAGCTGTTTAGCTACATCACCTAGTTGATTGATAATCAAGCGATGCCAATGGTAAGTACTTCCTCCCATACAAAAGTTCAATATCTCCAGCGCCAAGCAGCGTCACTTTTACTCTACCAATCTGTTCTCCAAGGCGGAGTCGGGACGGCATTTCTTGACCTGTTGCAAGCTATACGTTACACTGATGCCGATGCACGTGGTTGTCTGCAAGCCTACGGCAGTTATTTCCATGCTTTGGCAACAAGAAATCAAAATTGGGAAGACTACATAATCACTCAAATTCTCTTTTGTGAGAATCCCTTTACAAGACTTGCTCAACAACGAAAATTCGAGGACTTATCCCCAGCTTTAGTAGCAGCTGTTGGTCACGATTTACAAGTATTGCAGAGTCTTTATGAATGTAGCAGCGCTGCTTTGAGTGAGTGGGTGCAAATTGTTGCTCATATGCCGATTTCACCGGTAGTGTGGTATGAGGAAAAAGAATTGCTAGCAAGAGAGACAAAATTTGCTGCATATCTACAGGAGTTAGATAATTGGGGTGATGCTGTAGAAGAGTTAGCGAATTATTATCGGCAATATGGTTCTGGTTTATTTGCACAATATCGCGCCTTCCGCTGGCAAGGTGGAGATTTTATCGGTATTAGATATCCAGATCCGGTTAAGCTGAGGACACTTGTAGGTTATGAGTCTCAGCGAGATGCTTTGCTCAAAAATACCGAGTTTTTATTATCAGGAGAGGTAGCACTGCATGTATTACTTTATGGTAGTCGCGGTTCGGGAAAATCTTCTTTGGTGAAATCGTTGTTGCATGAATATAGCGATTCTCCTCTTTGTTTGTTGGAAGTCGCAAAATCTGACTTAAAGGATTTACCAGAAATTGTAGAACATTTACGAGGAGTGCCACAAAAATTTATCATCTTTGTGGATGACCTTTCATTTGAAGAAGATGATGATGCTTTTAAAGCACTCAAGGTAGTTTTAGAAGGTAATTTAACCGCCAGACCCCAAAACGTAATTGTATACGCTACTTCTAATCGCCGTCATTTGATTCGGGAGTTTTTTGTGGATAGACCGACACCCAAGGATAACGATGAAATCCATGCCTGGGATACTATGCAGGAGAAGCTTTCGTTTAGCGATCGCTTTGGCTTAACCTTGACCTTTGAACCAGCAAATCAAAAAACTTATTTAAATATTGTCCGTCATCTAGCAGCAGAAGCTGAAATTAATATTACCCAAGAAGACTTGGAATATCAAGCACTACAGTGGGCGACTCGCCACAATGGCCGTTCTGGACGCACAGCACGGCAGTTTATCGACTTTTTAAAAGCAGATTTAAAACTCTTTCATGGAGCAAATAACAATACATCTACCACTGAAAATTCAAATTAATTCGTTGATCGTGAGACTTTTTTGTTTCTTAGGTAACAATGTTCCACACGAATAATTATGATTATAAATTTGAAAATGATTCCGATGCCAAAAACTACAAATTAAAGACAAATTTGACTCAGTATATTTATATGTGTATTGAAATTACCAATTATAAATTAATATGAAAACTGATTATTCCGATCGCTTAACTACGCTAACAACCAGCAATATGCAATCAGTAACGATCAGCAATCGATTTATTTTAGGCATAGTTGCCTTTAGTGTGAGTTTTGGACTTAGCCTTGTTCCCAACTGGGATTTTAATAAAGCCTTTCTCACAGGTATAATTACTGCATTTATTATCTATGGAGCAGCGTTATTCGTAGATAAACGACGCAGAAATTATGAAATGTTCATTTTAGGTTCTCTCCGCAAGCGAATTAAAGAAATGGAGGCATTGAAAGCTCGTATTGTTAGGGAAATTAATCAAATTGAAGAACATCATAATTTATTATATGCAGAGTCCAAACAACTCCAAAATCAAGTAATTGAAAACCGGAGCCAAAGGGATAGTCTGCATCGAGAAGTCAGAACATTTGCTGGGCAAAAGAAGCAATTAGAAACTGAAATTAGCAATCTGCAAATTGAACTAAATAACTTAGAAAAAAATCACATAGAATTGAACGATGCTTTTTCTAATCTCACAGGAGAAAAGCGTCGTTTAGAGTCTAACTGCCATCTATCTCGTGCAGAAATCACTCAATTGCAAAGTCAAATTGCCGAACTTCAGCAACAAAAACAAGAAATTGAAAGCAATTTAACTCTTTTAGGCAGACTCAAGCCCCAATTAGAAGAAAAATTGTACGAACTGCGAATTACAATTCAAGAACTGGAAATCAAAGTAAATAAAGAAAACGAATTACTGATAGCTAAAAAAACCGAAAGAGAAAATATCCAAGCTTTGTTGAATTCTTCACAAACTCAAATAGCAACCCAAAAAGAAGAATTACAGCAATTAGAGGGACAAGTTTCACTATTGCAAGAAGAACGAGACTTGTTGCAAAATCAAGTGTGGGAACTACTCCAACAAGCAGACAATTTTAACCCAGAACCTTTAGCTGATAATTCCACAGAAGAAGATATGGAATTGTTTCCTTTTACGGAAATAATTCAATCTTCAGAAAAAATAGATTCTTCAGAAGTTGATATATCAGAAAATATACCCGAAGAATGGACTAATTTTTTGGAAAATTTACCAGGATACGAATTACAAGTCTTAAAAGCTATAGTCGAAGAAGATAACACCAACGCTGCGATTAAAAAAATTGCTGAGGCAAATATTACCATGCCTAATCTACTAATCGATTCTATCAATGAACGAGCAAATGATACTATTGGTGAATTAATAATTGATTCAGGTTCAGAAATTCCAGAAGTTTATCATGAACATAAGAATCATGTAAAAAAAATGATTGCAATGTATGACAATCTTATGGCTAGACATACTCAAATGTAAGAATTATGAATTCTAACGTTGTAAAATTATTAATAAGGTAAAAATACACCTTATCTTCTTACTACGTGCTTCTGCGTTTAGAATCAAGTGAAGTGTAATACATGGCAAAGCTCAAAATCTCGAAAAAAATATCCACTGCTTTGATTAATTCCCTTGGTGCAGGGGTAGTACCAAGAGTGGGAGTTGAACAAATAGCAGTAGGTCGAGAAAAAGAACTCCAAAGCCTATTACAAAATCTTGATGATATTGCCGAAGGTGTTGCAGCATTTCGGTTTATAATTGGTAATTACGGTTCAGGCAAAAGCTTTTTATTACAACTAATTCGTAACCGAGCAATGGAGCAAGGTTTTGTCGTAGCCGATGCTGATTTATCACCGGAACGCCGGTTAGCAGGAAGTAATAACGAAGGTTTGGCAACCTATCGAGAATTAATGAGCCATCTGGCTACAAAAACTCGTCCTGATGGTGGTGCTTTAGTCTCAATTTTAGAAGGATGGATTAATAAAATTCAACAAGAAGTAGTCAAAGAAACCCAAATGCGTCCCAACGACGATGGTTTTGATGACCAAGTTGAATCCAAAATTAGGGAAGTAGTTCAATATATTGAAGATTTGGTTCACGGTTTTGATTTTGGTAGTGTGATTATCGCTTATTGGCGTGGCTACCGATTAGATGATGATAATTTAAAAAATGCCGCAATGCGCTGGTTGCGTGGAGAATTTACTACTAGAATTGAAGCGAGAGCAGCTTTAGGAGTCAGAGTCATTATTGATGACGATAGTTGGTACGACTACATCAAATTGTTTGCTAAATTTGTCGCTGAAATTGGCTATAAAGGACTGTTGATTTTAGTTGATGAAGCTGTACATTTATATCAAATATCTACCACGGTAACGCGGGAAAAAAATTATAACCGACTTCTAGCAATGTTTAACGATACCATGCAATGTAAAGCAGAACATCTTGGTATTATTGTTGGTGGTACAACTAAATTTTTAGAAGATCCAAATAGAGGACTTTTTGCAGACCAAGCTTGGCGAAGACGCACAAAAGAAAGTCGCTTTGTCGCAAACGCTAATGTTCAGGAACATTTAGGGCCAGTGATTCGGCTAAACCCGTTAAGTGAAGCAGAAATTTTGACGCTTTTGCAACGTTTAGCAGAAATTCATGCGTTGAATTTTAACTATCAACAGACTTTGACAAATCGTGAGTTAAAAGAGTTTGTCCAAGAAATTGTTAATCGCTTGGGTGCAGAAGCGTTACTCACACCAGGGGAAATTGTCCGAGATTTTATGAGTGTGTTGAATATTCTTTTTCAAAATCCAAAAATTTCATTTGGGGAATTAATTCATGACCCAAAATTTAAACCTACTGCTGTGGGGAAAGATGCAGATGTGGATGAGGATGGCGCAGCAGAATTTAGTTTGTGAGTGAAGAGAAAAATGACTGAAGAAATAAGTGTACAAGCAAGTAGTGGTAATGTGTTTGCAGATTTACGTTTAGATAACCCTGATGAACTAGTTGTAGAAGCAGAACTTGTACGTCAAATTAGTGAAATTATTGCTAGACAGAAGATAAATCAATTGGAAGCAGCCGAACTATTGGGAGTTGAGGAAAGCAAGATTTCTGCTCTCCTAAAGGGAAAATTATCAGTTTTTTCAACAGAGCGATTGTTCCGATTTTTGAATGCTTTAGGTTGTGATGTGGAAATCGTAGTAAAGTTGAAATCAAAATCCCAAATACAGGCTCAAACAAAAGTTTGTAGTTATGTATTAGAAAGCTAAGGAATACTTGTTTACGGCATGGACAAGAGAGATTTGATTTCACTTATCTGCTTGTCAATTATATGAAAATGATTATCAAGCATTGTTAGCATTCTCAAGAGCTTCTCAGAACTAGTGTATGTAATTCGAGTAAAATCCAAAATCAATATAATTAGTTCTATATGGTGCATACTAACGGCAAACTTATAATGTAAATTAATAATATTAATAAAAAAAGCCTGGAGGGTCAGTAATTAAACGTATTTTTAATCAAGAGATTCATTTAATTTTTTTAGGAAAAGACAACACTTATCGAGCCGATCGCACTTAGAAAATCATTCATCAACACTTTCTGGAAATAACCGATTTAAGTCCAATATTACATCTTCAAATCCAGGAATAACCACTGATTGATTCGATAAAAAATTTGTTTGCTCAAATAGTTAAACTGCTTTTGAGCATTTTGATAAGGTTGGCTGTAGCACTCAAGTTGACGAGCCGGTAAATTCATAATCCAGTAATGATAAATTCCGGCTTCTGCATAGAGCGATCGCTTTGCTGTTTGGTCGTAATCTAAAGTTAAGTGGGTTGTCTACTGCCGCAAGCATCGCAACGCCTCAAACTCCCGCCAGCAAAGATACAACGCCCGCGGTACGTGAAAACATCCTTTCCATTTACCGCCTTTGAGGTTCAACAAAACTTCTCCCCGGCGATTAAGATAGCCAAACCACTCACCAAACTCAGCATCAGCAAAGTGTGACCAGGCATAATCGTGCATCTTTTGATACCATTCCCAACACACCTCACGCCCCGTCAAGCGATAACCCATCGCTAATGCAACCAAAGACTCTAGGTGAACCCACCACAGCTTTTGATCCCATTCGAGTTGCTGTGGAGGATGACCGGCTGCATCGATAAAGTAATACAAGCCGCTGTATTCGTTATCCCAAGCAAAATTCAGGATATTTAGCACCACATCAACAGCTTGGTTAATAGTTTTGGTATCATTTTTCCGACGGGCGATGTCCATGATAAACCACATCGCTTCGATACCATGACCAGGGTTAATTAAGCGTCCTTCAAAACAATCGATGTGGGAAGCGTCAGGGGCAACATTTTCATACATCAGTCCCCGTTCTGAGTCGAGAAAATCCGTCATCACTTCGCCCTGAGTCTCAGCTAGGACATTTTCTAAGGTTTCCTTGGGCAACAACCATTCCATTTCCAGAGTTAGGTTGGCTAAAATCATCGGTACAGCCAAGGATTTCATCGGGCGTGTGCCGGGATAAGTCTTATTATATTTGCCCTTGGGATTATCTTTGCGGCGTAAAACGTTTTTGTAAGCTTGCATCGCCACATCTGTCGCCCAGTCTTTGCCAGATGCGAGTGCGTATTGGCTAAATGCCATTGCCGCAAAGCAATCAGAAAAAATATTGTAAGGCTCAACCAGTGGTTTTCCTTCACGAGTCAGAGCAAAGTACCAATTGCCATCACCATCTCTGCCATGTTGGGCGAGAAAATTAGCGCCATTACTAGCGATTTTCAGCCAATTTTCGCGTTTTTCCAACTGGTTGTAAAGCATGGAAAAAGTCCATACTTGGCGATTTTGCAGCCAGATGAACTTGTCTGTATCATAAACTTTGCCCTGGCGATCGAGACAAGTGAAATAGCCGCCTTGCTGCCAGTCAAGGGAATATTTTTCCCAAAATGGGAGGACATCGTTGAGGAGTGCGTTTTTGTAAAGTTCAGCCAATGCTTGAAAATTGTACTGCATGAATTTCTCCCCTGTTTTCCCAAGAGCGATAGCTTAACAAATATCGTAAGTTACTAGTTGAAAAGAGGCAAAGAGGGGAGTGGGGAGATGAAGGGGATGAGGGGAGATGAGGGAGAGGGGAGACAAGGGGACAAGGCGACTTAAGTGAGAACTTGCAACAACTCTTTCCCCTTGTCCCCTTGTCCTCTTGCCATGCCCAATGCCCCATGCCCTATTCCCCATTCCCCATTTTTTGCTTTTGCGCTACAGTCTTTGTCACTTCTAAAAATTCGCGCAAAACGATGGATGTGTCATCCCGTCGCCAAACTACGGCTAGTTCTGAAGTTAAGTTTTCTCCTTGAATTGGTCTGTAGACAACTCCCTTTCGCTGGAGATTTTGGGCATTAGCGGGAAGCAATGTTACTCCAACTCCACCTGCAACGGAACTGAGTACGGTTACCATCCAAGTTGCTTCTTGTACTACTTTTGGGGAAAAACCCACTTGCTGACAAAGGCTAATAATTTGGCTGTATGACGGTACTAAGTCGGTTGGGGGTAAAACAAAAGGTTCATCTGCTAGGGCAATGAGTGGAATTTGGGACTGGGCTGCTAGGGGGTGTTTTTCTGGTAAAGCAACAACTAAAGGCTCTTGCAAAATTGGCAGAAAACTGAAAGAATTATCGTTTAAATTGGTATTGGGTAAGCGTTCAAAGGCAATATCGATATAGCGATCGCGCAGTTGGTTTACTTGCTGTGAAGAACTAACTTCCCGCAACACCAATATCACCTCTGGAAATAGAGGATGAAAAGTTTGCAGAATATCTGGCAAAACGCTGTTAGCAACGGAACTATTAGTTCCCACCACCAAGCGTCCAATTTCGCCCCGGCTGACTTTTTGTGCAGAATTAATTGCTTGTTCTAACTGAGTTAATACTAAATGTGCTTCTGTTAAAAACAGTTGTCCAGCAGCAGTTAGCTGTAGGGGGCGTTTTTTGCGTTCAAATAATTTTAGCCCTAGTTCTGCTTCTAATGCCTGAATTTGTTGACTTAAAGGTGGTTGGGCAATATGCAATCGTTCGGCTGCACGGCTAAAGTTTAATTCTTCAGCGACAGTGATGAAGTATCGCAGATGTCTAAGTTCTATCATTTGAGGGGATTGGGGACTGGGGATTGGGGACTGGGGACTGGGGACTGGGAAAGGAATATTTTTATGCCGTAGTTGTGTGATTTATTACATAGATGTCTAGTTATTAGATCTTTAATATATATTGTATAAGCTCAATAAATATTGGACATATAGTAGTATTTTGTTTATTTTGATTCTTATGGCGGGTTTTATATCAATAAACCAGAGTAGGGTGGGCATTATAGTTTCTAGCCTACAAGCTTTGATTGCGAGGTTTTTATGAGTCAGATTGAACGAGTGGCGATCGTTGGAGGAACTCACGGTAATGAGTTAACAGGAGTATATTTAGTCAAAAAATTTCAGCAATATCCAAATTTAATTAACAGGCCAAGTTTAGAAACGTTGGCATTACTTGGTAATCCCAAAGCTATTGCAGAAGGTAAACGTTACATTGACAAAGATTTAAATCGTTGCTTCAGCAATGAAAACTTACAAAATCCAAATTTATTAAAATATGAAGATACACGGGCGAAAGAAATTAAACAAATATTGCAACCGCAAAATCAGCCTTTTACAGATGTAATCATTGATTTACATAGCACAACTGCCAACATGGGGCTAAGTTTGATTTTTTGCGATCTGCATCCTTTTTTACTTCGTTTAGCGGCTTATTTGAGTTCGATAAATCCTTTAGTTAAAGTTTGTATTAATCCACAATCCAAAGAAGGTGGTTTCCTACGTTCTTTGTGTGAATTGGGTTTTGTAATTGAAGTTGGTGCTGTGGCTCAAAATGTCTTAAATGCTGAATTATTTGAAAAAACAGAACAGCTTATTTATGCGATTTTGGACTATTTTGAATCGTGCAATCAAGGTAATATTCCACAGACAAATAATCATGTGACATTTTATCAATATCTTGGGACTATTGATTATCCCAGAGATGAAGGCGGTAAAATTCAAGCGATGATTCATCCCCAGCTTCAATTTCGGGATTATGAACCTTTAAATCCGGGTGAGCCAATATTTCTGAGTTTTGCAGGAAAAGATATTTTGTATGAAGGAGTATCTACTGTTTATCCAATTTTTATTAATGAAGCAGCGTATTATGAAAAAGGAGTTGCAATGCATCTAACTCAAAAGCACCAAAAGATAGTTTAAGAGGTTGCTTCAAAAGTGTTTTGCTGTGATTTTAGATACGTTTAGATCCCCCCTAACCCACGCCAGTCGCTCATGGGGGAAACCCCCTACGTACCCGTC
>VFQR01001314.1_pt1 | contig 19804 bp, 11 predicted proteins | sample 3512321 | NCBI WGS metagenome assembly VFQR01 (sample SAMN10412374, study PRJNA504923) | tailings metagenome | isolation source: Relicate 3 Philex TSF1 revegetated site | place: Philippines: Tuba, Benguet | collected 2017-08-29
CGTCAGTTCTGCTTGACCGAACAAGCCTATTGAGAGAGTACCCATCATGCCATTGATACCGTGTACAGAAAACGCCCCTACCGGATCGTCGATGTGGACTGACTCGATAAAATCTATTCCCAGTACAACCAAAATACCACCCGTCAAACCAATCAAAACCGCTGCCCAAGGAGCAACGAAAGCGCAAGGTGCTGTAATTCCTACCAATCCAGCCAAAGAACCATTGAGACAATAAACCAAATCCCATTTCCCTGTGCGGATGTATTGGAAAATTATCGTTGCCAGTGCCGCTGTGCTAGCGGCTAATGTAGTATTAATTGTTACTAAACCCATTAATCCTGGATTAGCTGTGCTGAGAGTTGAACCAGGGTTGAATCCGTACCAGCCAAACCACAAAATCATCGTTCCCAGAGTTGCCAATCCCAAATTATGGGCTGGCGGTAGTGTCCCCCAAGGCGGACGACCGGGACGGGGGCCGAGTAAATAAGCACCAATCAAGGCTGTCCAGCCACCCACGGTGTGAACAACGGAACTACCGGCAAAATCATGATAGTACAACTTGGTTAACCAGCCGTTAGCGTTCCAAGCCCAATGAACTACCAGTGGGTAGCTAATTCCACTCATAATGCCACTGTAAATTAAATCACCAATAAAATCCGTTCTTCCGGCCATTGAACCGGTGGTAATGGTAGTAGCAGTAGCAGCAAAAGCGAATTGAAAGAAGAACAAGGTATAGGTATTGATGGCGGCTGTGGAACCAGGTGCCCCTAATGGATAACTACCATCAGCAGCTGGTAACTGACTGAGGAAGAAGGTATCTATGCCAAACAAACCGCCAAAACTCGTACCAAAGGCAATACCAAAGCCGATAGCCCACCATGTCAAAATGGTTACAGCAGCATTAATGAAGTTTTCCAATAAGGCATTAACTACACTTCTTTGCCGCAGCAAACCTGCTTCTAACATGGCAAACCCAGTTTGCATAAAGAATACTAAAAAACCAGATAGTAATACCCAGGTAGTATCAATGGAAATTTGCAGCTTTGTCGTCGTTTCCGATAAAGATTGCACAGTAGGAGGATCTGCCGCCTGGACAACTGTCGGCGCTAAAACTGCAAATACCATTGAACCGATACCTAGCGCCATTAGGCGATACCAGGGTTGAATACGGTTATTCATTGCTCACTTTTTGCTGCTGGAAAAGCGATCGCCGATGTTGATCGATAGCTCAACAACATTTGGCTGCACTTTGGTAAATTTATACCTCAAATGTATAAATTTGATTGATTGTCTATTTACTTGAACCAAAAAACTGTATTATTGAATACACTTTTCTAGGATTTTGATGGCAACATAGCTTTCGGTAAAACAAATAAAGCAACTATATCCTTTGCAGTTACGTATTTTCCGGTATTATAATTAGACAAATTTATATTTAATTAAGTTTTGATACGAAAAATTAATTACTCGTTACTTTTAAAGTTATGCGGAATACACGATATTCAATGTGTATGAAATCCTAAACGCAGTCACTTTTTTCACCTGAAGATGTCCAAAAATCATGCTGGAGAAACCCTGCGAGGTCGTCCTTTCTCGGTTCGTGCCAATCTCAAAGGTGCTAATTTTTGTGAAGCTACACTACGCGGCGTGAATTTTAAAGGACTAGACCTGAGCGAGTCTAATTTTACCAATGCTGATATTAGAGGAGCAGATTTCACAGGAGCGATTTTACAAGGAGCAAACTTTACAGGAGCGAGGGCGGGATTACAAAAGCGATGGATAGCAAGTCAATTCATTATCTTAATGCTTCCATTGGTCATATTTTCATTTGCAGTAGGAGTTACAAGTTGGGTTCTTGCTGGTTCGTCTTATATAACGCTCTTTTTGGGTGCAATTTTCGCAGGAGTGGCTTATCAAATTCCATTTGCAAGTGAATTATATCTTTTTATACCTATAATAGTCACCCTTGCTGTAAATGCGATTGTCTTAATTACAATTGTTCGTCAAGGTTTCACATCTAAAGCATTTGCAACAATTACGACTTTGATGGTCACTACTGTTACAGTCGTAGTGACAATTTCAATAGCGATCGCAGTAATATTTATTATTCAATATATTCAAAATACAAATATTCAAGATAAAATTAATAACCCAAATACATTTACTGATGGTGAAGCGGTATTATTTAGCATAATCATCTCATTTTTATTTGGATTTGTAGTTCTAATTGCATTCACAGTTACAATTGCATCCGCAGTTGCAGTTACAGTTGTATTTGCTGCTGCTACTGCTGCTGTCGCTACAATCGCAGTTGGATTTCCGCTTCGGCTGATTGATACTATTATTACTTTAGCAATTGTAAGTTCAAAGCTAGATATAACCGTTCTTCCAGTATGTTTAGTTGTATGGGTAGGTACTCGGATTGCAAAACAATCCCTTGAAGGGAATGAAAAATTTGCGATTGTCAGCAATTTTGCAATCAACTTCGCTACAATTGGCGGTACTAATTTCTATCAAGCTGATTTAAGCAGAGCTAATTTTACCAATGCCGTACTTAAAAATACAAATTTTCGAGTAGCAAATCTGACTCAGGTTTATTGGAAAAATGCCCAAAACCTTGACCGTTCCCGATTGGGTAACAGCTACTTGCAAAATCCTCAAATTCGGCAATTAGTCACCACTTTAGAAGGACAAGGGCAGAACTTTGACCGCTTAGATTTTCGCGGTATTAACCTACAAGAAGCTAATCTCCGATGCGCCAGTTTCATTGATACAGACCTCAGCCAAGCGAATTTGCAAGGAGCGGATTTGTTTGAAGCAAAACTGGTACAAACTAATTTAGACCAAGCAAATTTAAGTAACGCTTTTCTAACTGGGGCATACATAGAAGATTGGGGAATTACCAGAAAAACCAGATTAGATAACGTTCAATGCAAGTATATATATTTAAAACTTCCCACAAAAGGCGATCGCGATCCAAATCGGATGCCTCCAGCAACACAAGGTGAGTTTGGAGAAAATGACTTTCATATTTTTATCACATCGGTTTTGGATACTTTAGACCTTTATCACAGAGATAACATTAATGCTGGGCTAGCTATTACTATTCTCAAAGGTTTAACCGAAGACTACCCCGTAAAATTTGAGCTTGTTGGATTAGAAAAAAGAGGTGATGAGCAGTTTGTAATTCGGCTGAAGGTATTTGGACAAACTAGTCACTTTCAACTTCAGCATGAATATTACACTAGATACGAACAGACTTTACCTCTTTATGACCCCAAAAAACTCATATCTAATACTGATGCTGTAGTTGAAGAAATAATTAAAACAGTGAAAGAAAATCCAGGTACACGTATAGAAAACTTACATAATCAAGGAATAGTTGTTACAGGAGGAAGTGTAAATATGACTGCAAAAGAAAACCGCTTTATCAACATAGATGGTGGTAACTACAACGAACTCGATGGTGGTAACTACAACGAACTCATAGAAGGTAATTATATACAAGGTAATTACTACGCCGCGACACAACAAAACCTTATAGAATCGGCAGCACAAATTCAGCACTTACTCAAGCAATTAGAGCAATCTTACCCTAGTATTACTACATCAGAACAAATGGTAATAGCTGCAAAAGCTATAGAACAAATTGAAAATGACCCAACTTTAAAACAGCGAGTCATAAATGCTATTAAAGAAGGTGGTTTAGCTGCTTTTGAGAAAGCGATTGATAACCCCGCAGGCGCTTTTATTGTAGGAGCTATCAAAGGCTGGCAGGAAGTAGAAACTTAGTAATTATCCCACCCATTTATTTAACCTAGTATCAACAATCGCTACTGCTGTAAATATTTTTCATAACCGAGTTCTTCTAGTTTGGCTTGCTTAGCGAGTACTGATTCAGATAAAGTTTGGCGATATTGTTGGACTTTTGCCAGCAATTGTGGTTGTGCTGTGGCGAGTATTTGTACTGCTAAAAGTCCAGCATTTTTGGCATTACCGATGGCCACTGTTGCTACGGGAATACCAGCAGGCATTTGTACTATTGAATACAAAGAATCCAAACCTTGCAAGTTACGGGTAGCTACAGGAACACCGATGACAGGAAGAGGAGTTAAAGAAGCTACCATTCCAGGTAGATGAGCCGCACCACCAGCACCAGCAATAATTACTTTAATACCGCGTTGGTGTGCGAGTTTAGCATATTCCACCATACGTTCTGGGGTACGATGAGCCGAAACTATCGCCACTTCAGTTTCAACACCAAATTCCTCACAAACTGCGATCGCATCTTTCATGGTGGGCAAATCAGAATCACTGCCCATGATAATACCTACTAAAGGAGTCATAGAATTAGTCATTAGTTGTTGGGCATGGGGCATGGGGCATTGGGCATGGGGCATTGGGAGTGTTGACTGTTGACTGAGGAATTATTCTCCTTGTCCCCTTGTCTCCCTTGTCTCTCCGAAGTTCTGATGCCTGCGGCAACCCCTTCGGTGTACACCGGAAGCCGGCGCTCAGACTTCTCTCCTCATCTCCCCAGTCCCTTTTACAATCAGATTTAGCTATATTCTCGCGGATGTGATGACTCAAGCAATACAAAGTGCCCTAAAAATTATCAATGCTAGAGTGCCCACTTACAAAGATTTGCAAATGCTCTTGATTAATCAACAGGGAATAATTGAGCAAATCTTACCAATGAATACTTCAGAGGCGCACAGCTCTACTTTGCTACTAAATGTAGCAGGTGATTGGATTTCTGTTGGCGGCGTTGATTTACAAATTAACGGTGCTTTGGGATTGGCATTTCCTGATTTGAAGAATGAAAACGCTCATCTGTTGGAAAAAATAACGCAATATTTGTGGAATGTAGGAGTAGATGGATTTTTACCAACACTTGTCACAACTTCGGTAGAAAATATTCAGCGATCGCTTGCAGTCATCGCTAATTTTATTGAAAAATCCAGTTTGGGGGCAAAGTCATCCGCCAAAATTCTCGGAGTACATCTAGAAGGGCCATTTTTGAATTTCCAGAAACGTGGCGCACACCCACAAGAGTATCTCTTACCCCTCACCATTGAAGAGGTAAAGCGGGTTTTGGGAGATTATGCCTCTTTTGTCAAAGTTATCACCTTAGCACCGGAATTAGATCCTAGTGGTGAAGTTATTCCATATTTGCGTTCTTTGGGAATTACCGTTAGTTTAGGACATTCCCAGGCGACGGCAACGGAAGCGCAACGTGCCTTTGAACTAGGCGCAACGATGGTAACCCACGCCTTTAATGCTATGCCACCACTACATCATCGCCAACCTGGGTTACTAGGGGCAGCAATTACTCATCCTAATGTTATGTGTGGTTTTATTGCCGATGGAGAGCATGTTTCACCCATTATGCTGCAAATTTTACTGCGCGCCAGCGATGGAGAAAAAGGGCTGTTTCTGGTGAGCGATGCCCTTGCACCTCTGGGATTACCCGATGGGGTATATCCTTGGGACAGCCGACAAATTGAAGTGAAAAATGGTACAGCACGACTACCAGACGGCACATTATCAGGAACGACTTTACCTTTATTAGTGGGAGTCGAGAATTTGTTAAAGTGGGGAATTTGCGATGTAGAAAGTGCGATTTTATTAGCTACCAATGCACCTAGAAAAGCAATTGGTTTACCAGGAATTGCCCCGGCTCAAACCGCCAATTTATTACGCTGGCATTGGGACGAACAAACAAAGAAACTATCTTGGCAACGATTATCAAAATAAACCATGTAATGGGGGCGAACAAATCTTCGCCCCCATTAATATGTTGACGGTTAACAGTCAACCGTCAACCGTCAACAATCAACAAAAATGCCCAACACTTTAGTAATGAGTGCCGGTTTTACGATGGTTGATGGCAGTTACAGCATCAGGTTTGAGCAACTTACCTTCATCTACAGTTGCATATACAACCCAGTGGTCGCCGCATTCCATACGTTGGTTAACTGAGCATTCCAAATATGCCAAAGCGTCGGTAAGAACAGTACAGCCGTTATCTGCAACTGCTGTGCTAAAGTTGGCAAATCGGTCTTCTCCAGGGGCAAAAGATTTACGGAAATGCTTTATGTAATCTTGATGATTGCCTTCAGGTAGAATATTTAAGGCAAATTTACCACCAGAATACATTAAAGATTCCATTGCTCGATCTTTGGCGATCGCTACAGTAATTCCAGGTGGATTAAAGGTAGCTTGAGAAACCCAAGCGCCTAGCATCCCAGTAGATACTTCTCCTTGCTTTGCTGTCAGCACGCAAACGGAACCAACAATTCGACCCACAGCTTGTTCCACCGGAGTTGCAGCTTGTTGGGGTACGCGCACTTTTTTCGCCTTTCTCAAGGCTTGGGCAAAATCTGTACCTACTTCTTCACAGAATTTGAGAGTCACATCATCAGGCTTAAATTTCACCTTCAGAGTCTCAAATCCCAAACGATATCCAGCATCCCGGAGTTTACCTTCAATTAAATCGAATGCTTCGCCACTCCAGCCGTAGGAACCAAACACCCCAGCCAGTTTGCTGTTGTCACCACTCGATAACACAATACCTAAAGCAGTATGAATGGGAGTTGGTGCATGACCGCCGATGGTGGGAGAACCGATGATAAAACCATCTGACTCTTGTAAGTTAATGCGAATTTCATCAGGGGTGGCAAATTCGCAGTTAATTGATTTCACCGCCACTCCGCCTTTGGTTAGTCCCAGGGCGATGGCTTGTGCTAAAGTCGCTGTGTTTCCGTAAGCCGAAGCATAAAGTAAAGCCACGGAAATTTCGCGATCGTTTTGAGAACGACTCCATTCTCCATAAGCTTTAGTCAGCTGGATTAAGCCGGTGCGTACTATTGGCCCGTGACCCACAGCATACATTCTCACTTGCAAGTCTGATATTTTCTCCAAAGCCGCTTGCACGTGACGAGCTTGGGGAGCCATCAGACAGTTAAAGTAATAACGCTGGTCTTCTTTAAGGGCCTCAGGATTATCGTCAAAGGCTTCATCTCCACAGATATGAGTTGCAAACAACTTATCTGTGTAGAGAATTTGAGTTTGTTGGTCGTAGGTACAAAGTCCTTCCGGCCAGCGCGGACTAGGAATAGGAAGGAATTTTAAAACATGACCTTTGCCCAAATCCAGAGTTTCTTTCCCCCGCATCACCAAGACTTGCAAATCCCGGTCTAAGAAAGCAGCACGCAAATTGTTAGCACCAGGAAGAGAACAAACAAAAGTTACCTGTGGTGCTAATTCTAAAATTGCTTTGAGGGTTGCAACTCGATTGGGATTAAAATGACCTAAGATTACGTAATCTAAACGTGTCAAATCTAAAGTTTGCCGCAATGCCTCTAAATAAATTTCCGTAAAGCTTTCTGGCGGTGGATCGATGAGTGCGGTTTTATCAGCTTCAATTAAATAGCAATTGGAGGTAGTACCTCTCTCAAGTGCGTATTCAATTTCAAACCGCAGACGTGACCAACTACGTGCCCTGAGAGCCTTACTATTTGTAGCAATTGGTAAAACTTGTACGTCGCGTGGCTTGGAATTGATCATAGTTGTTAAATGTGGGAATTGGGAATTGGGAATTGGGCATTGGGGGAGATGAGGGAGATGGTAACGCCAAAGGGCAAAGGGCAAGGGGGAAAGGGGAAGGGGCAAAGGGGAAAGGAAAGATCCCTCCTTGTCTTCTCTTACAAAGTTTGGATCAAAGGAGACTTTTGCTCCAACTTTGCGCCTTTCCCCTTTTCCCTTTTCCCTACCCGGAGGGTTTTGCCCTATTCCCTAGTAATAATTTCCAACTTTGCGATGACGAACGGCTGTCAATGCATCGGCTTTGGAAACACGACCGTCTTGGACGGTGCAGTATACAATCCAGTGGTCGCTGCACTCCATACTGCTCTGGACTTCACATTCCATGTATGCTAAGGCATCGGTGAGAATTGGGGAGCCGTTTTTGGCGGTTTGAGTTTTCACTCCGGCAAATCTGTCAGCACCAGGATGCAAGCGTTTGAGGAAGTGCTTTTTAAGTTCTTGATAGTTGCCTTCTTCCAACACGTTGAGGACGAAGCGATCGCCTACTTGCATTAAGGAATCAATGGCCCGGTCTTTAGCAACGGCAATTGTGAATCCTAATGGTTGCAAGCTTGCTTGCGATACCCAGGAGGCTAGCATGGCGCTGCTAACGTCACCTTTTTTGGCGGTGACGATGTATAGTCCGTTGCTAATCCGACCCAGGGCTTTTTCCAGGTTCACATCGATGGATTTGATTTGCTTGATGTTGCGATCGCGCACCAGCAATTGACCCAAGTCTGTACCCGCTTCTTCACACAGTTGGAATGTGGATGCGGTGGGAGCTTCTCTAATGCGAATGGCCGGGAAGGCTTCTTTCACACCCAGGTCGATGAATTTTCTCCGTAGTGTATCAATGGGTTCATCATCTCCGCCATAGCATTCAAATAGCCCAACCACTTGCTTGTTGCGAATTACGGCTAATAGGGAACTGATGCTAGCTTGGGCGGCGGCGCTGGTGCTTGGTGGCATACCAATAATGATGCCAGAGGCTCTACCAGCTAGCTCTTGAATTTCTTGGCTTTGGGCTGTACTCAGATCTAAGACTTCTACCCCAACTCCTGTTTTCTGAATTCCCTCGGCAATTGCATGACCAAGGCGTTCAGCATGTCCATAATCTGAAACAAAGAATAAGCCAACTGTTGTTTCTGCTTTAGCTTGTCTTTGGCTCCAAGTTTCGTAACATCCAGTGAGAACGTCTAGATGGTGATACAGTAATGGGCCGTGACCGTTGGCGATAATATTAATTTTCCCCAATTCACCCATTCTCTTCATGGCATTCAGCAGAGAACGAGCGTTAGGCCCCATCAAGCAGTCGTAGTAAAATCTAAAGTCAGCTTCGATGGCTTCTAAATCTTCGTCAAAGGTGCGATTGTCACAAAAGTGCATCCCAAAGGCATCACAGGTATAGATGATTTGGGTTTTGCGGTCGTAGCTAAAGATTGTGTCCGGCCAGTGCAGATTAGGCGCACTCACGAATTCAATTTCGTGTCCTTTGCCAATATCTATGCGATCGCCACTTTTAACAATCCGTTTGGAAAATGGATCGTGTACTAAACCTTCCAAAAATTGTAATGCAACTTTAGAAGCCAAAACAGTGGCTCTCGGCGCTAACTGAAGCACATCTTCCACCAAGCCGCTATGATCTGGCTCTGTGTGACTAACAATTATGTAATCTATTGTCTTGGGATTAACAAGACTTTTTAAGGTGTCTAAATACAGCTGGCGAAACTTCTGGTGAGAAGTATCAATTAAAACTGTTTGTTCGCCCCTAATGAGATATGAATTGTAGGTTGTACCATTTTGCAGTCCGAATTCGATATCGAAGCGATCGCGATCCCAATCAAGAGAGCGAATCGCCGTTGTATTAGGGGCAATTTCTACAGTTTGTATAGTTAGCCGATGTTGAACGTTCTCTGCGATCGCTACCATTATCCGTCTCCGAGCGCAAATTTTTAGATTTCTTCTGCCCCCATTATCTCTATTAATTTTTTTGAAAGTTGTAATAAATATCAGTTTTTGCAATTTTTAACTTGTATTAATTATTGCTATTTTCTAGCATTTTTTTTAACTCAAAAAATCTACTAAATACTAATTTATATCTTCTTATTTACTGAGTATCTGTTTTTGCTAATTCTCAAATAACTGATAGTTATAAAATATCATGTGCATCATATTTTTGAAAGATAATAATCGAAAATTATCCCAGATATCCAAAATTTAAATGAATCTAAAATTTATTTATATGATTAAATTTGAGGTTACTCTAAGATAAATTTAGAATCCTCTTGTTTCTGAATTTAATCGACTATTAAACTTATAAATTGCGCGCTCGCTTATTAAATTCATTGACTATTGACGATGAATTTTTAATACTCAGCAATATACAGTGGATTCAATACTGCTTGCTTTGTGCATTTTCAACTCGGAATTTGGTTTTGGGAAAAGGTGAGCCAGCGCGGTCTTGGGGGTTTCCCCCATGAGCGACTGGCGTTAGCGTCAGCGTTAGCGACGAAGGAGCGTCACCCCGAAGGGGTTAAAGGGTAAAGGTTTTTTCTTTCCCCTTTTCCCCAAAACCCGACAAGTATTGACAGTGGATTACATTGCTTAAGAGGGTTGTAGCAACTGTCACTCAACACCTAACATCAAAGCAGATGTAAGTTAAATATGTAATGGCTTAACTAAATAAAAAAGTAAGAAAAGTAAGAAAAGTAAGAAAAGTAAGAAAAATTGTGAGAGATTTTTGATAATCATCACCTAGTAAGGAAACAGCAGTATTTTTTTCAATGGATATTACATATTTTGTTTTCTCAAGGGAAAATATTGATACTAGAATGTAAAAATTATGTAAACTAGAGGAAGCAAGTATCTTTTCGGAGATAATCAAAACTAATTACCTCAAACCAGTAGAATAAAAAACTGAGACTATAGATTCATTTTTCTGTTCATCCATCTAATTCTCAAATGGCAGCAAAATTTTTTTAAAGTTTCGATAAAATACCTGTAAGAATACAAAGGATTGAAAAAGACTAATGATACATTTTTATAGGATTGACATTGGGTATTAATCAAGATAAAACCAAAAAAATGGCTTTATAGCTATTAGTTACGGTATCTGATTATGCAAAAAATATACTTATACAGGTGGAGGCTCTATTGTTAAAGATGCCTAATTTTTCCTGTGAATTTACGATTTTTAAAATGTTCTGAAGCCGAGAGGTTGTGTGTAGAAGCCATCAAAATAGACTACGGTAGCATTAATACTTATTTTTGAATTTATATGTATTATTTGCATGTGTGCCGTCTCAATTGAAAGGTCTGATATAGATGTAAAAATGCCAAATATTGACTGTGCCAATTTTAGATTTTAGATTGCTGATTTTAGATTTTTTTAGTTTATGCCCCGTCCCTAGTGGTCGCAACAAATCCAAAATCAAAAATTTAAAATCCTCAAACCCTGCACCCTAGTGGCCGGGGTCAATCCAAAATCCAAAATCCAAAATTCTTTGACTGTGTGAAAGGTTCTTGTTTATGGGATGCCGATTGAAAGTTTTTCTCACTGAAGAAGAAAAGCAGACTTTAGAAGAGTTAAGAAAAGCTAAAGATATTCCTCAACGTACAAAGGATCGTGCCCAAGTTTTATTATTGAATGCTCGTGGCTTAAAAAATGAGGAAATTGCTAAAGGCTTGAACTGGGCGATTTCAACAGTACGCCAAACCCTCCATCGCTGGAAAAAGTCGGGGTTAGCAGGCTTATGGGATGCACCTGGACGAGGAGGAAAACCCCGATATTCGGAATCAGATTTGATTTATCTAGAAAACTGCTTAGCTCATGAAGCAAAGGCTTATAATTCTAAAGAGTTAGCACAAAAACTCGCATCTGAACGTCAAGTAAATTTAAGTGCAGATCGGCTACGGCGGGTACTGAAAAAAAGGCAAAGAAAGTTTGACAATTTACCCGTACCACTCCAGAAGTAGAATAATTAAAGCGTTGACTGTTGACGGTTCACAATTAACAGTCAACAGTAAACAGTCTTCTATTAAATATTTTTTACTTGGAAATCCTTGAATGAAAAAGGTTTGAGGTGTTTACGTTTGTTTCCTGTTTTTTGAGTCACGTAAAAAACTGACTTATAACTGAGTTTTTGAGGAACGCAGAAAACAAACTGTATAATCTGAGCATCTTGCCGTTCAAAAACCTAGCTATGGCACGATCGGTTACAGTTCGCAAAGATTGTATTGAAAAAGTCAAGTTGGCTGTAAAACGTTATGGTTTTTCACGCCAAAAAGATTTAGCCGAGGAGTTAAAATGTTCCCTAGCGACAGTTAATAACTTCCTCAACGGTAAACCTGTTGATTTTTGGTATTTTCAAGAAATTTGTCTCAAATTGGGACAAGATTGGCAAGCGATCGCAGTTCTTGACTACGACGACAGCAACAGTAAAACTAAAATTCAAGAGCCGTTTGTCTGTCAGGCGGAATCTGACTTTGTTTATGTAGAACGTCCTCCCATTGAATCTCTTTGTTATGAAATCCTTTTGCGACCGGGTGCTTTATTGCGGATTAAAGCACCTGGTTTGATGGGTAAGACATCTTTAATGGCTAAGGTTTTGCAAAAATTAGCAAAGCGAGGATATCGAACCGTCCCGTTAAACCTTCATTATGCAGAGTTAGAAGACTTTAGCAGTCTGAATAAATTTTTGAAGTGGTTTTGTATCAGTGTTGGTCAAACTCTACAAATGCCAAACAAACTTGCTGATTATTGGGATGAGCAATTTTCTACCAGCAAGGTAGACTGCAAGATATATTTTGAAAAATATTTACTGGCAAAAACAGAAAGTCCTTTGGTGTTATGGTTGGATGAAGTGGAGCGGGTTTTCCCACATCAAACAGTGGCTACGGAATTTTTAGGACTTTTGCGAGCTTGGCACGAAGAAGCAAAAATTCGTCCTATTTGGCAAAGACTGAGATTGGTGGTCGCTCACTCTACAGAAGCTTATATTCCGCTGAAAATTAATGAATCACCATTTAATGTTGGAGAATCAATAGAGTTACCAAAATTTACCCCGGAACAAGTACAGAATTTAGCTCAACAGCAGGGCTTTTCTTGGGATTTGACTGAAGTTAATCTGTTGATGGATATGATAGGCGGACATCCATATTTAGTGCAACAGATTTTCTTTCATTTGAAAAACAATCAGAGTATTAGCCTGGAAGAAATTTTGCAAACTGCTTGTACAGAAGCGGGAATTTATGGCTCTCATTTGCGGCGATATTGGTGGGAGATTCAACAGCATTCAGAATTAGTGACAGCACTAAAAACAATTGTTGCAGCAAATACAAGTGTACGAATAGAACCAATGCAGGCATATAAATTGCACAGCATGGGACTAATAAATTTATTAAAAAATGAGGTAACAATTAGCTGTAAATTGTATCAAGAATATTTCGGCGATCGCCTTTTTGATTAGACTGAGTTTGCAGTTCAACAAATAAAGTTAATAAATAACAAGCTTTTGTAATTGCTTGCTCTATTTAGATAAGTAAATAAAATTTTTAAGTTGAATATATGGATGCAGAAGCTAATTTAATTTATCAAGTGGGGGGTAGTTTACCTGCTGATGCTCCTAGCTATGTGCGCCGTCAAGCAGATGATGAACTGTATCATGCTCTCAAAGCAAGGGAGTTTTGTTACATATTAAATTGCCGCCAGATGGGCAAGTCAAGTTTGCGCGTACAAATCATGCAAAAGCTACTCAAGGAAGGTATTGCTTGTGCTGCTATTGATATTACAGCGATCGGTACTCAAGAAGTAACCCCAAAGCAGTGGTATGGAGGCTTAATTAGAAGTCTTGTCAATAGTTTTGAAATATCAGAAAATTTTCACTTGCAGACCTGGTGGCAAGAGCGTGAATTACTTTCTCCAGTCCAGTGTTTGGTAGAATTTATTGAACAAGTGCTGCTCAAGCAAATTTCTCATGAGATAGTGATTTTTATTGATGAAATTGATAGTCTCTTTAGTTTAAAATTCAATGATGACTTTTTTGCAGTTATCAGAGGTTTTTATAACAAGCGAAGTGAGAATCCAGATTATAAGCGATTGACATTTGTATTGTTAGGTGTGGCGACACCTTCAGATTTAATTAGTGACAAAAATCGCACGCCATTTAATATTGGTCGAGCAATTGAACTCACAGGCTTTGAGTTAGATGAAGCAGCAAATTTAGCTAACGGTTTAACTAAGGTAGGAAATTTCCCAGCTTTATTAAAAGAAGTTTTAATTTGGACGGGTGGTCAACCATTTCTCACCCAAAAATTATGTAAGCTCATTGTGCAAAAGTCAAAAAGCTTGTTATTTAATCGTAGATGTACTGATGCCGAATGGGTCGAGACTATTGTACAAAATCATATTCTGACAAACTGGGAAGCCAATGATGAGCCAGAACATTTAAAGACAATTAGAAATCGCATTTTCAGTAACGAACAACATATTCGCCAGCTATTAGGACTATATCGCCAAATTCTACAATATGGTGAAATAGCAGTAGATAAAAGTCCAGAACAAATGCAATTGCAACTATCAGGACTAGTAGTGAAACGTCAAGGTAAATTAAAAGTTTATAACCGCATTTATAAATCAGTTTTTGACCGCAGTTGGGTTGACATGACATTAAGTAATCTGCGACCATATTCAAAAGCAATAACTGTTTGGTTAAATTCTAGTTGTCAGGACAAATCACAACTTTTGCGCGGTAAAGCATTACAATATGCATGGCAATGGGCAAAAGATAAAAGTTTGAGCGTTCAAGATTATCAGTTTTTAACTGCTAGTCAAGAATTAAAAAAACTATCTCAGCAAAGATTTGTTGTAGGGTTATTAGCTAGCACAATATTTGTAAATAGCATCATTGTAGTATTTCAACAAGAGATTACTAATTTAATTTATTTATATAGCTCATCAGTAGCTTTAGCAGAACCAGAACGTTTGAGTAAAGGTGAGCGCACTTTTTTCCGTGATATAGATACGAATTTTGATATTCTCATTGGGAATGAGGCTTTTAAAAAAAAAGAGTATTCCAGAGCTATTGAATCCTTCAAAAAAGCTATAGGAGCTAATCGCAACGATCCAGAAGTCTGGATTTACTATAATAATGCACGTGCAAATCAACAAGGTAATCCTCTAACCTTAGCAGTTGTCATACCTGTAAATGCCAGAAAAGCAGTTGCTCAAGAAATATTAAGAGGAGTAGCACAAGCACAAAATAATTTTAACGAGAAACATATAAAAACAAATACTCCCTTATTACAGATTGTAATTGCCAATGATGACACTGAACCAATCCAAGCTGCAAAAATCGCCCGCAGCTTGATTAGAGATTCAAATGTTTTAGGGGTAATTGGACATTATAGTAGTAGTGCTAGTTTATCAGCATTACCAGAGTATGAAAAAGTTGGCTTAGCGATGATATCCCCCACTAGCAGTAGTAGCTATTTAAAAGGTAAAGTTTTTTTCAGGACAGTTACTATCGATAATTTACTTGTTGAACAGCTAGCCAAATATGCTGTAAGTAAGAATGTAAAACGAGCTATGATTTTCTATCAACCAGAAGAAACATACAGTAAAAGTCTAACAATGGCATTGGAAAATCTTTTGAAAGAAAAAAAAGTAATTATTCAAAAAGTAGATTTGACGGATCCTAAACTAGATATAAATGATAAAGCTTTAACTAATGAATTAAATCAAGCTGATGCACTTATTTTATTTCCCAATGTAGATATAATTCCTATCGCTATTCAAATTGCCCGTTTACGAAATAGTCAGACTAATATTCAAAACAAGTTGCTGCTGGTGTCACCTACTTTTTATAGCTCAGATACTTTAAAAGCAGGTGGAGCAGCTTTAAAAAATATGGTTGTACCTGTCCCCTGGTTTGCAGGTACACCAGACGCAAAAGAATTTGCAGAGAAAGCTATGGATATGTGGGGAGGGCAGGTAAGTTGGCGCACTGCTGGTACTTATAATGCGACTCAAGATTTCATTGAAGCTTTATCAGCGTCTAACACACCTTCTCGTTCAACTGTGTTGGAAAAACTTCAATCTATGAATATTCAAGGTAAAAAACCGGTACTTGTAAAAGTAGTTAAAAGTGAAAATTGTTCTAGAGGTATGGAATTTTGTTTTCAACTGGTTGATTCTGGGAAATGAGCGATCGCAACTACAGTAAACTAAAAATGCGATCGCTCAACATCTTCACTCTAATATTCTTTGGTTGGAGTAGGCGCTAAAAGTCCTGCCAAGCCACCTAAAGCACCCGTCCCAAGTCCAATGAGAATTTCAGGAATTTTCTTATCATTGGCTTGCAGCCAGACTGTACTGCCAATACAAGATACTAAAGTTAATGCCAATGCACCAACAACAATTCGGTAAATCCATCGGTCTGTTTGCAGAGGAGTTCCCACACAAGAAACTTGCTCTGATACTTCAGTAATTGACGATACTGCTGCGGTTTCTGAAATTTGCTTTGCTGCTACAACTTTATCTGATTCAATTCTAATAATAATGTTCTGTCTCATAGCGCAGGTTCCTCTCATTTTGGATTTGTCGTTATCAATTGCTTTGTTTCTTCCCTCAATTCCATTAAACCTGACCGCTAACTGAGATTAGAACTGAAAAATTTCAGCGACAAAAGACTTTTTACTGGCTTATTAATGACTTAAAATTTTTAGAGCAGATTTCAATTTAGAGATACATTACATTGTTTAGTTGAGATAGATAACCAGAGAGCCTACGCTGAATTGTGTATTCTTCTTCAAGACAGCAAAAAACAAAATCCACCTTGATATCAAATTATCAGGTGGATTTGTTAGTTTTTATTTTAGTGGATCCGAGCAGAGTCGAACTGCTGTCCAAATTGGGTATTGACCCCCCGCTCATTCACAGGTTTAGCCTATCTGATCCTCAAGGCGGGAATCGTTCATTATCCCGAACGTAGGATGCTCTGGTTTAATCTTAGCCAGCAAGCCAACCAGAGAACGCTTGCTAGAGCATCCGTTGGGGTTTGTCCCTAGCCCTTAACGGAGTCGGACTAAAGACGCTCGAACCTGTAAGAGGTGTTTTAGGCTGCTACTAGAGCTTCCCGACGAGCAAATTTTACGATGTTATTCGCATTTACTTTTGTTTTGAGCCTTTGATTTCCGAGAGATGACTCGCTCTCGACCTGAATCACAGAGCAGCGTTCGCCAACCTGTCGAAACCGTGACGGACCCATGCGCTATACATATATTATAGTTTTCTGTCACCGAAATGTGTCGCCAGATGACAAAGAAATATTAAACTTCCATTAACCAAGCTTAACTGTCATGAGTCAAACTACAAGCAAAGTTAGCTGGACAATTCAAGATGTTGAGACATTGCCTGATAACGAATTGATTCGTTATGAGATTCTCGATGGAGAATTGTTTACGGTGCGATCGCCCACCATAAACATCAGCACGTGGGATGTATCTTTTCAGTGCTAAACACTTGGTCTTTGACCTTTCACAGCAATCTTAAAACCAAAATAGCTAATCGCTAGTTTGAAATCTACCAGCAATTAGCTATTTGTAATGATTAGCAATTGACTTATTCCTAAGTTAATGCCTCTGCACCACCCACAACCTCAAGCAGTTCTTGGGTAATTGCCGCTTGTCTGGCTTTGTTGTAAGACAGGGTGAGGGTGTTAATCAATTCACCAGCATTGTCACTAGCATTACTCATCGCTGTCATCCGCGCTGCTAGTTCGCTAGCTGCGGATTCTTGCAGGGCCCGTAATAGCTGATTACTTAGATACAGGGGTAACAAAGAATCAAGAATCTGTAGGGGATCTTGCTCGAAAATCATGTCAGGAGCCAACGGCCGCACTTGCTTTGTGACTTTCTCGCGTTCGACTTGAAATTGGCCGCCACGGGTTGTCAAGCGGAAAATTTCATCATCTCCTGTTTCTAGACCTTGGGCATCTAAGGGTAACAGAGTTTGTACTACAGGACGAGAGCTAACCAAAGACACAAATCTGGTATAGATTAATTCAACCCGGTCTACTTCTTCTGAAAGGAACAACGAAAGTAGCTGGTCGGCAATTTGAGTAGCTTCGGCTGCGGTGGGAATTTGCTCTAAGCCGCTGTAGGTAGAATCAATGGGTTGATTGCGACGTTGAAAGTACTGTGTAGCTTTCCGGCCGACAATCACAAACTGATAATCTACACCTTCTGCCTTGAGTTCCTTGGCCCGGTTTTCGGCACGACGAATAACGTTAGTGTTGTAGCCACCGCACAGACCCCGATCGCCAGAGACAACTAAAAGCGCCACGGACTTAACTTGGCGTTTTTTCAACAGTGGTAAGTTTGCTTCTTCAAACCGCAGACGGGTTTGCAGACCATACAATACTTGTGCCAAGCGATCGGCAAAGGGGCGAGTTGCTAGCACTTGTTCTTGCGCCCGGCGTACTCTAGCCGCCGCAACTAGGCGCATGGCTTCTGTAATTTTTTTGGTGTTTTTGACCGACTGAATGCGATCGCGTATTGCTTTAAGATTGGCCATGTTCCGATTTTAGATTTTAGATTTTAGATTTTAGATTTGGAATTTCGGATTTTAGATTTAATCCTGAGTCAAAAATCCACCAATCCAAAATCCGATTTGAAATTTTAGATTAGGAATTCTGGATTTTAGATTTAATCCAAAATCCAAAATCCAAAATCCAAAATTGTTACGCTGTTGCTTTGAAGGTCTTTTTGTATTCGGTGAGTGCTTCCTTCAAAGCTGCTTCTTCATCGGCATCTAGTACTTTCTTGGTTTGTACTGCTTGGGCGTACTGGGGTTTACCTGTCTTTAAGTATTCCCGCAGACCTTGAGTGAAGGCAGTAACTTTTTCTACTGGTATGTCGTCTAAGTAACCGTTAATACCAGCATAGAGAATTGCTACTTGCTCGTATACAGACAGAGGAGCGTTTTGGGGTTGCTTGAGCAATTCCCGCAGGCGTTGACCCCGTGCCAATTGGTCTTGGGTGGCTTTATCTAAGTCAGAAGCAAATTGCGCGAAGGCTTGCAAATCGTCAAATTGCGCCAGTTCCAGTTTAATTTTACCGGCAACTTTTTTCATTGCCTTGGTTTGAGCCGCAGAACCTACGCGGGATACGGAAATACCAGGGTTTACAGCAGGACGGATACCAGCGTTGAACAAGTCAGAAGACAAGAATATCTGACCGTCTGTAATGGAAATTACATTGGTGGGGATGTATGCGGAAACGTCACCAGCTGGGGTTTCGATGATTGGTAGGGCGGTCATACTACCTTTACCTAATTCATCGCTGAGCTTGGCTGCCCGTTCTAGCAAGCGGGAGTGGATGTAGAATACATCACCAGGGTAAGCTTCCCGTCCTGGTGGACGACGCAACAGCAAGGACATTTGCCGATAGGCTTGGGCTTGCTTGGAGAGGTCATCGTAAACTACCAGGGTGGCTTTGCCTTTGTACATGAAGTACTCAGCGATGGTTGCACCTGTGTAGGGAGCTAGGTATTGTAAGGTGGCTGGGTCACTGGCATTAGCGGCAACGACGATGGTGTAATCAAGTGCGCCTTTTTCTTGCAGTGTTTGTACTACGTTAGCTACGGTGGAAGCTTTTTGACCAACTGCAACGTAGACACAGATTACATCTTCTTCTTTTTGGTTGATGATTGTGTCAATGGCGATCGCAGTTTTACCGGTTTGGCGGTCGCCAATAATCAATTCCCGTTGACCGCGACCAATGGGAATCATGGAGTCGATAGCTGTGATACCCGTTTGCATTGGTTCGTGTACGGAACGACGGGCAATGATACCGGGTGCTGGAGATTCAATCAAACGGGTTTCTGAGGACTTGATGTCTCCCTTACCATCAATGGGACGACCCAAAGCATCGACAACCCGACCAATTAAGGCTTCGCCCACGGGAATCTGAGCAATTCTACCAGTGGCGGTTACAGAGCTACCTTCTTGAATTTCCAGACCTTCACCCATTAGTACCGCGCCCACGTTGTCTTCTTCCAAGTTTTGGGCGATACCAACTGTACCGTCTTCAAATTCCAAAAGTTCCCCAGCCATAGCCTTTTCCAGACCATAGATCCGGGCAATACCGTCACCCACTTGCAGAACAGTACCGACGTTAGCAACTTTGACTTCTTGGTCGTATTGCTCGATTTGCTGTT
>VFQR01001315.1_pt1 | contig 19791 bp, 19 predicted proteins | sample 3512321 | NCBI WGS metagenome assembly VFQR01 (sample SAMN10412374, study PRJNA504923) | tailings metagenome | isolation source: Relicate 3 Philex TSF1 revegetated site | place: Philippines: Tuba, Benguet | collected 2017-08-29
TCCAGGCGCTGCAGGTTCAGCAGCAGCTCGGCATCCAGGCGCTCTCGATCGCCAACGGCAACAGCCAGAACATCCTGTCGCTGTTCCGCTAAGTCCAGGCCAGACCATAAGCGCGCGGGTTCCGGAAACGGGGCCCGCGCGTTTTCTTTTTTGATCGGCGCATTCCTTATTCCGGCGCAGTCAGTGCAATCGGGCAACGACCACCCCTGACGCTGCGGTCCGAGCCCCCTCCGACAACTTCGCGCAAGGTTACTGGCCGATGGTTGATCCTCGAGCCATCTCCATGAATTTGCGCAAGTGTGGCAATGTCGAGCAATGAACATCTCTCCCGGCTGATGGCGGGCTTTGCGGCGCTCGGTGCGCGCCGTCTCATGCTGCTCGCCCTGGTCGGTCTTTCCGTCGTCGCGTCGGTTGGGACGGCTGCCGTCTATCTCGGACGCCCGGCAATGCAGCCGATCTACACCGGGCTCAATGCCCAGGACGTGTCGCGCATCACGGCGGCGCTGGCCGAGGCTGGCGTGCCGTTCGACGTCAACGAGCAGCGCAGCGCCGTCATGGTGCCGTTCGGTCAGACCGCGCGCGCGCGCTCGCTGCTGGCGCAGAAGGGGCTGCCGACCAGCTCGCGCGCCGGTTACGAGCTGTTCGACCAGATGGGCTCGATCGGTCTCACGTCGTTCATGCAGGAGGTGACGCGGGTGCGCGCGCTCGAGGGCGAGATCGCGCGGACCATTCAGACGCTCGACGGCGTTGCTGCCGCCCGCGTTCACCTGGTGCTGGCGGATCCCGGCTCGTTCCGCCGCGAGCGGCGCGATCCCTCGGCGTCGGTGCTGCTGCGCACCGAGGAGCGCTGGCAGAACCAGTCGGCACAGGCCGTGCGGCACATTGTTGCCGCCGCGGTGCCGGGCATGAAGATCGAGCAGGTCAGTGTTGCAGGAACGGATGGGCGACTGCTCGCTGCCGGCGGCGATGACCTGAGCCTCGGTTCGCACAAGCACGCCGAGATGGAAAAGGCGATGGCCGCCGAGATGGAGCGCCGCGCCAGCCGCACGCTGGCGGCGATCCTCGGGAGCGGCAACTATCAGATCAGCGCAACGGTTCGCCTGGACGTCGATCGCCAGCAGGTTGCGGAGACCGTGTTCGATCCGAAGTCGCGCGTCGAGCGCTCGGTCAGGACGGTCAAGCAGTCGGGCCAGTCTGAGGACAGCGGCAGCAAGCCGGCGGTTGGCGTGGTTGCCAATCTGCCGAAGGAAGACGCGTCATCTGCCGAGGGCGACAAGCGCCGCCAGCGCGAGGATCGCCGCGAGGAGCTGATCAACTACGAGCTCAACACGCGCACCGTCCAGACCGTCCGCGAGGGCTATCGGATGCAGCGGCTCGCGCTCGCAGTGGTGATCAATCGCAAGCATCTGGTCGAGTCGCTGGGTGCCAATGCGACCCCCGAAGCGCAGGAGGCACGACTCGCCGACCTGAAGCGTCTCGTCACCGCGGCGACGGGGGCGAGCGCAGAGCGCGAGGACGTGGTCGAGATCGTCGCCACCGACTTTGCGGCCGGCGAAGGTGCGCTGGCACCGGTTTCGGGGCCGGGGCTGCGCGACTACCTGATGATGAACACCGGCACCGCGATCAATGCGGCGGCGATGCTCGGCGTCGTTTTCCTCGTGATCTGGTTCGGTCTGAGGCCGGTGACGCGGATGCTCGGCGAGCAGGCGCGACCGGTTGCACTCGAGGCGACGGCGGCGCCGACAGCGGCGTTGGAGAGTCAGGCCGGTGCCGCGCTGCCGGCGCCTGCGCTCGGCGTGGCAGGCGCGCCCGCGGGTGCCGCGCTCGCGATCGCACACGACGGCCGGGCGAGCGGCCAGCTCGCCGCACTACCGGCGGAGGATCTGCGGCGCAAGAAGAGCGCGGCCATGCGCGAGAAGCTCGAAGCCATCGTCGAATCGGATTCGGCTGAGGTGACCAAAGTCCTGAAGGGCTGGATGCAACCCGCGAAGGGCGCGTGATGGCGCGGCCGATCCATCACTTCCTCCAGGAGTTCTCGGACGGCAACGAGCCGCCGCCAGCGATGCCGGCGAAGCCGGATCCGGTCGCTTCCTCCACTCCCGCGGCCGTGTCGACACCCGCGCCGGATATGATGGCGATCCGGATCGAGGAAGCCTACCAGCGCGGCGTCACCGCAGGCCGCACACTCGAGCGGCAGGAGATGGAGACGCAGGCAACCGTGCTCTCCATCGATTTCGAGCGCCGCCTCGAGGAAACGAAGCGCCGGTTCTCGGCAGCGCTGTCTGATCGGCTCGCCGGGGAGCTGCGTGCCGGCGTCGACAACGCGCGGCTCACGATATCGAGCCACGTGGCGACCGCGCTGATGCCGTTCCTGCGCGCCGGCGTGACGCAGGCGGCGGTCGAGAGCTTCGTCGCCGAGCTCGGCGACATGATCGAGATGGATGAGGGAATGACGGTCGAGGTCACCTGCCCGCGCGAGCTGCTCGAGCCGCTGCGCGAGGCACTCGGCGAGGCGATGGCGAAGCGCGGCGCGCCGCCGGGTAGCGTGCGCTGCGTTCCCGGCGACGGCAGCGAGATTCGCGTCGCGCTCGACAACACCGTGATCGAGACGCGGCTCACCGAGTGGCTGGCGCGGCTTGACGGAGTGCTGCACTGATGTCGAAGCCGGAGGACGCGCCCGCCGAGTTCATTCAGGTCATCGTCCGCCGTGGACACGGCGAGGAGGAGGGCCACCACGGCGGCGTGTGGAAAATCGCCTATGCCGACTTCATGACGGCGATGATGGCGTTCTTCCTCGTCATGTGGCTGGTCAACGCCTCCAACACCGAGATGAAGTCGAGTGTCGCCAGCTATTTCAATCCGATCAAGCTGTCGGACACGGTCATTCGCAAGAAGGGCCTGATGGACGTCGACGGCAAGGCCAATGCCGTCGAGTCGCAGAAGGCGCGCAACCCCTCTGCAGGGCAGGGTGATGCCGCGGGCGAGGCGACGCCGCTCAGGCCGGGCGAGGCTGTCAAGCTCGGCTCCGACGAAAGCCCCGGCAAGGCGCCCGAGCCGACGGACCGCATGTTCGGCCGCGATGGCAACGCCGACCAGTCCGGCCGTGCGAGCGACGCCGGCCAGGCGTTCCGTGATCCGTTCAATCCGTTCGCGCCTGGTCAGCTCATGACCAAGGAGGGAATGGAGGAGGAGACCACCAAGGGCACCAAGTCGGGTCGGCCGACATCCGACGGCGAGCAGACGGCGCTTCGCGCCGTCGACGCCCCAAAGGAAGGCGAAGTCGGGGTGCCGCGCGCACCCGAGATCGCCAAAGGCGCTGAAGGTACGGCGCGCCGCGCCGGCAATGCCGGCAAGGATGCCGCCGCGACCGCGCGCCGCGCACCGGAGGAAGGCAAGGAAGGCGAGGTCGTTGCGCGTCGCGCGCCTGACGCAGGCAAAGAGGGAGATGCCGCAGCGCGCCGCGCGCTCGCTCCCGGCAAGGAAGGCGAGGCTGTGCCGCTCGCCGGGCCTGCCGGCCAGCCCCTGGTGATGCAGCCGTCGGCGCCGGGCAACGAAATTCGTGAACCGCTCCCGACCGGCGTCGGCCGCTTCGCGCGTGATCCGAAGCCGGCCCAGCCGAGCGGCGAGGAGAAGTCCGGCGAGCAATCGCCCGTCGGCTCGAGCGAGGCAGCGGAAGGCCTGAAGGCCGGCATGGCGGCGCGCATCGAGGCGGCACGCAAGCTCGAGGACTCCGCTCAAGTGATGCTTCGCGACATCCAGACCGCGGTGAAGCCCGTCGCAGGTGACGGCGGGCCCGGCATCGAGGTGACGATCGAAGGCAACGGCATCGTGCTGAGCCTGACCGACACGAGCACCTTCGGCATGTTCTCGATAGGCTCCTCCGAGCCGAGCAAGCAGACGCTTGAGCTGATCGCCCGCATCGCGCCGGTGCTCGCCGCCAACAGCAAGCGCATCGTGGTGCGCGGTCACACCGACAGCCGCGTCTATCGCACCCAGAGCAACAACAACTGGCGCCTGTCGGTGTCGCGCGCCGAGGCCGCCTACGCGATGCTGGTCCGCGCCGGCATCGACGAGGCGCGCTTCAACCGGATCGAGGGTTACGCCGATCGCAAGCTGAAGGTGCCCGGTGATTCCGAAGCCGCGGCGAACCGTCGGATCGAGATCCTGCTGCAGCAGGTGGCGGAATGAGCCAAGCCCGCGCCGTCATGCCAGCCCGTCATCGCCGGTCCGGTGTGTGCGTCGCATTGGTGGCGCTCGCCATCGTGGCGACGACGCCGGCTCCGGCGATGGCGTCGCCGCCTGACGACGCGGCTCCCGCCTCCGAGCCGCTGCCGGCGCGTGTCACCGAGCGCCAGCCGCATCACGCCGTGCGCACGCTCGCTGCCCTGCAGGAGCGTATCGCCCAGGGCGACGAGGCGGCGCTCGGGCTGCAGAAGCCGCTGGTCCACGATATCGCCCAGGAGATGAAAGCCTTTCCGCCGGAGGTGTGGCAGCTCCCGCGCAACCGCTGGGCGCTGATCAAGTTCGCGCTGAGCGGCGGCGATCCCGAGCAGCTCCGGCTGGCCCTGGCGCGCCGCCAGTTCGCGCAGCCCGAGATGGCGCTGGCCCAGGCCGCGCTCGCGTACGCCGAGGGCCAGCGCAGTCAGGCACTGAGACTGCTCGACCAGGTCGACATCTACGAGCTGCCGCCGAGCCTTGCGGGCCACGTCGCGCTAGTGAAAGCGATGGTGATCGCCAACGGCGATCTCCCGAGGGTGGTGCGACTGACCGACGACGCGCGGCTGCTGTCGCCGGGGACTCTGGTCGAGGAGACGGCGCTGCGGCTCGCCATCGAGGTCGCGATCTCGCAGGCCAACCGCGCCCGCTTCGAAGCCATGACGTCGCGTTACTTCCGCCGCTTCCCCCGCTCGCCCTACCTCACGGCGATGATCCGTCCGGTCACCGCGGCGATTGCCGACGGCGGCTACGGCGAGCGGCCCGAGGGCATCCGCTGGGTCCACAGCGTCGTTCAATATCTCGATCCCAACAAGCTCGTGCAGTTCTATTCCGCACTCGCCGATGCAGGATTGCGCTCGGCCAAGCTCGCGACCGCCATCGCCGCGTCGCGGATGGCACAGAAGTATGTGCGCAGCGGCTCGACCGAGCAGGCGTGGGCGTTTGCCTATGAAGGCGCGGCGATGGTCGTGGGACGGGAGGGCCGCGAGGGACTTGCGCGGCTCGACGCCGCCGAAGCGATCACCAGCAGCGGCACGGTCGGCGACCTGATCGCCGGTGCCCGCGCGATGGCGAAGCTCATCCAATCGCCGCCGATGGCATTGCCGCACCCGCTTCCCTCGTCGTTCGCCGCGGACGCCTCCAGTCCGAGGGCGAAGGCGACTGCATCTGCCGATGCTCCTGCACCTGCGGATCGCGATCCCGCGGGAACCAGGACGCTCGCCCGTATTGCCCAAGTCGACAAATTGCTCAAGGAGACCGAGGAATGAACCTGGCCATTCCCGCCGCCCCGCCGGGTCCGCGCGCGCCGCAAGGCGGCAGCGACGGCACGCATTCCCGGGGCAAGAGCATCGCGCAGGATTTCGCCGCTGCGCTCTCGGAGACCGCGGTCGAGCAGGGCGAGGACGGCGGCAACGACGGCGCCGTCGCCAAGGCGGTCAAGATCGCGCTCGGCTCGACGAAGCTGCTGCATCGCGTCGAGGCGAAGCAGGAGGGCGCTGCCGACGGCAAGGGGGCCCCTGCATCCGATGGCGTCGCTGTGGGTGAGAGCCCGGCCGAGCCGGCGGCGAACCCGAGCATCCACACACTGCCGCAGTCCGGCGAATCGCAGGCGGCTGCGACGACCGACATGTTCGCTGGCACGCCCGCCGTCGCTGCGACGGCATCGCCGCCGCCCGCCGCCATGCGCGACGTGCTCGCAAACCTTGCCATCGATGCGCCGCAACGCACGGAGAATGCGGCGGCGCTCGGCGACCTCGTCGACCGGATGAGTCGCCATCTGCCGGCGGCGACACGCGCGCCGACACCCACCTCGCACCCGATTGCGACGCCCGCTCCCGCGGCAACCTCGCCGACGTTCGCAGCGATGGGCGTACCGCCGAGCGCTTTGGTCGATCCCGAGGCCGCAGCCGCCGCCACGTCCGATGAGCTGATGGTATCGGCCAAGGTGGTGCGGCAGGAAACCCATTTTCAGCCGGTGGGACAGGAAGCGCGCCGCGCGCTCGCCGCGCGCCCGGTCGGCCATGACGACCGTCTACTGCAGGCCTCGCTCGCCGCCGCCACGAAAACCACCCGGCAGGATGGCGGCGACCGCGATCGCCAGGACGCGCCGACACTTGCTCCGACGCCCGCCGCGCGTCCCGCCGACGCGCCAGCCCCGACCGATGCCGTTGCCTTCACCGCCGACGAGGTCGCGCCCGGCAGCGTCGGCCGGCAGATTGCCGACGGCGTGCAGCGAACGCTCGCGGCTTCCTCTCCGTCCGAGTCCGCCGCAGCGCGCCCGGCGCCGGCGACCGCAGCCGCGGCAGCATCGACAACCTTTGCGCCCGCCGTGCGCACCATCAAGCTGCAACTCAACCCGCTCTCGCTCGGCACGGTGACGATCGTGCTCACCGGACGCGACAGCGAGCTCAGCATCAAGCTCGAGGCGGAGCTCGCCGAAACCGTCGGCAAGGTCGAGCAGGATCGCAGCGCCCTGACATCGCGGCTCGCGGGCGCCGGCTATGCGATCAGCGAGCTCACCGTCGGGCGCATGAGCGGCGCCGGGACGACCGGAGCCGAGGGCGACCAGCGCGAATCAGGGGCGCGGGCGGGCGGCAATCAGGGTGGCGACGGCTCCGACGGTCGCGCCGCGCAGGAGAGCGCCGCGCAATTCGGTGGCGAGCGAGGTGGCCGCCACGCCGAAACGCGCGCGCCCGCACCGGAAGGTGGATCGTCCACGGGGCCGAAGGGTGGTGCACGCGAGCACGTGGTGGCAGGCATTTCTTACGCCGGTCGCTTCCGTACCGTCTGAGCTGCAGCCCTGTGGCCGCGAATCTGCCTATGGTGACGTGCCGCGCGCGTGGGCACCTGGCACGATGGGCCGTGATTGGTCGTGTCAGGGTCCCGCAAGGTCGCGATGCGAACAATAGGGATCAAGCCGCGCCTTCGCCGTGTCCGTGACCGGCGCGCGCGACCGCCGAGAGCGTGAGACGGGAAAAGCAGCCGGACCATGAGCAAACTGCCAGCGCTGCCGTCGGAGGACGACAAGCTGAACCCGGCCGACAAGGTGACGGCGCTGCTGCTCACCATGACCAAGCCGTCAGCCGACAGCATCATCAAGAAGTTCGACAACCGCGAGATTCGCCTCGTTGCTCACGCGGCTTCGGCGCTGCCGGCGATCTCCGACGAAACGATCGAGCGGCTGGTCGACGAGCTCTATGCGGCGCTCGATACCGCCGGTGCGCTTGCCGGCTCCTCGAACGGCGCCCAGCAGCTCCTCTCCGGCGTCGTCAGCGACGAGCAGATCGCCGAGATCCTGGCGGAGCTGGCGGGCAACGCATCGGAACGGGTCTGGGGCAAGCTCGACCAGGCGAAGGACGAGCGAATCGCCGAGTTCATCGCGAGCGAGCAGCCGCAGGTGGCGGCGGTGATCTTGTCGCGTCTCGATCCCGGCAAGGCAGCCGCGGTGATGGAGAAACTCAGCGGCGAGCAGCGCGCCGACCTTAGCCGCCGGCTGCTGGTCCTCAAGCCGCCCAGCGACACCGCGCTGCGGATCGTCGCGGAGCGGCTCCGCGAGGAGCTGTTCGGCGAGGTCGTGGTCGAGGAGGGCGGCGGCGAGGTCGACAAGCACGCCCACCTCGCGTCGATCCTCAACAAGCTCGAGCGCGATCAGATCGAGGAAATCCTGTCGACCATCGAGGCGAGCGACCCATCCGACGCCGCGCGGGTCAAGAGCTTCGTCTTCACCTTCGAGGACATCGCCGGGATGGAAGCGGAAGATCGCGCGCGACTCATGGACGAAGTCCCCGCGGACCGCGTCGTCATGGCGTTGCGCGATGCCGATCAGGCGCTCTCCGACCTCATCCTGCAGGTGCTGTCGCCGCGGTCGCGCCGCATCGTCGAGGCGGAGCTGGCGACCGAGACGCGCGTGCCTGCCAAGGCAATCGGCGAGGCGCGGCGGTGGATCGCCGTGCTGGCGCTCAGCATGGCCGACCGGGCGCTGATCAAGCTGAGGCCGGCGCCGGCCGCCGCGGCTCCGGAGGCATGACATGACAGCGCGCGCGGACGATCAAGCGGGATGGCGGCGATGACGACGGCAAGCGATGCCGATGCCGAGGCGGAAGCGCTCAGGCGGCTGGAGCTCACCGAGATCTTCCACAACACGCTGGCGCCGATTGCCGAGCTGCCGGCGCTGCGCGCGATTTTCGCGGACGGGGCCGCGCGAACTTCGTCGGCGCTCCGCCAGACATTCGGGCTCCAGCTTCCGGTGTCGTTCGAGCACGCGATCCAGCATCCCGCCGGCGAGGCGCTGGCGCCCTGCTCGGGCATGGTCGGTGTGATCTATCTCGTCGCGGAGTGGGGCGCCCGCGTCGTGGTATCGTTCGATCGAATGCTGTTGTTCCGCGCGCTGGATGCCATGTACGGCGGCGACGGTCGCGGTGTCGGGCCAGCGCCGTCGCGCGCGCTCACGCGGCTCGAACTGTCGATCACCGAGCAGCTTGCGAGGGCGATCATCGAGCGGTTCCAGGCGCCTCTCGCGCCCTTCATCAGCTTCGGATGCGCCGTCGAGCGCATCGAGCAGGTCTTCGATCCAGCGATCTTCGAGAAGGATCGCACCGAGCTGGTCGCGGCGCAGATGCGGCTCGGCGAGGCCGACGAGTGGCTGGTCGTCGCGCTGCCGGCGCGCGGTCTCGAACTCGCACGCGCGGCGATTGCGGCGCCGCAGGAGGACGAGCCGGTCGAGCTCGATCCCAATTGGAGCCGCTGTCTCGAGCAGAATGTCAGCCGCACCGAGGTCGATATCGTTGCCGTCGCCGCTGGTCCGCCGATGCTGCTCGGTGAGATCGCGCGGCTGGAGCCGGGGTCGCTGATCGAGTTCGAGGCGGAGCTTCTCGAGGTTGTCCGAATCGAAAGTGACGGCGAGCCGATCTTCGAGGGGCGGCTCGGGCAGACCAAGGGTTTCCTCAGCGTCTGCGTCGAGGCGCCGCTCTCGGCGGACGCCGACGACGAGGCCGCCGAGCCCCAGCGGCGCCGCCGCGCCTGATCCGGCGCTGCAAACCAGTCTGGCGCAAGCTCCCTCGGCTCTCCTGCAGCGATTGCATCGACGAGCTGGCATGAGGCCGGAGGAACGCCGTGGACACTGCGCTGATCGTCTTCATCATCGGAACCGTCGCGAGCTTCGCACCGATGTACTGGCTGGCGCTGCGGCTCCTCGGACGGCAGCGCAAGCGTGCGTTGGCCCGGGGCGAGGAGAAGCCGGCGGGTCGCGCGGCCGCAGGTCGGCGCGAGTTCCTCGATCTGCTGCGCCAGGAGGCGGGGCAGCGCGCGGTCACGGTGCTGCGAGATGCGCTCGCCGAGGCGCGGAGTGCGGCCGAGCGGCGGGGCGGCGATCATCACGCCCTGAGCGCGCCGACCTGTCAGAGCCTGCTCGAGGCGGGAAGCCTCGTCGATTCGCTCTTTCCTCGAGAGCTCCGCAAGATGTTCCACGACGGCACGGAAATGCTGATGTCGGCGACGCCGGCTTCGGTCGGCCCGGCCATACCGGCGGTGGCCGTGGCAATCGCGGCCTTCGAGCGCGCGCTCGAGGCAGGAAAGTCGGATGCGAGCGCGGCAGCGTCGCGCAAGCCAGGCTTCTGGGCGGCGCTGCGCAACCGCAGGCGCGGCTGGACTGGAAGCGCCGATGTCGGCGTCACCGCCTGAGGCCGTTCCGGCGAGGGCAGTATCTCCCGCGACAGTCGCGTTGCCAGCGAGAGCCGATAGGGCTTGCACGCGAATCGCGAGACGCCGTGTGATTGCGGTGAATTCGCCCGCATCGAACTCGGACGATCCCTGATACTCCGAATTGCGGCGATTATCGAAAGTGGTTGCCTGATTTTGCGCCCCGTCGCGTGCCTAATTACTCTATAGTTTATAGCACATACTATCTAGTTTTGTTGCCTGAATGGTACGACAGTGGCTGATCGGTATGCTGCCCACTTCTAAAACTGTTAATACACGTTAATAAATAAACGACCAAATCAATCTGATTCGCCTGGGGGCAGCGAAATGATCGTAATCGTGGACGATCGTAATCTGGTAACCGACGCTTTCCGGTCGTCTTTCGACCGGGAAGGTGTGCCCGCTGCGGGTTTTTCGGGCGGCGATTTCGAGGGCTGGGTCGCGGCCGCGGCAAATGAGGACGTCAGGGCAATCAACGCCTTTCTCATCGGCCAGTGTAGTCGGCCGGATTTCCTTGCGCGGGTGATCAAGCGCCGGTCGGCAGCGGCCGTCATTGCCATGAAGGACCACAAGACGCTCGCCAGCACGCTCGAGCTGTTCGCAATCGGCGTCGACGACGTGATCTCGAAGCCCTGCCACGTGCGCGAAATCCTTGCACGCATCGAAGCGATCTCGCGACGCGCCAGCATCGAGCGCGACCGGCCGGCGAGCAGTGCCTCCGCGATCCAGATCTTCCGCGACGGCCGCGATCCAATCGTTTGCGACGAGCCGCTTTCGCTGCCGCGCCGCGAACTCAGAATTCTCGAATTCCTCGTGATGAATCAGTCCCGTAGGGTGACGAAGTCGCAGATCTTCAACTCGGTCTACGGCCTCTTCGACCAGGAGATCGACGAGAACGTGATCGAGAGCCACATCAGCAAGCTGCGCCGCCGGTTGCGCAGCCGGCTCGGCTACGATCCGATCGATTCCAAGCGCCACCTCGGCTACCGCCTCGTCGGCACTGCCCGGACGGAAGCGGAGGCCACGTCGGTCGAGGTGGCTGTCGCAAGCTGAAGGCGCTTGTGGGGTGGTGGTGCCCCGCGCGCCTGCGACCCGAATGCCGCGGCGATTCGTTCCGACAGGCTGACGCAAGGTGTTCGGCCGTACTCTGGCCCCACGATAGATCCGTGTTTTCTGGGGGAGCCAAATGAGCGTTTACGGTCTGATGCGCACGGGCGCGTCTGGAATGAATGCCCAGTCCAACCGATTGGGAACGATCGCCGATAATATCGCCAATAGTTCGACCACCGGCTACAAGCGCGCGAGCACTGAATTCTCGTCGCTTCTGCTGAACGATACGGTGACCGCCTACAACTCGGGCGGCGTCGAAACGCGGGTGCGTTACGGCATTTCCCAGCAGGGTGTTTTGACGGCGACCAGCTCGCCCTTCGATATGGCCATCAAGGGCGCCGGTTTCATGCTGGTGGCCGATACAGATGGCAGTATCGCGCTGACCCGCGCCGGGGCTTTCGTTCCCGACAGCGAGGGGCGCCTGATCAATTCCGCCGGGTTCACGCTTCTCGGCTATCCGCTGAACGGCGGCGACGTTCCGACGGTCGTCAACGGCACCGCCGGCCTCCAGCCCGTGCTGGTTGCGACCGGCGGCATGCGGGCTGAGGCAACCACGATCGGCGCGGTCGTCGCCAATCTTCCCGCCATGGCCGACACGGTTCCGGCGCTACAGCTTCCGCTCACCAACGATCCCGCCGCGACGTCGACCGCGCGCTCCTCGCTGCTCGTCTACGGCAATCTCGGCGAGGAGATCATGCTCGATGTCCATTTCGCCAAGACCGGAAATCCCGGCGAGTGGCAGATGGTGGTCTACAACGCGGCCGACCGCGACGTGAATGGCGGCTTCCCCTATACCGGCGGTCCCATCGCCAATGCGACCCTGACCTTCGATGGCAACGGCCAGCCGACCGGTCCTACCGAACTGACCGTGCCCGTGCCGGGTGGTGCCAACCTCGAGCTCGACATCTCGCGGATGACGCAGGTCGCCGGCGATTACTCGGTCGAGCTGATCAACACCAACGGCAGCGCGCCGAGCCGCGTGCAGTCGATCGAGATCGACTCCGACGGCACGCTCTACGAAGTGTACGAGAACGGCTCGCGCTATGCTTCGTACGTGATCCCGCTCGCGACCGTCATCAGCCCCGATCGGCTGACGCCGAAGGCCGGCAACATCTACCTGCCGTCGAGCGGCTCGGGTGATCTGCGCATCGGCATTCCCGGAGCGGCAGGTCTCGGCAGCGTCGCCTCCGGTGCGCTCGAAAGCTCGACCGTCGATCTCGCCACCGAGCTCGCCGACATGATCGAGGCGCAGCGTAACTACACTGCCAATTCCCGCGTGTTCCAGACCGGCTCGGAGCTCATGGAGCTGGTCGTCAACCTCAAGCGCTAAGTCGGGCCTGAGCGGCCTGGCTGGGGAGAATAATGTCACTAACACTTGCCTACGAAATCGCGCGCGGCGGCCTGATGGCCAACTCGACGTTGACGTCGCTCGTCTCGCGCAACATCGCCAACGTCGACAATCCGAATGCGGCGCGGAAAACCGCGTCGACGATCGGCACCGCGATGGGCGTGAAGCTCGGCACGATCGGCAACGCCATTGCCACATCGCTGCTGGAAAGCGTTCTCTCCAATACGTCCAAGGTCGGAGAACTCGGCGCCGTCACCTCGGCGCTGGGCCGCCTGTCGAGCTCGGTCAACGATCCCGAGCTCGGCCTCAGCCCGGCAGCGATGCTGGCCAAGATGCAGTCGGCGCTCTATGCGGCGGCGGCGGAGCCCAACAACGAGGTGCTGCAACGCGGCGTCCTGCAGGTCGCCAGCGATATCGTCACGACGCTCAACAGCTCGGGGCAGATCGTCTCCGACGTGCGCAAGGAGGCCAATGCGGAGATCGCGACCTCCGTCCAGCAGCTCGAGACGCTGCTCAATGACTTCGAGCGCGTCAACCAGACCATCGTCGCCGGGACCATTCTCGGGCGCGATGTCACCGACCAGATCGACCAGCGCAACGCGCTGCTGCGGGATATGTCGGGCTACATCGAGATCCAGTCGACGGTCCGCACCAACCACGACATGGTGCTGTTCGCCGCCAATGGCACGACGCTTTTCGAGACGGTGCCGCGCAAGGTCGGCTTCGACAACATTCCGCTTTCGCCGGGCCAGCCGGGCGGACGCCTGACGATCGACGGCGTCACGTTCTCCGGCGCCGCCGCGACGCAACTCGGTGGCAAGATCGGCGGCCTTCTGCAGGTTCGCGATGATGTGGCACTGACCTTCGGGCGCCAGATCGACGAGATCGCGCGCGGCCTCATCGAAGTCTTCGCCGAGAGCGACCAGTCGGCGGTGCCGGCGCTTCCGGATGTCGCGGGCCTCTTCACCTACGCGGGTGGTCCCGGTCTGCCTGCGAGCGGGCTCGTCGCGAACGGTCTCGCGATGTCGATCCGCGTCAACCCGAATGCCGATCCCGCGCAAGGCGGAACGCTCACGACGATCCGCGACGGCGGTATCGGCGGCAATCCGAGCTACGTCTACAATGCGACGGGGGCGACAGGTTACAGCGACCGGTTGCGCGATCTCGCGGCACTCCTCTCCGAGGCGCAGGCATTCGACTCCACCGCAGGGCTCTCGAGCTCGACCGGCGTTCTCGGATTTGCCTCGACCAGCGCCGGCTGGCTCGAAGGGCGACGCGCCGACTTCACGAGCAGGCTCGAGACGAGCGAAGTGCTGAGCGAACGCGCAATCAGTGCGTGGCAGGGGCAGGTGGGCGTCAACCTCGACGAGGAAATGACCTCACTGATGGCGCTCGAGCGCTCCTACCAGGCTTCGGCACGGCTGATCTCGACGGTCGACCAGATGTTCGCGGCCCTTCTCAAGGCGACGGAATAGTCCATGAAAGCCGATACCGTCTCGACTCTCTCCGGCCGCGATATCCTGCGCACGTCGCTGGCGCGCAATCAGCGACAGCTCAATGAGACGCTGTCGGAATTCAGCAGCGGTCGCCATGCGGATGTCGGGCTCACGCTCGGCAATCGCCTGGGCTCGGTGCTCGATATGCGCCAGGTGCGCGGCAGCCTGGAGACGTTGACGAACACCAACGGGGTCGTCGCAGCGCGGCTTCAGTCCATACAGTCCTCGCTCGAAGGGGTCCGCAATCTCGCCGATGGTCTCGCCGAGACGGCGATCGCCGTTCGCCAGAGCGGCTCCGATACGAAACTGCTCGTGGCGGACGCAAAGTCGCGCCTCGGATCGATCTTCGAGATGCTGTCGGTGACCACCGACGGTGTCCACGTGTTCGGCGGCACGAATATCTCGTCGCCGCCGATGACCGACTACATGAGCGAGCCGCCGGGACCGGCGCGATCCGCGGTCATTGCCGCCTTCACGACCGAGTTCGGCTTTCCGCCCGACGATGCGCAGGTCTCGACCATCACGCCGGCGCAGCTCCAGGCCTATCTCGACGGTCCATTCGCCGACCTGTTCGCCGATCCGGCCTGGAGTACCACTTTCTCCGGCGCATCCGACACGGTCATGCGCGACCGCATCGCGCTTGGCGAGGAGATCAACACGTCGGCGACGACGAGCGACCCTGGCTTCCGCAAATTGTACGCCGCCATGGCGCTCGCCATCGATACCGGCATCGAGAACATGAACGCCGAAACCCGCGGGGTCCTGTCCGATCGAATCGTGTCCTCGGCGACTTCGGCATCCTACGATTTCGTTCGCATTCAATCCGAAACCGGCATGTCCCAGGAACGCCTTGCGCAAGCCAACGAGCGTATCTCGATCGAGACGAAGGCGTTGGACAGGCGCGTGAGCGGTGCGGAAGAGATCGATCCGTACGAAGTCGCGGAACGGTTGGGATTGCTGATGTCGCGGCTCGAGTCCTCCTACTCGGTCACGGCGCGGATCCAGCAGCTCAGCCTGATGAACTACATGTAGGCCGGTGGTCGGCTTTCCGGGGGGATGGAATTCGAATGCACAAGATTGCGTATGGCGAGCTTCTCGATGACGATCAGCAGGTAGCGCGTGAGCGCGAGCGTGTCGCCCTCGACCAGTCCATCCTGCTTATGGAGCAGGCGAGCGCGAGCGGCGCTAGTCCGGTCGAGGCTGCCGAGGCGATCGCGTTCACGACCAAGCTGTGGACGCTGCTGGTCGAGGACCTGGCCGACCCGCACAACGGCCTGCCGAAGGAGCTTCGTGCGCAGATCGTGTCGATCGGCATCTGGATCCTCCGCGAGCTCGAGCGCGCGCGCACCGAAGGATTGCAGGACTTCACGGATATCGTTGCGGTCTCCAAGGCGATTCGGGACGGATTGACGTGACAAGCCATCTGAAGGTCCATCTCAAGCCGAACGAGCGCGTCTTCATCAACGGCGGCGTCATCAAGGTCGATCGCAAGGTGACGATCGAGCTGATGAACGAGGTGGTGTTTCTGATCGAGGGACACGTCCTGCAGGAAGAGCAGGCGACGACGCCGCTGCGCCAGCTCTACTTCGTCGTCCAGTCGATGCTGATGGAGCCGAAGTGCGAGCCGATCGCGCGCCAGATGTACGAGCAGTCGCATCAGGCTCTGATCATGACGTTCAAGAGCCAGGACGTGCTCGACGGCCTCATGGACGTGAAGCGGCTGATGGAGCGCGGCCGCGCCTTCGAAGCGTTGCGCAAGATCCGGTCGCTGTTCCCGCTCGAGGACGAGATACTGAAATCGGCGAAGAGCGTGGAGACAGAGTCGGCGGCGTGATGCCTGTGGCCGCGCCCATACCCATAAATGCCAACGGAGGCGAGCCGCATGGAAGTCACCGGCGTTGCAAACACCCAGAAGACCACCGACAAGACCGAGATCGAGTTCGGCAAGGCGCCGTCCTCGACGCTCGACTATAATGCCTTTCTCACGCTCCTGATCGCGCAGATGAAGCATCAGGATCCGATGGAGCCGATGAAGTCGAGCGACTACGTGGCGCAGCTCGCGACCTTCTCGCAGGTCGAGAAATCGGTGCAGACCAACGAGAAGCTTTCCGCGCTGATGGTGTCGCAGAATCTGTCGCTCGCCGAAAGCCTGATCGGCCGCACCGTGGTCGACAGTCTCACATCCGTCGGTGGTACCGTCGTCGCGGCGAAGGCCGTCGACAATGGCGTCATGGTGCTGCTCGACAGCGGCCAGGAGTTCATGGTCGGCGAGGGCCTGATCGTCGGCGAAAAGTCCACATGAACGAAGCCGACGCCATGGAGCTGGTCCAGGCCGCGATCTGGACGGTGATCGTGGTGGCGGGCCCGTGCGTGCTTGCCGCGATGGTTGTCGGCATCGGCATTGCGCTCCTGCAAGCTTTAACCCAGGTCCAGGAGATAACATTGACCTTCATCCCGAAGATCATGGCGATCTTTATCGTCGCCATGTTCTCGGCACACTTCATGGGGTCGTCGGTTTTCTCCTTCGCTCAATTGACCTTCCTCCACGTCGAGAAAGGGTTCTGAGCGACAGCGAGTAGACCGACCGTTTACTGGGGCGGGGGATAGCGTGTCGCAACAAGCAGCCGGCGGAGTGCCGCTAAGCCGCCTCGCCGGCATGTCGGACATGGGCTTTGCCGCCGGCATCGTCCTGATTCTGGCGGTACTGTTCCTGCCGCTGCCGCCGATTCTGATCGACATCGGCCTCGCCTTCTCGATCGCCGCCGCGGTGCTGATCCTGATGGTGGCGCTGTGGGTCAAGCGACCCCTCGAGTTCTCGTCGTTTCCGACGATCCTGCTGATCATCACCATGTTGCGGCTCGCCTTCAACGTCGCGACGACGCGAATCATCCTGACCGAGGGCGCGCACGGCGAGCATTCCGCCGGCTACGTCATCGCCGGCTTCTCGAAGCTCGTCATGGGCGGCGACTTCGTGATCGGCGTCGTGGTGTTCGTGATCCTGCTGACGGTGAACTTCATCGTCATCACCAAGGGCGCCTCCCGCATCGCCGAAGTCGGCGCCCGATTCGCCCTCGACGGCATTCCCGGCAAGCAGATGGCGATCGACGCCGATCTTTCGTCGGGTCTAATCGACGAGCGCGAGGCGCAGCGGCGTCGGCGCGAGCTCGAGGAGGAAAGCTCCTTCTTCGGCGCCATGGACGGTGCCTCGAAGTTCGTGCGCGGTGACGCGATCGCCGGCATCATCATCACCGCCGTCAACGTGTTCGGCGGCATCCTGATCGCCACGTTCCGGCATGGGATGCCGATCTCGGAGGCGGCGGACGTGTTCACGAAGCTGTCGGTCGGCGACGGTCTCGTGACGCAGATCCCGGCCCTCATCATCTCGCTTGCCGCGGGCCTGGTCGTTGCCAAGGGCGGCACGCACGGCTCGGTCGAGACCGCGGTGCTCGGCCAGGTCGGCAAGCATCCGAAGGCGCTGATGATGACGGCGGGCGCCATGGGGCTGCTCGCGCTCGGGCCGGGACTGCCGCTCATTCCGTTCGCGCTGCTCGGCATCATCGCGGCGATTGCCGGCATCGCGATCCCGCGAAAATGGGAGCAGCAACGCATCGCGGCGGACAACCTGGAGCGGGAAGCCAATCAGGTCAAAGAGGAGGAGTCCCGCCAGTCGATCAAGGGCGCGCTCAAGATCAGTGAGGTCGAGATCGTCTTCGGCCAGCGGCTGTCGGCGGAGTTCCTGCGCAAGCATGACGAGCTCGCCAACCGGGTCGGCAAACTCAGGCGCAAGTTCGCCAAGCAGTACGGCTTCGTCGTTCCCGAGATCAACCTGTCGGACGACTTCTCGCTGCCCCCGCGCGGCTACCAGATCCGCATCCATGGCGCGACCATCGGCAGCCACGAGCTGCCGATCGGCGACGTCCTCGTCATCGTCGGCGACGGGCCGAAGCCGACGGTCGGCGGCGTCGACACGATCGAGCCCGCCTTCGGCCTGAAGGCCGTCTGGATCCCCGAGTCCTATTCGAAGGAGGTGAAGCGGGAGGGCTTCGCCACCGTCGACATCATGACGGTGCTGCTGACGCATCTCAGCGAAGGCATTCGCAACAACCTCGCGCAGCTCTTCTCCTATCGCGACATGCAGGTGCTGATCGACGGCTTGCCGCCCGAGTACAAGCGCCTGCTCGACGAGATCCGCCCCGCTCACATTTCCTATTCGGGCATCCAGGCGGTGCTCAAGATGCTGCTCGCCGAGCGCGTCTCGATCCGCAACATGCAGCTCATCCTCGAGGCGATCGCGGAGATCGCGCCGCACTCGCGCCGCGCCGAGCAGGTCGCGGAGCACGTGCGCCAGCGTATAGCGCAGCAGATCTGCGGCGATCTCGCCAAGGACGGCTCGCTCTCGGTTCTCCGCCTCGGCAGCCGCTGGGATCTCGCCTTCCACGAGAGCCTGCGTCGCGACCAGCGCGGCGAGGTGATCGAGTTCGACATCGATCCGCGCCTCATCGAGGATTTCAGCAAGGATGCCTCGCGCGTGATCACGACCCATACCGAGAAGGGCGAGCAGTTCGTGCTCGTCACCTCGGTCGAGGCGCGCCCCTTCGTGCGCATGGTGATCGAACGGCTGTTCCCGACCCTGCCCGTGCTCTCGCACGCGGAGATTGCCCGTGGGATTCAGGTCAAGGCGCTCGGCAGCATTGCTGGATAATGCTCGAACTGGACGACTACGCAGTCGGCGTGATCCTCATCCTCTGCCGGATCGGGACCACGCTGATGCTGGCGCCGGGCTTCTCGAGTGCGCGCGTGCCGATGCGGGTGCGGCTCTATGTGGCGCTTGCGCTGGCGATCGCGATGGCCCCGATAGTCCTCGACGGCCGCACGCCGAAGCGCGGCGGCGCGCTGCTGGTGACGCTGGTCTTTGCCGAGTGCGTGATCGGCGCCGTGATCGGCCTCGTGTGTCGAATCTACCTTGCGGCGCTCGAGTTCATGGCCAATGCGATCGCGAACTACATCGGCATGAACGCGCTGACGGCCGGCGTCGAGGACAACGAGCCGGGGACGTCGTTGTCGACGCTGATCACGCTCACCGCGACGCTGCTCGTCCTGCTGATGGACCTGCACCAGCTCCTGATCAAGACGGTGCTCGATTCCTACGGCACCTTTCCGCTCGGCGCGATGGCGGGGCCGCAGTTCGCCCTCAGCATGGTCGCGACCTCGCTCGGCGCGGCGTTCACGATCGCGCTCCAGATCAGCGGGCCATTCATCGTCTACGGGCTGCTCGTCAACGTGCTGTTCGGCATTCTCGGCAAGCTCATTCCGCAGGTGCCGTCGTACTTCATTTCGCTGCCGTTCCTGCTCGTCGGCGGCCTGTTCTTCCTCTACCTCATGCTGCCGGAGATGCTGAAGATTTTCTTCGGCGCGTTCGGCGCGGTGCTGACCAACCTCTAGGAGCGCGGCTGTGAAACGGCGATCGATCGCGCGGCTGAGGCGGCTGATCAAGCTGACCGAGCACCTCTACGAGCAGGAGGCGCGGGTAGCGCGCGAACTCGAGCGGGCGCGCGACGATGCGAGCAAGGCGGCGGCGGTGACGCGCGAGTATCTCAACCACGATAACGTCGTCGGCAGCGTCTTCCCGGAGCTTGTGAGCGCGCGGGCGGTGAAGTTGCAACGCCGCGCCGGCGAACTCGGCGCCGAGATGGAGCAGCAGGTCGAGATAGCCGCGGCGGCGCGCGGTCGTGTCAAGGGTCTCGAGGCGAAACTCGGCCACGAGGTCGCCGAAGAGGAGCGGGAGCGCAACGCCGCCGTGCTCGAGGAGGCGATCGACCAGTTCGTCCGCCGCCGTCTCACAAGCCTGCCATAAGGTCGAGGCGCCACTATTCGCTTTGGCATGAAGTTGAAAGCGTGGACCCACACGGGCGCATGGCGAACGAT
>VFQR01001316.1_pt1 | contig 19771 bp, 19 predicted proteins | sample 3512321 | NCBI WGS metagenome assembly VFQR01 (sample SAMN10412374, study PRJNA504923) | tailings metagenome | isolation source: Relicate 3 Philex TSF1 revegetated site | place: Philippines: Tuba, Benguet | collected 2017-08-29
GGTCATCACCTTGATGGTGAACGCCGGGTCTTCGGCGCGCCCCAGCTTGAAGAAGGCGACCAGCCCCGCCAGGGAGATCAGACAGACCAGGAACAGGGTGATGGAGCGCTCGCGTACGGCGAGTGCGGAGAGGTTGAAACGACCTTCGCTCATGGCCTGCCTTCCTCGACTGCCGCGACCGTGGCCGGCTCGGCCAGGCGCACGGGCTGGCCGTCGCGCAGCAGGTGCGCGCCCAGAGCGACGATCCTGTCGCCCGGCCTGATCGCGCCAGCGATGCGGGCGCTCTCGTCACCCAGCCCTTGGACACTGACGGGTGTCCACGCCACCTGCGCCGGCTCGCCACGAATCAGCCAGATGCCAGGCCCCTTGCCCGCGTCGTGCAGCGCGGCGAGGGGCACCTGCACTTCGCTCTGCGAGGCGCTCTGCGGATCACTGATCTGCACTGTGATGGTGGTGCCCAGCGGCGCATCGGCCAACTCGCCGTCGAGCACGTAGCGTGCCTCGAAGGTGCGAGTCAGGCGATCGGCAACGTCCGACAGCTGACGCAACTGGGTGGTGACGCTGACGTCGTGCCTGCCGAAGAGGCTGGCCTGCGCGCTGGAGCCGACTGCCGGGCGCAGGGTTTCCGGCAACTGCACCAGCGCTTCGCGTGGGCCGGCATGCGCAAGCCGTACCACGGCCTGGCCGGCGCTGACCACCTGGCCGGGCTCGGCCAGGGTTTCCATGACGATACCGTCGGCATCGGCCAGCAGCTCGGCATAGCGGGTCGCATTGCCGGCAACCTTGGCCTGGGCCTCGGCTGCACTGAGTTGCGCACGGGCCGCATCCGCCGCTGCCTTGTACTGATCGTAGGCGGAGGCCGATACCGCACCGGTGCCGCGCAGGGCGCGGTAGCGCGCCTCGTCATCGCTCGCCTGCTGCGCCCGTGCCCGCGCTGCGGCCACCGCCTCGCGCTGGGCATGGGCGGCGAGTTGCAGATCGACCGGATCGAGGCGCAGCAGTACCTGGCCGCGCGTGACGCTCTGGCCGGTATCGACCAGGCGCTGCAACACCTTGCCGGATACGCGGAAACCCAGATCGCTCTGCACCCGGGCGGCAACGATGCCGGTGAAGGCGCGCGACGTGGAGTTTGCCGACTGGATGGTGGCAATGCGCACCAGGGGCGCATCCGTTCGGGGATCGGGGGGCGTCTGGTCGCTACAGGCGACCAGCACGAGCGGCATCACGCCGACCAGAGTGGACAGAAAGAGGTTGCGCCGGCGCATGAGGAACCCGTTGCGAAGTCGTAGGGAACCTCACTTTGATTCTTGTGACCAATTTAGTCAATAGTCACAAATCAGGGCGACAGGCTGCGCAGTATCAGGCTGGACAGCAGGGCCGGCGCTTCATCGGTGGTGTCGAGCCCGTACTGAAGCAGCAACGGGTTGAAATAGGGCCGCATGATCAGGTGGATCGCCCGGGTGGTTTCGTCCAGCGGCGTCTTGCGCTCGAAGTCGCCACTGTGCCGGCCCAGCTGCAGGATTTCGCGCAGGGTCTGCTCGATGAAACCTTCGTAGACCAGGGTCGCCGGCCAGCGCCCGGAGGCCGCGGAAGCGGCGATCTCGTAGAGTTTGCGATCCTGGAAGAACAGCCGCAGGCAGGCTTCCAGCAGCGCCTTGAGCATGCGTCGCAGCTTCTCGGGCGGGCTGTCCACCTCATCGATGGCGGCCCTTACCTCGGTCTGTATCTGCTGCAGGCAGTTGGAGCAGATCATCTCGCCGATGGCCTGCTTGGACTCGAAGAACTTGTAGATATAGGCCTTGGAAAAGCCGATGGCCTTGGCCAGGTCGGAAACCGTGGTCTTCTCGTAACCGTACAGACGGAAGTGCTCGGTGGCCGCCGCCACGATCTGATCACGCACCTCGTGATCCACCGGACCACGGGCAGCAACGTTGGGAGAGGGTGTCTTGTTCATGGGGGCATAGCCTACAGAGCGCCAGGATGATGGACAACAAGTGACCAAAATGTATTATGGTCACAAAAAATCATCCCATCCCCTATCCTTGGAAGAACATCCCATGCCGCCCAAGCGCACCCTCGTTGTACTGATCAGCACCGGCCTGGTGGCAGGTTGCGCGGTCGGCCCCGACTACCAGCGTCCGGAGATCTCACTGTCCGAGCGCTTCCTGGGCCAAGCCGCTGTCGAGAAGCGTCCGGAGGGTTCCCACAGAAACGTGGTGGACGGATGGGCAGGTTTTGCCGACCCGCAATTGACTCGCTTCGTGACGCTCGCGCTACAGCAGAATCTGGATCTGGCTCAGGCCAGCGCACGCATCGTCCAGGCGCGTGCCGGCCTGGGCGCTGCCGATGCGGCGCTGTTGCCCTCGGGTTCGGTCAACGGCCAGACGGCGCGTGCCTATCAGTCGGTGGAGACGCCGCTGGGCCAGATACTCGATGCCACGCCGGGCTTCGACCGCTACGGCAGAAGCTACGAAGCCAATCTGAGCGCCAGCTGGGAGCTGGATGTGTTCGGTGGCCTGCGTCGTGGCCGCGAGGCGGCGCTGGCGGAGTATCAGGCCTCGCAGGCAGGCGTTGCCGCCATCCGGCTTGCCGTCGCGGCGCAGGCCGCTGATATCTATATCAGCATTCGCGGGCTGCAAACCCGCATCGCCATCGCGCAGCGCCAGGTGCAGACGCAACAGAAGTTGCTGACGACCATCGAGTTGCTGCAAGGCCAGGGACTGGCGGCCGAGTTGCAGGTGCACCAGGCCCGTGGCGCCCTCGCCCAGGTACGCGCCTCGGTGCCAGTGCTGGAAACGGGGCTGGAGGCGGCGATGAACGCACTCGACGTGCTGCTGGGCGCGCAACCCGGCACGTATCGCGCCGAGCTGACGGCCCTTGAGGCCATCCCGGTGACACCACCGATCGCGGCGAGTGGCACGCCTGGCGACCTGCTGCGCCGCCGGCCCGACCTGATCGTCGCCGAACGCCGCCTGGCTGCTTCGAACGCCCGCATTGGTGCGGCCATTGCCGAGTACTACCCGAAGTTTTCGCTGAGTGGGCTGGTCGGCAGTGCGACGTCGGTATCCGGCGGCAACCTGTTCGGCAGCGGCGCCAGCCAGATGAGTGGCATGTTGGGGCTACGCTGGCGCCTGTTCGACTTCGGCCGCATCGATGCCCAGATCGAGCGGGCCAGGGGACAGGAAGCCGAGCAACTGGCGACCTATCGCCTCGCCGTGCTGCGCGCCACCGAGGATGTGGAAAATGCCTTCACCGCACTGGTCAAGCGCGAGCAGCAGGCCGCCGTGCTGGAGCAGGGCGTGAACTCGCTCGGGCGTGCGCGGCAGGCGGCCTTCGAGGCCTACCAGCAGGGCATCGTCAGCCTGATCGGGGTGCTACAGGCGGACGACAACCTGTTGCGCGCAACCGACGCCAGGGCCCAGGCGCAAACCGAGTCGGCCCGCGCTGGCGTGGCCGCCTTCAAGGCGCTGGGAGGGGACTGGAGCGCCGCCGAAACGCTCGCAGCCAACTGAGGCAACCTGCACAGCCGTGCACTGGTGTTTCAACAGGCGACACTGGCGTCTTTTGCAGGCGGCAGACCGAACAGCCGGCGGTACTCTCGGCTGAACTGCGAGACGCTTTCGTAACCCACCGCGAACGCCGCGCTGCTGGCCGTGGCGCCCTCCCCGGTCATCAGGCGACGCGCCTCGATCAGCCGCAGCTGCTTCTGAAACTGCAGCGGCGTCAGCGAGGTCTGGTTGCGAAAGTGATGGTGGAAGGACGACAGGCTCATGCCGGCCACTGACGCCAGGCGCTCCACCGGAAGTGGCCGGGTGAACTCGCTGCGCAGTACCTTCACCGCCCGCGCGATGCGTTGCGCGTGGCCGTCCGGCCAGCCCAGACGACTGATCGCCGGGCCATGCCGACCAGCCAGCAGCCAGTAATGCAGTTCGCGCACACGCGAAGCGCGCAGCACCCTGGCCGAGGCTGGAGCATCGAGCAGGCGCATCAGACGCAGGGCCGCTTCGGCCACTTCGCTATCGGTCGGCTCGATGCGGATGGGCTCTGCCTCTGCACTCGGCACCGCCTTGATCTCCTCCATCAACTCGGTGAGCAGAGCAGGATCGAGATCGATCACCAGCGAGATGTACGGCGTCTCGTGGCTCGCCTGAACGATCTGGCTGACGGTCGGGACATCGGCGGTGATCAGCAGCGAATCACCGGCGCTGAAGGTGAAGCTGCGGGTCCCCATCATCACCTGCTTGCTGCCCTGCAACACCAGGCAGGCCAGAGGTCGGGTGATGGCGTAATCCAGCCCGCTGGGTTGGGCCGTGCGAATCACGGTCAAGCCGGGGATGGGGGTTTGGGCAAGCCCACCGAGGTCGGCATGCCTGCCCAGATAATCGCGGACGACCGCCAGCAGCGCTGCACTCATACCGGGCTCCCGATACTGGTCACGGGCATGTCGTTGCCCCTTGGAGAAATAGGCAAAAAGCGTCGAGGTTTCGGTAAGGACGGGGTTGCACCACGAACCACACAATGAAATCCCCTTCACCCACAAGAGGATTTTTACCATGACCAGGATCGCCATCGTAACCGGCTCCAGCCGTGGCCTGGGCCGCAATACCGCGCTGAGCATCGCTCGCCAGGGCAGCGACGTCATCGTGACCTATCACAGCCAGGCCGACGCTGCGCTGGCCGTGGTCGCCGAAATCCAGGCGCTGGGGCGCAAGGCCGTCGCTCTGCAACTCGATGCCGGCGACGTCAGCACCTTCCCGGCCTTCGTGCAGCGCCTGCGCCAGGCACTGGGCGAGACCTGGCAGCGCGAGCGCTTCGATCACCTGATCAACAACGCCGGCCACGGCGACATGGCATCGATTGCCGACACCACGCAAACGCAGTTCGATGCATTGGTGAACGTGCACTTCAAAGGCGTGTTCTTCCTTACCCAGGCGCTGCTGCCGCTGATGGCCGACGGCGGTCGTATCGTCAACATCTCGTCCGGGCTGACCCGCGTGTCCTATCCCGGCTTCTCCGCCTACGCGGCGGTCAAGGGCGCGGTGGAGGTGCTGAGCCTGTACCTGGCCAAGGAGCTGGGCAGCCGGGGGATCGCGGTCAATACCGTGGCGCCCGGCGCCATCGAGACCGATTTCCTGGGCGGCGCCGTGCGCGACATGCCGGACCTGAACAAGGTGTTCGCGGACATGACCGCGCTGGGCCGGGTCGGTGTGGCGGACGACATCGGCCCGATGATTGCCAGCCTGCTCGGCGAGCAGAATCGCTGGGTCAACGCCCAGCGCATCGAGGTATCGGGCGGTCAGGCGATCTGATCGGCGCCGCCGCGACCGGCCAACCCGGTCGCGGCGATACCCGCACGCCCTAGCGGCGCGCCGGTTGCCCTGCCAGGCGCCGACATACCAATTCCAGGTAGCGTCGCGCACCCAGGCCGAGTGGCCGGCAGTTGATGGCGAACGAGCAGGCGCGCTTCATTCAGCCGGAGGAAATGGCAGAACCGGAGTTCTTCCTCTGCCAGCCCGGCGCGCGTTCGATCACCAAGGCGGACATGGCCATCGATCAGCGGGTCTCTGCCGGCCATTGAACGCCCGGCTCCCGGTAGCGCCGCTGGATGCGCTGCAGCTCGCCGGAGCTGCGCAACTGCTCCAGGGCAGCGCTCCAGGCGGCGACCTGGGCGTCGTCGCTGTCATGGCTGAAGGCGATGTACAGCGAGGAGCGATACAGCTCGATGGGAATGCGCCGCAGGGTGCCGGGCGCTATGCCCAGTTGGCGGCTGTAATAGGCTACGCCCGCGTCGCTGTCGCCGATGATGATCTCGGTGCGCCCGGCCAGCAGCATACGGTAGAGCTGCTGGCTCTCCGTTGCACTCCTGTCGAGGTTGTTGAACCCCAGCGACTGCAGCAGGGCCGGCATCAGGCCGGCATGCCGGGTGGTGATTCGCGGTGCGTGCAGCAATTGCTCGAGGGTATGCACCGGCTGGGCCGCACTGGCCAGCTGATAGGGATAGATGGACTCCTCGGCGATGGGACCGACCCACTTGAACTGGTCTTCGCGCTCGGGCGTGCGAAACAGCGAATACATGATGGTTCTGGGCTGGTTGCGCAACACCAGGGTGGCGCGCATGCTCGGCGTCAGCCGGATGCTGAAGTCGTCGCCGGTAAGCGCCATGATGGCCCGCACGATCTCCGTGGCCATGCCGGCAACCTGGCCCTCGTCCTGATAGTTGTAGGGCGCCCACTCTTCGGTGACCACCTGGTACGGCGTGGCCCTGGCCAGGACGCCGTGCAGCAGAACGAGCAGTGCCAGGGAGAGTATCGAAGGCTTCACGCATCCTGCCTGATGATTCGAAAGGTCAGGCAATCATAGCCGCTGCCACCTGTATCGCACTGGCGATGCATGAGGAAATCGAAGCGCTTGCACGGCCACGTACGAGGCTTAAAGTATCGGCGCCCCCCTGCTCATCCGTCGCAAGAGGCACACCCGCAATGAAGATCGGCGAACTGGCGCAGCGCACGGGCCTGGCGGCCTCGCGCATCCGCTTCTACGAGAGCATCGGCCTGCTCAGGCTGGTGCAGCGCCAGGCCAATGGTTATCGCAGCTATCCGGAGGAAGCGGTGCTGGTGCTGAACCTGATCACCACCGCGCAGCAGGCCGGCTTCAGCCTGGACGAACTGCGCACACTGCTGCCGCAGGATCTGACGCAGTGGCAACATGGCAAGCTGCTCGACACCCTGCACGCCAAGGTGCGCGACATCGAGGCGCTGGAGCTGCGCCTGGCGCAGAGCAAGACGCGTCTGCGCGCGCTGATCGACGAGATCGAGAGCAAGCCGGACGATCTCGACTGCGCCGCCAATGCCAAGCGTGTGTTGTCGAAGATGAACCTGGGCGAGACGAGCGAGGCGCCCAGACGCGCGAAGAAATAAGCAAGTGCTCGCCCCCGCTGTAGGAGCCGGCTTGCTGGCGATCCGCTTGAACGCGCAACGCATCACCAGCGAGCCGGCTCTTACACCCAATTTTCTCGTTGACATTAAAGTGAACTTTAAAGTTAAGGTCGGCGCATCTTCAGTCGAGGAAGCGCCATGACCCTGTTCGATCCCCTTGTCCTGCCCAATGGCTCGATCATCCCCAACCGCATCGCCAAGGCGGCGATGGAGGAGAACATGGCGGACGCCGAGCATGCGCCGTCCGAGCATCTGATGCGCCTCTATCAGGCCTGGGCCGAGGGTGGTGCCGGCCTGCTGATCTCCGGCAACGTGATGGTCGACAGCCGTGCCATGACCGGTCCCGGTGGCGTGGTGCTGGAAGACGCGGCGCAGTTGGCCCGGTTCCAGCGCTGGGCCCGTATCGGCCGCGCCCAGGACGCGCAGTTCTGGTTGCAGATCAACCATCCCGGCCGGCAGATGCAGGCCAACCTGGGCCAGCCGACCTGGGCACCCTCGGCGGTGGCGCTGGAGCTGGGCAACCTGTCCAGGCGTTTCGCCACGCCGCAGGCGATGACCCCGGCGATGATCGACGAGGTCATCGCCCGCTTCACGCAGACCGCTCGCCTGGGTGAACAGGCCGGTTTCAGCGGGGTGCAGATCCACGCCGCGCATGGCTACCTGCTCAGCCAGTTCCTCTCGCCGCTGACCAACCAGCGCAGCGACCAGTGGGGCGGCTCGCTGGAAAACCGCGCGCGCCTGCTGCTGGAGATCGTCAAGGCGGTGCGTGCCGCCGTGGCGCCCGGCTTCGCCGTGGCGGTCAAGCTGAATTCTGCGGATTTCCAGCGCGGCGGTTTCAGCGCCGATGACGCCCAGCAGGTGGTGCGCCTGCTCGGTGGGCTGAAGGTCGCTCTGGTCGAGCTGTCCGGTGGCAGCTACGAGGCGCCAGCCATGCAGGGCCAGGCGCGCGATGGCCGGACCCTGGCGCGCGAGGCCTATTTCCTGGAGTTCGCCCGCGAGATTCGCGCGGTGGCGAGCATGCCGCTGATGGTCACCGGCGGCATCCGCCGTGCGCCCGTTGCCGAGCAGGTGCTGGCCAGCGGCATCGAGATGGTCGGCATCGGCACCGCCCTGTCCATCGATCCGAACCTGCCGCGCGACTGGCAGCGCGGTCAGAGCAGCGCCCCGCAACTGCCGCCGATCACCTGGGACAACAAGGTGCTGGCTTCGCTGGCCAACATGGCGGTGGTGAAGTATCAGCTGCGCAAGCTGAGCCAGGGCCGGCCAACCCGGCCCGGGGTGTCGCCGCTCTGGGCGCTGCTGCGCCAGCAGTTGAGCGACGCCCTGCGCACCCGCCAGTACCGACGCCGGATGGCGCGGCGCGCGCTGCAGTAGCCAGGCGCCTCGTCACGCCCCTGACAATCGGCAAGCCGTTTCGCTCGTTGCATTGGCGCAACAGTCCTTTGCCGAAGCGGCGGTTAATTAGCTTGCTAACGAGGCGTATAAACGAAATGCGACCTTTCGCCGCACCCGCATTTCGAGGAGACAGGCATGAACGTGATCGTGCATGAGCGTGACAACGAACATCTTTCCCGTGAAGCCCGCGCCATGGGCATAGTGGTTTGGGACGTGATCCAGAATGGCGAGCTGGTCGGCATCTTCCCGACCCAGGATGAAGCCGACGCCTACCGCAAGGAGCTGGAAGAGACACAAGCGCAAGGATAAGCCGAGGCTGTTGCCGTTTCGACCGAAACGGCAACAGCTTCACAGCGCCTGCCGCTAGTCACTCAAGGTTCAGCTCCCCTCTCCCGTTTATGGGAGAGGGGCTGGGGGAGAGGGCTGAAACACCGCAAAGCACAAGTTTCCCCTGCCCGAGCGCAGCCTTGTCAGAGCGCTCGACGCGTCCCTGGCATCGCTCCCGCCAATACGCCAACCTCACCTGCGCAACGCCAAAGCCCACCGCCGCCTGAACCTGCCACCGGCACCTCACGCCCTGGCAGCAGCTGCGTCGCCAGATAGCCCGATTCGACTTCCGCCTGCAGATAAACATCACAGACACCGCCATCATGGCTCGATTCCGCATCAGGCCAGGCGTTATGGATAAAGAGTTGAACGCTCATTGCCCGGCCCTCTCATAGATCCAGCACGAGGGGTAGTACGCCTTCCTCGCCTTTTGCCGGCACCGCGCAGCAGATCAGCACGCCGCCATCATCCGGCAGTTCGGCCGGCGGATTGGGGTAGTGCACCTGGCCGCTGACCAGGCGCGTCTTGCAGGTGCCGCAGGAACCGCCGCGGCAGCTGAACTCCGGCGTCAGGCCACGGCTTTCCGCCAGCTCCAGCAGGCTGCCGCTGTCCGGCGTCCAGCGCGCCTCCTTGCTCGAAGCGCTGAAGTACACCGGCACCGGTTCGCTCGCGGCGGGCGGCTGCTCGAGGGTCGTCACCTGGCCATCGGTACGACGCGTAAGCGTCGAGGGGCCGAACGCCTCGGCGTGGATGCGCTCATCGGCGACATTGAGGTCACGCAGGCCGTCGTAGATCGCCTGGGTAAAGACGGCCGGGCCGCACAGGTAGAAGTCGTAGTCATCGAACGACAGCGCCGCCTTGATCTGTGCCAGGTCGATACGCCCCTGCTGCTCGTAGTCACGGCCCACTACAGCGTCCGCCTCCGGCGCGCTGAGGGCGCGATGCACCTTCAGCAAACCACCCGCACGCTGCACCAACTCGCGCAGCTCGGCCTGGAACGGCAGATCACGCAGCCTGCGCGCACCCTGGAAGAAATGCATGCGCCTGCCCTGCCCCAGCGCCACCTGTTCACGCAGCATCGACAGCAAAGGCGTGATGCCGACGCCAGCGCCGATCAGCACCAGCGGCCGGCGGCTTTCGCTGTTCAGGGTGAAGCTGCCCAGCGGCGCATGCACTTCCAGCACATCGCCCACCCGAACCTGTTCGTGCAGATGCCGCGACACCACGCCCTGCGCCTTGACGCTGATACGCAGGAAAGCATCCGACGGCGCGCTGGACAGGCTGTAGGTGCGCAGCAGCGTTTCGCCCGTGGCGGTGGTGATGCGAATGGGCAGGTGCTGACCGGCGGCGAAACTCGGTGCGGCGCCCGCCTCCGGCGCCAGCACGAAGGAACGGATATCGCTGCTTTCCTGCTGCACACTCTGCACATGCCAGCGCTGCCACTGGTTGCGCTGCTGACGATCACGTAGGCGCGCGTCGGTTTCGGCCCAGGTGCCGGTCATCAGGCTGGTCGGTGCGTATTCCTCGAAGGCCCAGCGCAACGAGGTCGCCGCATGGCGCAGCACCACCTGCTCGACGTCGAAGGTCCACAACCGCTCGGCGCCTTCGAAGGCATTGATCAGCGGGCTGTCGAGGATGATCTCGGCGCGGCCGGCCAGCTGCAGCACGTCGCCCGTGGCGAAGTCGACGAACAGCAGGCCGGCACGCGGATTGACGCTGAGGTTGCCCAGGGTATTGAAGTGCAGGTTGCCGGCGTAGTCGGGAATGGTCAGGCGATTGCCCTGCACCCGTACGAAACCGGCGCGTCCGCCACGGTGCGAGACGTCCACCGAACGGCGGCCATCGTCGTGCTCGACGTAGCTGGCGACGAAAAAGGTATCGGAGCTGCCGATCATCTCGGCGCTGCGCGCATCCAGCTCGGTCGCGTCCAGGCGCTCGACGCCTCGCTGGTGCACACGGTGGTACTGGCGCAGCTGGATGTACTGCGGGCAGTTGCCGAAGGAATGCTCCACATCGATGTGCAGGCGCTGCGCCGAGGCCTGGCGGATATGGCCGTTGATGCGATTGCGCCGCCGCGTATGCAGCTCGATGCCGAGCAGGCCGATGGCATCGCCTGCATGCAATCCACCGGTGGCCGGGTCGAGCGGATCGAGCGCCATGGCGGCCAGATCGAACGACAACTGACGCGGGTCGGGCGAGGTGACGAAGCCCTCCTCGCCTTCGATCAGGGTGGCCCAGGGCTGGCCGGCAGCATCCACGGCGCCGGCGATCATGAAGGGCAGTTGCCGATAGAAGTCGCGATGCTGATCCGGCATGTAGTCGCGGATCACCTTCTGTCCGAGCACTTCCATGCGTTCGGCGACGCCGACCTTTTCCTGCAGTTGCTTTTCACCGGCATGCCAGGGCGAGTGCCGATGGCTAGGGAGCTGTTGCATGTTCTGCCCTCCACGAAAGCGGCCGCCGGGCGATCCCGGCGGCGGTCAGCGACTCAGGCTTGCAGACCGGCAGCGGTACGCGGCATCGGCACGAAACCCGGCAGCGCCTCGATGCGTGCCAGCCAGGCGCGGATGTTCGGGTAGGGCTCCAGCGACACGTTGCCCTCCGGCGCATGGGCGATGTACGAGTAGTTGGCGACGTCGGCGATGCTCGGCTTGTCGCCGGTCAGGAACGGGGTGTCGCTCAGCTCGCCCTCCATCACGGTGAACAGGGCGTGGGCGCGGTTGATCACTTCTTCGCTATTGAACGAGGCACCGAAAACGGTGACCAGGCGCGCGGCGGCAGGGCCGAAGGCCACCGGACCGGCCGCCACCGACAACCAGCGCTGCGCACGGGCAGCAGCGGCCGGCTCCTGCGGCAGCCAGTCGTCATTGCCGTAGCGCTTGGCCAGGTAGACGAGGATGGCGTTGGAGTCGGCGACGACGGTGCCACCGTCATCGATCACCGGCACCTGGCCGAAGGGGTTGAGGGCGAGGAACTCCGGCGTCTTGTGCGCGCCCTTGGCCAGATCGACGAAGATCAGCTCGGTGGGCAGCTGCAGCAGCGACAGCATCAGCTCGGCGCGGTGGGCATGGCCGGAACGGGGAAAGTTGTACAGCTTGATGGCGGGACGGGACATGGCGATGACTCCTTGAGAGTGGGGTTGGTCTCCGCGAGATAACTGGGCTTCGCGACGATGGGGCCATGTTCGCCCCATCCACCCTGGATAAGAATCCCCACTCAAGGCAATCCACTATTTCACTTTCTGCAATGACCTCAGGCCTGAAAGGCCGGGTGGGCGCGCAGCCGCGGCACGGCAAAATCGAGGAAGCTGCGTACCCGCGCGGCCGCCCGGCGCCCTTCGCGGTAATACAGCTGCACCGGCAAGGGCGGCGCGGCGAAATCCTCGAGCACGGCCAGCAATTGCCCCGCCTGCAACTCATGATGGGCTTCGTAACTCAGGCAGCGGGTCAGCCCGAAGCCGGCGAGCGCGGCGCGAATGGACGCCTGCGGCGTGCTGCAGGTCAGCTGTGGCGCAAGCTTCGCCACCCTGTCGGCAAAGCGCCATTCCCCGGCATGGCCGGTCGAGGAGGTGGCGATGGTGCGGTGCGCCGCCAAGGCGTCCGGGCTGGCCGGTCGGCCCCAGCGCTGCAGATAGGCCGGTGCCGCACAGATCAGCGGGCGCACCTGCCCCAGCGGTACGGCGAAACCGGACGAACTGGGCAGGTGACCGACCACCAGCGCCAGGTCGATGCCCTCCTCCAGCAGCCTCGGCAGCTCCTCGCGCGCCAGGGTAGCCAGGCTCACCTCGGGAAAGGCCGCCAGGTACTCGACGGCGATGGGCGCCAGCACCTGATGCGTCATCAACAGCGGCAGGGCCAGGGTCAACTGCCCGGCCGGGCTGGTATGCAGCCCCGTCACCGACTGCTCGGCCTCGTCCAGCCGTTGCAGAATACGCTGGCAGCTGTCGGCGAAACGCACCCCAGCCGGGCTCAGGCTCACGCCGCGAGGCCCGCGCAGCAGCAGGGTGCAGTCCAGACGCTGCTCCAGGCTGGCGACGGTGCGCATCACCGTGGCCTGCGACAGCTGCAGCGTCCTGGCAGCCGCCGCCAGGCTGGGCGCCTGTGCCACGGCGAGGAACACCTGCATTTCGCGGTGCTGGCTCATGGCGCGGACGGTGCGCCAGCCGCGCGCAGCGCCGGGTCGGCACGAAAGCTCGCGGCGCAGTGATCGACGAAGGTACGCACCTTGGCCGAAACCTGGCGACCGCCCTGATGAATGATATGCACCGGCAAGGCCGGCGGTTCGAAGGCTTCGAGCACCAACTCGAGCTCGCCGCGCGCCACTGCAGCAGCCACCTGGTAGGACAGCACGCGGGTATAGCCCCAGCCCAGACGCGCGGCGCCGATTGCCGCCTGGTTGGAGCTGACGGTGAAGCGCGGCGTGGGGGTGAAGCCGAACACGCCATCGGCGCCGACGAACTGCCAATGGCTGAGCAGGCCACTGGCGCTGGACATGACGATGGGCGCATCGCGCACCTCATGCGGATGCTGTGGCCGCCCGACGCGATCGAGAAAATCTGGCGAGGCGCATACAACCGGACGAATCTGCCCGACCTGCAGCGCCTGGTGATCACCTTCGGGCAGCGAACCGATGCGCACGGCAACGTCGATGCCCTCCTCCATCATGTTCACCACGCGGTCGACCAGCAGCGCATTGATCTCCACGTCCGGGTAGCTGTCGAGGTACTGGGTGATACGCGGAATCAGGAACAGCTCGCCGAACATCACCGGCGCGGTCACGGTGAGCCGGCCACGCGGGCGCACGCTGCCACCGGCAGCCAGCTCCTCGGCTTCCTCCAGCTCCAGCAGAATGCGCCGGCAGTCCTCGACATAACGCTGGCCGGCTTCGGTCAGGCGCAGGCTACGGGTATTGCGCGCCAGCAGCAGCGTGCCGAGGCGCGCCTCCAGCGCCGCGACGGCGCGGGTCACACTGGGCGGCGAGATGCCCAGCAGCTTGGCGCCGCCGGCGAAGCTCTCGGCCTCGATCACGGCCAGCAGCACCTTCATTTCCTGAAACCGATCCATCGTCACCGCCCGTTTCGTTGCCGCAAGGGCACAGGATAATGCCTCAGCGCCTGCTCAATGCCAGGCGCGCGGCGAACAGCAGGAAGATCAGCCCCGTGCTGCGATCCATCCACCTGATCACCGCCTCGCGCCGCAACCAGTGACCGAGCGGCTGGGTGGCGCCGATCAGCAGCGCCGCCCAGACCAGGCTGAGCGCCACGTGGATGCCCACCAGGCCGAAGGTCCAGGCGATCAGCGGCTGCCCCTGCGGGATGAACTGCGGCAGAAAGGACAGGTAGAAAATGCCCACCTTGGGATTGAGCACGTTGCCCAGCAGGCCGCGCAGAAACCAGTTGGCACCGTACTGGCCGCCGGCCTGCGCCGGCGCCAGGGAAGTGCGCGGGCGCAGCAGCATGTTCAGCCCGAGCCAGGCCAGATAAGCCGCGCCGCAGTACTTGAGCAGGTTGTAGCCGAACTCGGACACCGCCAGCAGCGCGCCCAGACCGAAGGCCACGGCAGCGCCCCAGATCAGGCAGCCGGCATTGATGCCCAGCGCCGCGCGAAACGCCTGTTGCCGGCCTTCGACCGCCGCGGTGCGCAGCACCAGCGCGGTGTCGATGCCCGGGGTAAGGGTCAGCAAGGTGGCCGCCAGGGTGAAGGCGATAAGGTTTTCGGCAAAGGGCATCGGCAGGCGCTCCGTCCATCCAGGGCAGAGCGCGAGTATAAACAGCGCATCGTTCAAACCGTAGGGTACGCCGTGCGCACCGCCAACAACCGGGAAACCACCCGGTGCGCACAGCGCACCCTACGTTTATTCGCGATAGGCCTCGAACAAGCCGGTGGCGCCCATGCCGCCGCCGACGCACATGGTGACGATGCCGTAGCGCAGCTCGCGGCGCTGCAGTTCGCGCACCAGATGGCCGACCTGGCGCGAGCCGGTCATGCCGAACGGGTGGCCGATGGAGATGGAGCCGCCGTTGACGTTGTATTTCTCGTTGTCGATCTCGAGCTTGTCGCGGCAGTACAGGCACTGCGAGGCGAAGGCCTCGTTGAGCTCCCACAGGTCGATATCGTCGACCGACAGGCCCTTGGCCTTGAGCAGCTTGGGCACCGAGAACACCGGGCCGATGCCCATTTCATCCGGCTCGCAGCCGGCCACGGTGAAACCGCGGAAGTACGCCTTGGGCTTGAGGCCCAGCTCCAGCGCCTTTTCCAGGCTCATCACCAGGGTCATGGAGGCGCCGTCGGACAGCTGCGAGGCGTTGCCGGCGGTGACGCTACCGGCCGGGTCGAACGCCGGCTGCAGCTTGGCCAGGGATTCGAGGGTGGTATCCGGGCGGTTGCAGTCGTCGGCCTCGACCACGCCGTCGAGAATCTTCTTCTCGCCGGTGGCCTTGTCTTCCACCTGATACTTCACCGCCATCGGCACGATCTCGTCGGCGAACAGGCCTTCGGCCTGGGCCCGCGCGGTGCGCTGCTGGCTCTGCAGGGCGTAGGCGTCCTGGGCCTCGCGGCCGATGCCGTAGCGGTTGGCGACGATCTCGGCGGTCTTGCCCATGGGGTAGTAGATGCCGGGGTTGTCCTGCTGCAGCAGCGGGTTGAACAGGTTGTCCATGTTCATGCTTTTCAGGGTCATGGTGATGGACTCGACGCCGCCGGCGACGATGATGTCGCTGCAGCCGGATGCCACCTGGTTGGCGGCGATGGCGATGGCCTGCAGGCCCGAGGAGCAGAAGCGGTTCAGCGTCATGCCCGCCACCGGATTGCCCAGGCGCGACAGCACGGCGACGTTGCGGCCGATGTTCATGCCCTGCGCGCCCTCGTTGGAGCCGGCGCCGACGATGCAGTCGTCCACCAGCGCCGGATTGATGCCGTTGCGCGCCAGCAGCGCATCGACGCAGTGGGCGGCCATGTCGTCCGGCCGGGTCATATTGAACTTGCCGCGGAAGGACTTGGCCAGGCCAGTCCGCACGCTGTCGACGATCACCACTTCACGCATGACGCACCTCGTTGTTATTGGATGGCGAATGGCGGGAAGATAAATCCAGCCCATCCCTGGGCGCGACCATCATTGATCTGGCGTATACGAGGCGATGATGCAGAGACGTTGCCCGGATGCAATCCGGGATCATCGGGAACGACATAGACATAAAAGCATCGCGGCTGAAGCCGCTCCTACGCTATTCACTTCACCGTGGGAGCGGCTTCAGCCGCGATTAGCGCTTCAATCCCTGGCGAACGCCGCCTCGATGGCCTCATTGATGGTGCGCAGCACCTTGACCCGGGCGAAGCGCTTGTCGTTGGCCTCGATCAGCGTCCAGGGCGCGATCTCGGTGCTGGTGCGGTCAACCATGTCGCCCACCGCATCGGCGTAGTCGTCCCACTTGTCGCGATTGCGCCAGTCTTCTTCGGTGATCTTGAAGCGCTTGAACGGGATCTGCTCGCGCTCCTTGAAGCGCTCCAGCTGCGTCTGCTGGTCGATGGCCAGCCAGAACTTCACCAGAATAACCCCGGCATTGGTCAACTGTTCCTCGAAATCGTTGATCTCACCGTAGGCGCGCAGCCAGTCGGCCTGGCTGCAGAAGCTCTCGACCCGCTCTACCAATACGCGGCCGTACCAGCTGCGATCGAAGATGGTGAAATGCCCGCGCGCCGGGATATGCCGCCAGAAGCGCCACAGATAAGGTTGCGCACGTTCTTCCTCGGTCGGCGCCGCTACCGGCACGATGCGGTACTGGCGCGGGTCCAGCGCACCGGTGACGCGGCGAATGGCCCCGCCCTTGCCGGCCGCGTCGTTACCTTCGAACACCGCAAGCAGCGCGTGCTTGCGCATGCGCTTGTCGCGCATCAGGCCGGACAGGCGCGCCTGCTCGGTGGCCAGTTGCTCCTTGTAGTCGTCCTTGTCCAGTGCCTGGGTCATGTCCAGGCTGGCCAGCAGGCCGCGATTGTCCAGGCTGGAAACCAGCGGCGCCGAGTGCGGCTGCAGCTTCGAGCGCTGCGGATTGGCCAGCGCCGCCTGCAGCCCTTCGAGCAGGATGCGTCCGACCGTGAGGCTGCGGTAATAGTGATCGACGCCCTCTACCACGTACCAGGGCGCATAGTCGCGGCTGGTGCGGCGCAGCACGCGCTCGCCATAGTGGACGAACTTGTCGTAGGTCTTCGACTGCTGCCAGTCCAGCGGGCTGATGCGCCAGCTGTGCAGCGGATCGTCCTTGAGCGCTTCGAGCCGCGCCTTCATATGCTTCTTGGACAGGTGGAACCAGAACTTGAAGATCAGCGCGCCCTCGTCGCAGAGCATGCGCTCCAGGCGCTCGGCGCCGTCGATGGCCTGGTCCAGCACGGCGTCCTTGAAACGGCCATGCACGCGCCCCTGCAACATCTGGCTGTACCAGTTGCCGAAGAACACGCCGATGCGTCCCTTCGGCGGCAGCTGGCGCCAGTAGCGCCAGGCCGGTGGCCGCGCCAGCTCCTCGTCGGTTTGCACATCGAAGGTGCTGACTTGGATCAGCCGAGGATCCATCCACTCGTTGAGCAGCTTGACCGTTTCGCCCTTACCGGCGCCTTCGATGCCGTCGATCAGCACGATCACCGGAAAGCGCGCCTGTTGCTTGAGCTCGTACTGCGCCTCCAGCAACGCCTCGCGCAGCGCCGGCTCCTCGGCCTCGAAGGTGGCCTTGTCAATGCTGCTGCCGATTTCGGCGGATTCGAACATGCAGAAAACCTCCCTGGAATGATCGTTAAAGCGTAATGGATCGGCCGCGACTTTGCCTGGCAGCGGCTCACCGCGGATTGACCTGCGCCGGGTAAACCGCGTGCGCAGCGGTTAGAATCGCCGCCTGTTTTACCCGGAACTCCACCATGTCCGATGCCCACAACGCCCAGCTCGACTGGGACGAACACGGCCAGCCGCTGTCGCGCAGCTATGGCGACGTGTACTTCTCCCGCGCCAACGGCCTGGAAGAAACCCGTCACGTCTTCCTCGCTCACAACCGGATCATCGAGCGCTGCCAGGCCCTGCCGGCCGGCGGGCGCCTGGTGATCGGCGAAACCGGCTTCGGCACCGGGCTCAATTTTCTCTGCGCCTGGCAAGCCTTCGCCGAACACGCCCCGCGCGATGCGCGGCTGCACTTCGTCAGCGTCGAGAAATTCCCCCTGACCCAGACGGACCTGCAGCGCGCCCTGGCCCTGTGGCCCGAGCTGGCGTCCTACGCCGAGCAATTGCTGGCGCAGTACCGCGCCATCCATCCCGGCTTTCAGCGCCTGCTGCTCGACGGCGGCCGCGTGGTGCTGACGCTGATGATCGGCGATGTGCTCGAATGCCTGCCGCAGTTGGAGGCCCGCGTCGATGCCTGGTTCCTCGACGGTTTCGCCCCGGCGAAGAACCCGGAGATGTGGACGGACAGTCTGTTCACCGAACTGGCCAGGCTGTCGGCGCCCAGCGCCACGCTGGCCACCTTCACCAGCGCCGGCTTCGTTCGTCGCGGGCTGATCGCGGCGGGTTTTTCCGTGGTGCGAGTCAAGGGTTTCGGCCACAAGCGCGAGATGCTGGCCGGCCCCTTCCAGGCGCAGCCGATGCAGCGCACGGTGCCCTGGTTCGCCCGCCCGACATTGACGACAGACGATCGCCAGGCCGTGGTGATCGGCGCCGGCCTGGCCGGTTGCGCCACGGCCGCCAGCCTGGCCGCACGCGGCTGGCGCGTGACCCTGCTGGAGCGCCATGACGATGTCGCCCGCGAAGCGTCGGGCAACCCCCAGGGCGTGCTCTACCTGAAGCTGTCGGCCCATGGCACGGCGCTGTCGAGACTGATCGTCGCCGGTTTCGGCCATACCCGCCGCCTGCTCGAGCGCCTGCAGCGCGGCAGCGACTGGGATGCCTGCGGCGTGCTGCAACTGGCCTTCGACGCCAAGGAAGCCGAGCGTCAGAACAAACTGGCCGCGGCCTTTCCCAGCGACCTGCTGCACGCGTTGCCCCAGACCGAAGCCGAAGCTCGTGCCGGCATCGGCCTGCCAGCCGGCGGCCTGTTCTACCCAGATGCCGGCTGGGTGCACCCGCCAGCGCTGTGCCGGCAACTGGTGCAGCACCCGCTGATCGAATTGCGTCCCTATCAGGAGGCGCTGAGTCTCAGTCGTCAGCAAGAGCGCTGGTGCGTCGAAGGACAGAGTGGCGTGCTGGCCGAAGCGCCGGTGCTGATCCTGGCCTGCGCCGCCGAGATCGGCCGCCTGCTGCCGGAGGCGAATCTGCCGCTCAAGCGCATTCGCGGGCAGATCAGCCGCCTGCCGGCCAGCGAAGCGAGCGCCGCGCTACGTACCGTGGTCTGCGCCGAAGGCTACGTCGCCCCTGCGCGCGACGACGAACACACCCTGGGCGCCAGCTTCGATTTCCACAGCGACGATCTGACGCCCAGCGTGGCCGAGCACGCCGGCAACCTCGAGCTGCTACGGGAGATTTCTCAGGACCTGGCCGAGCGCCTGGATACGCAGACGCTCGATCCGGCGACGCTGCAAGGCCGCGCCGCGTTTCGCTGCACCAGCCCGGACTACCTGCCACTGGTGGGCCCGCTGGCCGCTGGCCAGGCCTTCAACCAGGCCTACGCCGTGCTGGCCAAGGACGCCCGCCAGGTGCCGGAAACGCCCTGCCCCTGGCTGGATGGCCTGTACATCAACAGCGGCCATGGCTCGCGCGGGCTGATCACCGCGCCGCTGTCGGGCGAGCTGATCGCCGCCTGGCTGGAGGACGAACCGCTGCCGCTGCCGCGTGAGGTGGCCGAAGCCTGCCACCCCAATCGCTTCATGCTGCGCCAGCTGATTCGCGGTACCGGCTCGCCCACCTGAGGCTGGGCGAGCCGGCCCAGGTCAGAAGCTCAAGCTGGTCTGCACGTACAAGGTGCGCGGTTGGCCCAGGTACTTGCCGCGGTTGGTATCGGTGGAACGCGTGTAGTACTGGCGATCGAGCAGGTTCTTGACCCCGGCGGCCAGCGTCAGGCCGTTGCCGAAATCGTACTGGCCGCGAGCGTTCCAGCTGGCATAGCCAGAGATCTCGCCAAGCGCGCCGTCGGCACTTTCCTCGCGGGT
>VFQR01001318.1_pt1 | contig 19710 bp, 16 predicted proteins | sample 3512321 | NCBI WGS metagenome assembly VFQR01 (sample SAMN10412374, study PRJNA504923) | tailings metagenome | isolation source: Relicate 3 Philex TSF1 revegetated site | place: Philippines: Tuba, Benguet | collected 2017-08-29
ACAGGCCGGCGATCATGATTTTTTCGCAGAAATCGCTTTGAGCACTTTCGTCCAGTTACTGCGCAGTTCTTCCTCACTCAACCCACCAGAGTTGTCGGCATCGATCTGCTTGAGAAACTGTCGATGGCCAGACTGAACCTCGCTCTCATCGACCTCCCCATTTCCATTGCGATCGAGAGCTTTGAGAAGTTTGCGGGGCCCCTCTTTGGAATCGAGCCAGTCGGTCATGAGGTTGGCAGTCTCTGCTGTTGAGCGGGGGATCGCGATGTCAAAGTAACCAATCATCATCTCTTCCCAGGATTGATCCCCCCAGGTGACAACCTTGGAAGGATCAGGATTGGCGAGATTCTCTGGTGAATTATCAAATGTCGCCGAGGCGTAGAGAGTTGAGCCACGAGCCACTTTGATCGGTTCTGCCAGGCGATACTGTGTCTGCCAGTTGAAGTCGTAATGGGGAACATTCAGCACAACTTGCCGTTCCCCACCGGGTGACTGCAATTCGTAACGGAATGATTTCCCCCGGAGATGCATGTGAGGTGACATCGACAGCAATTCCAGCTCGACGGGAGCTTTTGTGGGCCTGGCATCGACGCGCTGATTGTCTTTGTAGGGCTCTAATCGAAAACGGAGCTGAGCCACACTTTCCGTCTTGACTTCATGCGTGACTTTGGCCGGATCAGCAAAGATCAGCCCGACTTTTGTGCGATCTTCCTGGGCCTCGCCATTGGGAGTGTAATGCACCTGAAAAATAAACTTGGAACCCTTCGGGATCCGTTTTGCATAGCCTTCCGGGAGTGGCTTCAATCTCAATCCAGGCACATACGCCACCAGAAACTGCTTATCGTGATCAAACTTTTTGCCATCCTCACTCAGGAACACAATGACGTGATGGACAACAGCCCGGTTCCCGGGTTGAACCTCAACACCAGAGATCCAGCGATCTTCGGTGATGCCAGGATCTGCCGAGAAATATTGATATTTGACTTCGCCGGTCGACTTGACGGAGTACGGACGCTCGCTCATCCACACCACCTGATCCGGCTGACGTGGTAATTGCCAACCATTGGTGAAAACTGGCAAAGGAGGTCTTTGCGAAACGTCTCCTGCCGGAGTCCCTTCGGCGACCCATTGCTTCAATGTGTCAATTTCCTTTTGAGAGAGTCGGCGTTCATTGAGGAATTTGGCGTGCGACTCCTCCGCATGCCAGGGTGGCATTCTTCGCTCATTGGTCACTTCGGCAATCATTTCGGCCCAACCGGCAGTCTCTTCGTAGTGAACGAGACTGAAAGGCCCAATCTCACCGGGACGATGGCACTCGACACAATGGGCATCGAGGATCGGTGCGATGTCTTTGGCCCATGTCACTTGAGGTTCTGCCTTCGGCGAACTCAAGCGGCCAATCAGGCAGCCAATGACTTCGGTCTTGCTGATTTCGACGTTCTTCTTTGCCAGAATCTGTTCGACAGCCAAAGCCAGATCTTCGCGAGTCGGAGCTGGCCTTGATTTCCCAATCCCGTGCTGATCGTCGATTCGACCGCTGTAGCGAATGACGCGGTTTTGATCGAGCACGACCACTTGAGGTGTTCGTTCAGCCCCTAACGCCTTGAGCCAGTCTTGATGGGTATCTTTCAGGATCGGGTAGCTCAGTTTTTGACGACGGGCTTGAGCCTGAATTTCGGCTAGCGAATCTTGAGGATTGGCGTTAACCCCCACGAATTGCACGCCCCGATCCGCAAATCGTTCCGCAAGGAGATTCAACGTCTTGGCATATTGCAAAGCCAAAGGACACTCTGTTCCCAGAAAGGCCACCACCACGACGGGTGATGCTTCCGATTTCGGAAACGTCCAGACGTTTCCTTCGACATCTTTCCAGGTTTTATCAGTCAGCTCGGAAAGAGCAGCCAACTTTCCCTGCGGGCTCTCGGCAGTGGCAGCCGCCTGCGGCGTGTTTTCCACCGCAAAAGTCGGAAGTGCCGCCCAGGATCCTGACATGAATCCCGCGAGGCAAACCAGTGGCTTCAGGAAAGATGGTGTCGATCCGCTCATAACTGATGGCCCTGAAATCTGTTCACTATCTTTTTGCTGCCCTTCCAACCCATGGCAGCACAGTTCCCTGTGACTCAAAAGGACTTACCCAGGAAAAGTGCTCCGGGTTTCAATACAGGAACACTTGGCAGAATGGTGGGTTCTCCAGAGTTTTCAGTCATCCAGCGGTTTTTGGGAAGAGCGGAATGGGAGCGCACAGAGAATTAAGACACGCTAACTTTCCTCACCTGGGGAAAAACTGCCAATCGTCGGCATGGCGAGGCTGGTGGAAGCGTTAATCCATGGTCTTCCTTCGGCATGTGCAATGGCCCGAAAGATACCTTCCCAGGTGAAAGGACTGGCTTCCGCAGAAATCGATAACCCAGCTTCGATGGCGGCTTGTGTCGTTACTGGACTGATGCTGACAAATCGAGCCGCATTGATGAACTCTGACGCATTGCGGCCAGATTCTCTCAGATAAGCATCAAGAAGTTTTTTCCAATTCCTGGAAATCGATGGGCTGCTCAAGGCAATCCAATCCAGTTCTTTACGGGAGAGTTTTTCCCAGAAATCTGTCGGCCAACTGGTCACATCCTCATTGCGATAGACCACCGCCGTTTCTATTGACCAGCCTGCTTTTTGAAGTCGTTCGGGAATGACTTCCCGTCCACGATTCGCCCGGAACCAGATCGCTTTTCCTGATGGGAATTGCTGGGTGAGTTCTTCCCCAAGGACTTCACCGCGAAACTGAGAAGGCACAAAGTCGGCACGAAGATGCCACTTTTCCAGTTCGGCAGCAGTGCTCGCACCAATGACCGCAAGTCGGCAGCTTGCCAGTTTGCGACCATCCAGCCCGCGTTTCCACAAATGCTGCATGAAACAACGCACACCATTGACACTGGTGAAAATGATCCAATCGAACTCTGCAATACGGTCAATGATTCCATCGACGAGGGTCCAATCATCAATGGACGAGATCGAGATGGTGGGCATCAGCAGCGGAGAACCTCCCAATTGCTCACATTCGAGCGCCGTGATTTCCCCCTGTTCGAGTGGTCTGGGAATCGCAATTCTCAGGTTGCGAAGTGGCCGCTCTTCAAACCAGGCAGCAGGGGTGCGCCATTCAATCGCATTTCCAATCATGGCAAGTGACGGTGCCAGAAGATTGGCCTGTTTCGCCCTGGCAGCAATATCTGCCAGAGTCGCTTCCACAGACTGCTGACGAGATGTAGTCGCCTGACTCACAACCATCGCAGGTGTCTCTGCCGGCTTGCCGGCGTCGATGAGTGCTCTGGCGATCGTCTCCAGGCGATGCAAACCCATGTAGAAGACGAGCGTGCCAGGAAAATTGGCCAGAGACTGATAATTCAATGTCTGTTCAGTTTTGTCGGGATCCTCGTGCCCCGTAATAAATGCCACCGCAGAGGCACACTCACGATGCGTCAGCGATAAACCCGAATAGACGGCTGCTGCAGTGGCGGCTGTAATCCCCGGAACCACTTCAAACGGAATCCCCGCTTCAGCAAGAGCGGCCGCTTCTTCACCGCCGCGCCCAAAGATAAAAGGATCGCCTCCCTTTAATCGCACCACGATCTGGCCATTGCGTGCCGCTTCAATCATCCGGGAGTTGATCTCCGATTGAGAAATCCAGCCCGGATGTGTGCTGATGGCGCGATCTCCACCGGCCGAACGACCTGCGCGACAGCTTCGAACAGCCTCACCACGCGACCAATTCAGAATCCGTGGATTGACGAGGCCGTCATACAACACCAGATGGGCCTCCTGTAGACATTGCCAGCCACGAATGGTCAACAATCCCGCATCACCCGGCCCGGCACCGACCAGATAAACTTTTCCAATCCGATTCGTCATGAGTCTTCCGGTGATCAACGCGGCCAGTTTTTCAGCTTTGTCCCTGAACCAGAGCGTTAAGACGGTTGGGATAAAGACTGAAAACGGGATCCTTCGTATCTTGAGGCTTTGTGGTGTATCTTTATGGTAATTCCATCCTTTGTCGATGAACAACACTCTCTGAATCGAAATGACTCCGTGAGTTATCGTCTGTTAGATCCTTACCGACTTTTTACGGTCCATCAAAACCGTTCTCTGGAATCGAAGGTTTTCCCATATGCCCAAACGTGAGACTGGTTCTGGCCGGTCATCTTCTCCAGAGAACCGTCCGAGACCTCATCGGTCTGCTAACCAACAGACGGATTCTGATCCTCATGCATGGGAGGAAGAAGCGACAGATCCCTGGGTGAGAGCCTCGCGCAAACTCTCAGGTTCGAAGCATCCCCCGCGAAGTACCAGCCCGAAAAAGGCAGACAGAAAATCGTCTTCGGGGGCCGGACGCAGTGGAGGAAGTAACCCACCACCTTCCAGGGCGCTGCATGGACGATCGGCATCCGCGCGGACAGGAACGACACGCCCGGGAAGACGTGAAGCACTCGAGGCGATCGATTCCGTCAATGCCGCCATGGCGAAACTGACTGGGCCGCAAAATTTCCGTGAAGGATCCAAGGCCTCTGCCAAAGGAGACCTTGAACTGGCTCTCAGTCACTTTCGAGAAGCCGTCCATCGTTCGCCATCGAGCTTGCCTTATCGAAAAACTTTAAGGGCGACGGCTTGCCGTAAGCATCGGCAAAACCTGGTCGGGTCGCCGAATGCGAGCAGTGTGATTATCCGTCTGGTGGTGCTCATTTCCGATGCGAAGAAGAAACGGGAGTGGCACCGGATTGATCGACTGGCCGAAGAAGGCCTGGCGCTCAATCCTTGGCATGATCAACTTCATGCACTGGCAGCCGAGGCCAATCTTGAAAGACGCTACTATGAAGTGGCTCTTTTTCTTGCCGATACCGCCCGTCAACTCACTCCGGGTAACCAGGAATTTGAGGTGTTGTATCAGAGAATTCAGGAAGCGATGAGAAATCCTGCAGTAAAGGATCGCTCAATGACAGAGACTTCGATTGCCAGGCGAAAAGCGGCACAGGGCAAACCGCCCAAAAAATCGACTTTAACGCCCGGGACGAAGGCGAAAGCCAAGATCATCGCGAAAAAATCTGAAAAGGTGGATAAAGCACCTCGAAAAGCGTAAATATCTAGTTGCAAATCTGTTCTGAGCGAAGACCGATCGACTAACTTCAGGGCTGCAAAATGAATTTTCTCGTTAGATCTCATACCGCAGGATTTTCGCTGCTGTCGAGTTGCCTCATGTTCGGTCTGGTGCTGGCAGGAGTTCAAAGCCGATTAGCCCAGGCTCAGGAACCTGCTCAAACACCTTTGAATGTCCTGGGAAGTCTGGTTCCTGATACAGCCAATCTCGTCGCTGTCATTCGCGTTCAGGAACTTCTCGACAGCCCGATGGGACGCGCTGCCAACTGGAGACAGGCACATCAGGCGGCTTTCCTGAATGGTGCTGCCACTGTCCCGACCAACGCCACCATGCTGGTGCGTGCGGCACATGTTCAACCCGATCATAACCGGGTCGTCTGGTCATTAGCCTTAGCCCAGATGCAGGGCACGTGGACGCTTCGCACACTCAGCCAGCCAACCGGTGGGGTCATTCAACAGGTCAATAATCACCCGGTACTGGTTCTCAGTTCCGATGCTATTGCGACTCAACTCCCTGGAAATCGCCTGGCAATCCTCTCGCCCGCCTCAAGGCATGACCTCGGTCGATTTCTGCGTCATACCACTGAAACTCTGAATGGTGGCTCACCGCAAAAATCCTGGGCTGAGACCCAAATCGATTCGTCCAAAAGTCACATTGTGCTATCTCTCGATATGCGAGACACGTTTGACCCGGTCGTGGCAGCCAATTATCTGCAGTCAACTCTGGCTTTTGCTGGTAAGCAGAACGAAGCCAGGATTATGGGTCAGATTCTGTCGGATCTCGAATTCATCGAATTCGATGTCGATGCCAGCAGTCAGCTTGATATGACAATCAAAATGAGCTTCTCCCGCTCTCCCACAAGACCCGCCAGCGAACTGCAGCAGGTGTTCGTCAATTACCTTGATGACTATGGCTTTCATCTCGATGAAATTGAAACTGCAAAAGCCTCACTGAACGGTCGCGTACTGACCTTGTCGAACACGATTTCTGATGCCAGCCTGCGTATGGTGCTCTCATTGATTCGTGGTGTGGGTGCAGGAACTTTGCTCCCCGAATCTCAGTCGGCACAAACTCCAGAGGAAGCGACTCTGGCGGCATCAATTGCTTATTTCCAGACAGTGAATCAGCTTGTCGATGATCTGTTTCGCCAGGCATCGCGCGGTCACGACTATCAGCGAGTCGCCTCGTGGTACGACAACTTTGCCCGTCGTATTGACGAGTTGCCCATTCGAAATGTTGATCCGGATCTGCTCCGATATGGCCGTTCGATCAGTGCCCGCTTGAGACAAATCGGAATGTCGCTGCGCGGGATTCAATTAGAAATGGGACGCGTCGCCAGCTACGCTGAGTACCGGGTGGATGTCACTCCCCCCCAGGTTCAATGGAATGGTGGCTGGGGTGGAAACTGGAATGGCTGGGGTTGGGGCGGAGCCTGGGTGACACCGGGAACTGTGAATGTCGAAACCAACTTCCCTGAAATTCGCGGCAGACAGGCTGATGCGATTGCCAGAGGCACGACTGAGCGCGAGACCATCTGGAAATCGATTAACAATGATCGAGCCGTTGTTCGCGACGACATGATGAAGAAGTTCAATGTCGATTTTCTGAATCCACCTCGTCGCTAGGACAGTCACTGATTGACAATTTTTCATGGAGGATGATTCAACAATGTTTCGACTTTTAGGATTCTGCCTGGCCCTGGGATTAAGCTCGTTCTTGCTGACGACTGCCCATGCCCAGGAAGCTCGCGTGGTAGACAAAGCCGGGTTTGACAAGGCGATCGCAGCACATCGAGGCAAGATTGTCATTGTGGATTGCTGGGCCACCTGGTGTGTGCCTTGCATCAAGCAATTCCCCAAATCGGTCGAACTTGCAGATCGTCATGCCAGGGATGGCGTGGTGCTGGTGACATTGAACTTTGACGATGTCTCTGGAACCAAAGTGCCAGCGAAGGTCAACAAGTTCCTCGCCGAGAAGGCAGGAAAAGGGGACCATCTGGTCAGTGCTCATTCTTTGAGTGATGACGGCGCAGAAATTTTTGGAATCTCAGACGCGGCTCTACCTCATTACATAATCTACGGCCGCGATGGAAAAATCGCCGCCCGGATTGCCAGCACCGAAGACCTGCCAGCGACTCACGAACGAGTCGAACAGGCCGTCCAGAGCCTGCTCAGCAAATCGCCCCGGTGAGTCGATGAGTTAACACCCATCGACTCATAAAACCTCTTCATTGGGGTTTAACCCATTTAAGGTTTAACCCAGAGTCGCTGTCGCCAGCAGGTTGGAGAGTCGACAGATGTTTCGGCGGGATTTGTCTGCTGGTTGTGATGTCAGAATCACGGCATAGGCTCCGAGTTCCGGATCCATCCAGCAGAGTGTTCCCGTGGCTCCCCAGTGACCGCAAGTTGTTTCAGGAAGAAGTTCGCACAATGGGGATGTGTGCTGGCGCCAATTGAGTCGCCAGCCATAACCCCAACCCCGCGTGCGGCGCTCAATCTCTCCCAACTCTGGGAGCATCTGAACCTGGTTTTCCATCGATCTCACAAGTGACTGACGCGAAAGAAACCCATGTCCAGGACCTGCCTGGCCATGTTCGATATCAATCGTGGTGAGGCAAGCTCTAAGGAGCGAAACGATATCTGTAGGAGTACAGACCATCCCACCCCAGGGTGCCCCCAATGTGCGCCACCACGGACTATTCCAGTTCCAGTCGTCGCCGCCAGCCTGTTCGGGGGGCACTTGAACGGAGATCTGTCGGCGTTCAATTCGCTCAAACGATTTTTCAGTCCCTTCTCCCAGAGCCGAATCATGCATTCCCAGTGGCTCAAAGATGGTTTTTCGAATGAATTCTCCCTGAGGCAGGCTGGTGATCTTCTCCATGATTTTCCCCAGCACGGAATAGCCCAGTGACTGGTACTGCACACCCCGGCCAGGAGCAAAAGACAGCGATGCCCGACAAGCTTCTGTCACAAAATCATCCAAGGTCGCGTGGGCTTTGCGAAGCTCGACGTTATTCGGCGGGAGATCGGGCAGACCGGATGTATGAGTCAGCAGATGGCGGATTTCGATGCCGTGCTTCTGTTCGTTGGCGAATTCCGGGAGAAATCGAGTCACGCGATCATTCAGGAGAATCTCACCAGCTTCAACCAACGCGAGTATGGCCATCGCCACGACCGGTTTAGTGATGGAAGCCACAAGATAAGCGGGTTCGCCTTCGAGTAAAGCCGCTCCCAGTTTTTGAATTTCAGGCCCGAAATGCCTGGGGGCGTAATGCCTGCGCGGCGATCCACAGGCGAAGGAAAGCGTCACGCCTTCGGCTTTGGACCAGCTTTCAGCCAGAGCCTGAGCCCGATTCCATGCTTCCTGCGAAGAGACAACCATTGTGAACCTCCCTGCTCATCTGCCAGTAAAATGAATGATCTCCGAGACAGGATGCCTCGATCACCCTTCAGGATTCGCCCGCGAGCATGCCGCTGACAGGTACCGTCTCAATCCGCATGATGCTGTCGAGCCTCGTGATCTCGAGAACTTCGCGAATCTCTGGATTCGGATTGAACACCATCAGTTCCACACCGAGTTTGGGAATGGTGGCAAGTAGCCCCAGCATGCCACTGGGGACAAAGCGAACATTCGTGAGATCGACAGCCAGCGACTGACATTTTGTGGTGCGAAGCAGCAATGTAAGTTCATCGCGGCAGATCCCGAGATCGAGTCGATCCGGGCGGTTCCTCCCGAAACCAATCACCGTTAATGGGCCGGATTGGTAGACTGCAAATGAACTATAGGGCTGACTGGTCATGATTTACTCCTGAGTTTCAGGAGTGTGTCAATTCCTGTCATGCAGGTCAACTCGATTGAGACGACTCAACAGGAGTGCCACCTCAATTCGACCACGCAGCGAAAAGTGAGTGAAAGGGCAGGATGGTTGGAATAAAGACAGCCTTGATACAAACACATCGAACGAATAGATGTAAACTCATCCTGCCGAGAGGAAGTCTGCCCATTCTTCTCCAGAAATTCCAGTCGAATCGTTGACGATCGACGATTGTGCAGAATTTCGAGATGATGCTCAGCGGATGATCAACTCCTCGCCCGCTTCATCGACACGAGGGGATTGTCCACCACGCAAGACACTGTTTCCCTGGAAGAGAGTCCGCTGGTCGACTGGGGTGGGATTCAACCAGTCTTCTTCGCGAAATTGACCACTCGGCGAGTAGGCAGCCAGTGCGTTCTGGTAGGTGACGATCTCAATCTGGTCTTTCGTGATTCCGGCCTGTTCCATTAATCGAGCCGTTTTGGGAACAGCCAGAGCATCAGAAACGCCCCAATCAGCCGAGGAATCGATAATGACCCGCTCTGTCCCGTACTGTCGGATAATCTCAACGACCCGCTCATTACCCATTTTGGTGCGAGGATAAATCGTGAATGCACACCAGTAACCACGATCCAGAACTTCTTTGCAGGTCTCTTCGTTGTTATGGTCAATCACGACACGATGTGGGGCGATCCCGAGATCTTCAATAATATCCATCGTGCGATACGTGCCCCGCTTTTTATTTCGATGCGGCGTATGAATCAGAATGGGAAGATCGACCTCCACTGCCAGTTCGAGTTGCAACCTCAGATACTTCTCTTCGAGAGCGGTCTGGTCATCAAAGCCAATCTCACCAATCGCCACGACCCCTTCTTTGGTGAGATACAGGGGCAGCATCTCCATCACTTCGTCTGCCAGTCGCTCGTTATTGGCTTCTTTGGAATTCAGGCCAATCGTGCAGTAATGCCGAATGCCAAACTGCGAAGCGCGAAATCGTTCGAAGCCAACGAGCGTCGCAAAATAATCCTGAAACGAACCGGCAGTCGTTCGAGGCTGTCCCTGCCAGAAAGCCGGCTCAATCACAGCCACCACCCCCGCAGCGGCCATCGCTTCATAATCGGCCGTTGTTCGCGAAACCATGTGAATGTGCGGGTCGATAAAGGCCATGATCAAAGCTCTCCTGTGGAGTCACCCGGCTGTAATGTATTGACGATGCTGATGATACCATCAGGAACAAGACGATTTTTCGCTCTGACTGGTCGAATCTCGGACGAAATTCATTTCTAACTGACCGTTCGCGGCACGAGAAGTTCCCAGGTCAATTGACCCGTCTCCCATTCATCACGAAGTTGGCGGGCTGAGGCAGGCACATCGAAATTAGCGCCGGAATTTGATTCCACCAACGTCAGGAAGGCTGCCCGCTGTTCCGTGGGATTACCGGACTCCAATAGCTGCTGCAGCTTGTGGGTCGCCCGGGAATTCAGGAAACGAACCATAGGTCGCCAGAGATCGAGAGGCACTTGCCGACCTGCTGCCTGACGTTCTTCTGCAAAATCGAGCAGCATGTCGACGAGTTCTGGATTGTTGCGTTGATCAACCGCCCAGATGCCACTGAGTGAGATGTCGTTGAACAATGTCTTGAGAACCAGTTGGTTCCATGAGTTATTGCAGAGATTCTCAGCGGGGTACGGGTTGTCGTAAACAATCGCCAGAAGCACGCTTCGAATATTGGAACGGATCCCTTCTTCACACCGCTGCTGGTGGGCCTCCGAATAAGGCAGCAGTGGCAAAGCGCTGTAGAGAGCCACCAGTTCTCGCACTTCTCCGGCGTTAAAGAGCGGATCAAGGACACTCAGTAATTCTACGGCGGTTCGATGTGGCCATTGGAGAATCAGCCAGGTTCGGGCCGCCTGATCGACGCTCCAGGCCTCTGGATGCCAACCTGGCCGCACTTTATGGGCCGCTTGAAGCTCCTCGGATGAGAGGTTCAGATCGGATTTGCCAGTTTTTCGCGGAACGAGCCCAAATGAAAGAAATAATCCCTTACGGTCTCCTTGAGAGATCTTTTCCGATTGCCTGGCCAACCACTCCAGAGACGAGGGCTCCAGCCTTGTTTGCAGCCAGGTGGCCAGCACATGAGCAATCTGCTCTGTTCGTTCTGTCTTCGAGGATGTCTTCGGCAATTGAGCTGGGATGACGGCCGGTGTGGAATCAGCAATCGAATTCATGGCAGGAATCTCGGGGGAGGCATCATGGCAAGCGGCGGGTGAACATCTGACTCAATTCTTACGCGGTCATTTAACAGGTTGAGATCAGCAACCAGGGTGGATCAATGACCATCAGCCATGCCGGCTGCAGCCCGAAGGATGACCACAGCAACTGTTCATCACGGGTAAAGGAGCTGCCGAACTGCGGCCACCAGCCACCATGGCGAGCATACCGCCAGAGATCAATCTTTCGACGGGTGTCTCTGCTGGCGTGGTTCCAGGCAGACGCCCTGCCTTCTCACAGAGTTCGCCCCAGGTGAGAATCTGCTCACGGATCCCGTGAGCAACACTGACAGTTTCGTTGTTTGCAGGACAGAAATAATCGTAATTGATCATGTCGGGGCACTCTTTCTCACATGAAATCATCGGTTGAGTGCGTCACAATCATTTCTCAATCGAACGCAGAAACAACCTTCTATGTCAGAATACCGCCGGATGAGTGCAGCGGGCAACCCTTGCAATTTGAGCTCACCCGCTCAGATCTTCCTGCGAACCAACCCCAGGCAAAGTGAAAGTCGCAAAGCATGTCCGCTTCCACACGACCAGATGGTGGATTTCTCGGGAGCAGCCCGTTCAATGGGCAGTTTCCTCAAACTCGCCTGCGCCGCAATCGCCAATCGACGTGGTCTCGGGCATTAACACAGGAAAACCATCTGCATGTCAGCAATCTGATCTGGCCGGTCTTCGTGATTGATGGAGTCAATCACGAGGAAGAAGTTGCCAGTATGCCGGGAGTCTTGCGCAGGACGATTGATCGGCTGCTGCCAGTCTTGCAAGAAGCCGAGTCACTGGGGATACCGGCAGTGGCCATCTTTCCTGTGACGGAACCACGATTAAAAGATGCTGAAGGAACGGAGGCAATCAATCCCGAAAACCTGGTCTGCCGGACTGTCCGCGCGATTAAGCAGGCAGGTCTTTCATTGGGAGTGATCTGCGATGTGGCCCTTGATCCTTATACATCGCATGGTCATGACGGAATTCTGCGTAACGGCGTGATTGTTAACGATGAGACGGTGTCACGACTTTGCCAGCAAGCGGTTGTTCAGGCTCAGGCGGGCTGTGACGTCATTGCTCCGTCGGACATGATGGACGGCCGCATCGGCGCGATCCGCAACGCACTGGATGAGGCTCAATTCCAGCATGTGCAGTTGCTTTCTTATGCTGCCAAATACGCCTCAGCGTTTTACGGGCCATTTCGTGATGCTGTCGGATCGGCTTCACAATTGGGACAAGGTGACAAAAAGACTTACCAGATGAACCCGGCTAACACGGATGAGGCAATTCGCGAAGTGGCCATGGATCTCGCGGAAGGGGCTGACATGATCATGGTCAAGCCCGGTATGCCTTATCTGGATATTGTTCATCGAGTGAAAACTGCGTTTGGAGTGCCCACTTTTGCTTATCAGGTCAGTGGCGAATACTCGATGATCGCTGGTGCCGCTGAAAAGGGCTGGGTGAACCGGGAGCAAGTGATGCTGGAAAGTCTACTGGCATTTCGCCGGGCTGGTGCCGATGGAATTCTTACCTATTTTGCGGTGGAAGCAGCTCGCCGACTCAAAAATATTCATTGAACGCCTCTAACTTTTGATTGGCGAGTCGAGGAGCAAATGCTTTCATAATTCCGGTTCTTGTTGTCCAGCTCTTTGAGTTTAGTGGGGTGATCGCCATGCGAGTTTTTGTTGCGTCGTTGGGAGTACTCTTAGGGTTGGCATCACCAGCTATTGCCCAGCCTCCTTCCGAAGGTATTCGTGGAAATATCATTATCCAGGATCCGACTGGTGACAACGCCGAGAAAATGACTCCGCCCATTGCGACAAGTGGAACGTTTGAGGTTGACGAAGTTGAACTTTATAGAAGATTAGCGACTGATGCTCTCAAGACTGTTGATTTGAATTCACTGACGTTGTCGATTTGGTTTGCCCAAAAGGATGTTGAATTACCAGAGCATGTTCTGGTTCATCTCCAAGACCTGGCCGTTATTGAAGATGATCGTGGAAAGCGATTGCTTTCCGATGAGCAGCTCAAATATGCCCACTACATCAAGGAACCCAGGCCAACGGGAATGATCAAAACGGCTCGCGGAAAATCCGGTCCGGTCATTTCATTACAACTGTCTGCCCCAGATCGGAATGCAGCCGTCATTCGCTCTCTCAAAGGAAAGGTCACTATCTCTGGGATTGGAATGGAGCACATTGAACTGACAGATTTGAGCAAACTGAAGGGTGGCTTGATTGAGGATGAGCGTCTGAAAGACTTCCCCATTCGTGCCAAGGTTTCCTACGAAGATGAACAAACGGTTGTAAAGCTTCTGCTTCCTGAGAAACACGATCAATTGGAGTTTTTCGGCCTCTTCCGCAATGATCAATCAATCCGTCCATCCGGTGGACACATAACTGGTGAAGATGGAATGACAAGCTCAGTCGTGACTTATACCGGTGATCAAACCAAAGGCACGTTTTTGGGAATCATTCTAAGAAAAATGATTGATCCCAAAACCATCGATTTTGAATTTAAGGACATTTCCCTTCCCTAATTTCAAGCGTGACTTTCGATAGCATCGAGTGCTTATCTCTCGGCAAACTGCGATCGAGATACAATAAACGACCGATTGAACGACACATAAAGCCCGAACCTCCCCAGAGACGACTAGTCTCTGGGGAGGTTCGATGTGCTGGAACTGAGCTCAATTCTACGTTAGGACTAAATTCCCGCCTGATCATTCCAGCCGATGGCTGGCCCCAGGTTTTGTGTGGGCACAATCTGCAGATCGAGCGGATTCGTGACGGCACCATCACCACGGATAATCAATACCTGAGCATCAATAACGCCATTGACTGGGATGTTCTCGGGGATCTTGAACTGAACCCCAAGATCGTACCAGCCGTAGATTTCGGGATCGATTTCCTGATTATTGATTGTGATCACGACTCGTCCGGGTTCTGGGCCCAGTCCTTCACCGGCCAGAGAAACCATAGTTCCCGGGCTGGTCGCTGTGGTATCGAGTGAGAAGGCTGCCGGATCGACTGAGAGAATCTCTCCTCGGTCAACCACCGCTACGTTGTTCTCGGGATTGCTGTCATTGAGTACGCGTTCTGTGTCGGCAATCAGATGCAGTTTCTGGAAAGGTTCCTTGCGTCCTTCGGCATTCACAAACAGTTGATTAGCCTCTATCGGCAGACGGATATCGACTGAGGTGATCTGACCAGGTTCCATAGTTCCGATCGTCACACCCGATTGTGGTAATGCGGCATCGGGTGAAAGATCATTCGCTGCCATCAGCACCACATGGAAGGGTTGCGAGATTGAGGTGGTCGCATTGTTCCGCAACCAGACACGATACCTGGGCCCCAACTGCTGTTCTGTATGACCAGAATCCACAAACCGGACAGCCAACAGTTGGATATCCACACTGTTATCGACAATCGTGACAGGTTCTACGTCCACCCACGTCCCTGATGCGACCATGGGAAGCGTTTGATATTGGGGGTATTGCCAGACTGTCGTCCAGACAGGTGCTGGTTCACAGTAGATCGGCCTGACATACACTGGCCTGGGGTCGTAGACGACAGGGACAGTATTCCACCACGACCAGCGAACCCATGGACTCCAGAACGGGAACCAGGTGTATCGCGGGTAGAACCTTGGCCCTGCATACCAGGAACTGAAGCTGACGCGCGAATAGACAGGCGCGATCGGGCCGTAGTAACGATTTCTCCAGCCACCACGTTCTACCAGAAGGTTGTTGAACTGGAGTTGTCTGGCGACATCCCCTCGGCGGTACAGTTCAAACTGCCGTCCGACATTAAAGCGGTTATAGAAGCTGTAATTTCGAAAAGAATTGTCCCAGCGGTTATCCACAAGGCGATCCTGGAATCGACCACTGACGCGATCAATCCTGAGTGTCTGCAACTCACGATCATCATTCCGACCAAAAAACCGGGCGAGATCGCGTGAACTGTTCAATTCTCGAAGCTGCTCACGGCTTTGAATACGGCTCAAATCCCAATTGTCGTTATCACGTCCGAGTCGACCGTCAGCACCAATTCGCACAGGGATGACATTCCCGCGATCAAGAGCACGGGAAACTTCTCGTTGATCAGAAGCGAGTCGTTGCACATTTCGATTGAGATCCTGAAGCTGTCGCTCGATGTCCTCTGTTCTTGCCTTAACAGGTTTGACCGGGGAGACACCGAATATGGGTCGATTTTCTCGATTGGTACGCCCCTCGTCGTTACGAGAGCTGCCACGGTCTGGATTCACTCTCAGGCCGGGCTGGCGATCTCCTCGCTCGTCGTTGCCATTCTCCCGGTCTTGCCGGGGTTCATTTCGATCCATACGTCCGGGACGATCGGGATTATTCTCGCGGCTGGGAGAAGTTCCGCCGGGAATCGGCAGCCCGGGAAGTGCGCCCGCAGGCCGTTCCCCACGAGTACGATCCCGGTTCTCGCTATCCGCCTTTCGATCAGAGCCATTCTCTTTTCCAGCCTGCCGCTCCGGTCGATCTTGGCGGCCAGGCATCGGTTGAACGTCTCGGCCCGACGGATTACCAGCTTCAGGTTGATCAACATTCCCGGGGATTTTTGGCGTTTCGGCACGACCAGGAGCATCCGAAGTTTTCGGTGCATTGGGCCTGCGATCCAGCCCAGGTTGTGGTCGAACTGGTGATGAAGGCTGATTCGTTCCCCCATTGGCAGGGAGGTTTCCAGCGCGCGAGCCTCGCCCACCACCCAGATTGGGTGTGACAGGATTCGGTGCATTCGGGTCTGGTGTCACCTGATTAACAGGATTGGAACTACGATCGGGAGCCATCTCGGGACGATTATTGCGGGGACCGTCACCGTTAGGGAGGCGGTTTCCTGGAGCGTTCCGCCCTGCCCCTTGTGTGGCAGGTTGACCGCTGCTTTCTAGATTCTGCCCACGCTCGCGAACACGACGATCGCCTCCCCCTTCTATTCCGGCAGGATTACCACCGAGAGGATTGGCAATGCGAGGGGGAATTTGTGGAGTCGTTTGCCTGGGTATCTGAGGAGCAGTCGGCGGTTGTGGGTTCGACGGTGGGATTGTTCCTGGAACTCCGCGACCAGGAAGATTGGCCCCACGTTCATTTCGAGGAGTTCCGCCCGTGCCCGGCGAAGTGGCACCCGCGCCTGGAAGTGTGGGAGCGATTTGTGGAGCACGATTCGTCGGCAAATCGACTCGGGGGCGTTCGCCGCTTCTGGGACGTTCAGCACCTGGTGCATTGCGATTGGTTTCGCGATTACCGCCCGGCACTGCCGAGGGACCATTCGGCAGAGGATTGGCAATGCGTGCGGGAGGTCTGGATTCAGCGCGGGGTGTTGGTTGCGTAGCAGCGGGAGACTTCTGTGCCGATGCTGCAGGAGCGGGTGGTGCTTGTCTTGGTGCTTCCGTTCTTCGCTCGATTCGAGGAGCGGGTTGACTGCGTGGGGCCGGCTGTGGACTTCGCGCCGATGGAGCTTCGGCCTTTGGCCTCGGAGCGGGTGTCCGATCCGGCCTGCCCGCTGGTCCCCCTGATTGAGGCTCACTCTTTCGCGCCTCGCCTTTTTCAGGCTTATCAGCCATGGCCACGTGGCCCATCGTGAATTCACCGGCAGCACAACTGATGGCAGCCCAGGAGATCAAACCCCATGGAAACTTCTTGTTGAACATCATTCCCTCCTGAAGACGCTGCAAGGCCATACTGGCCAGACGATTCATTGAAGACAAACTTGAGCGGCTCACCAACCGGCAAAGCCTGCCACTTCGTACATACCCAGAGAAAATGGTGCCACAAAATGTCCTCCCCTGGCCAAGGCTGGAAGACAATGACGTAACCAATGACAGACAAAGGTCTTACAAAACGAGAAATATTCAAGAAATGTCAGGTTTCAAGTGGCAACCGTCTCTGTCGAAACTCATTGTGATGGCGCTGGTTATCTGTGAGATGTCAGCGTGACACACACCCTGGTCGATTTTCATCCAGCTTGTCCCCGACCAATTCAACCCTCTGTCCATAATGTTTCAACGCATTGGATGCCTTCAACATTTCCGATTCTAGCGATTCTTCTGATCAATCGAATTCTATGGAAGAAATTGTCTTTCATGTTCCGACAGACAACTGGAGGACAGTGATTGATTTGTGGGCCCTTTGAGTGGGAACGACCTTACGTGTCAGGCAGCCATGACAGTTCCGATCTTCGAAAAATCCTGCAAGCAGGCGTTCTTGGCGTCATTTGCGGGGCATCGATGTCGGGTTGTCAGATGGTGAAACACAGCACGTCGATCCATTCGGTCAATCTCGATTGGAACACTTACCGGCAGGTCGCTTTCTGGTGTGAGGAGCGGGATCATCTTCCCTTAAGGCCCAATCGCGTGGCCATGACTCAATGGGCCTATAACCCCGGAGGACGCCTGCCACAAGGCTGGAATGGGACAGCGAATTGCCCGCCGGAAAGCATTCTCGTCGGGCCAACTGGAGAGCCGTTTTCACAAAACCTCGGGACAACGCCCGCTCCGCAGCCAGGTGGAATCCCCGAGAACCACGGCATGCCACCCATGCCCTCGGGATCCTCCGGGCCTGCTCCACAGCAGCTGCGCACACCACAGGAACTTCCTGCCCCGCCCGGTTGGGGGGGAGTTCCCGAGAATGGTATGCGACCACAAAGCTCTTCTCCGCAAGGCTCCACAAACCCGGCCCACCCGGATCTTCTCGATCACTCCGCTCCACCGACGATGAACACTTTACCTGGCGAGAGGCCAAGGGGTGAACAACCCTCCGATCCCTTAGGGCCAACGGCTACGCTGGTACCATCGGGAGTCCAGAAAGCTGGCTATTCCCTCGAACCCAGTCAGAGGCGAGTGGTTCAAAAGGCTCCTGTCAGCAGAAACTGGATCTTTACGAATTGAGCACGGCTTTTGTAATGGCCTCGCCCAGCTATTCCGCTAATCCTTGAGCGAAAGCTTCGGGAGGAAGTTCCTGACCAGTGATGGAACGAAAGAGGTTCGTTGCGTAATCGGCAAAGACTTCGGCAGGCTCGACGATTTTCGCCCCTCGCACTCGCGCTTCATCAATCAATGGTGAATCTGCGGGCATGCTACTCAAGTCGAGAATCGTCATGCCGGGACGAATGATCGTGGGACTGATACTCGTCTTTCGCGAGCCATGATCCAGATTCTCTGACGCCACGACGAGGACATCGACCAGCGTGTCGTACAATTTCCCCAGAGGGACAAAACGCGCATCAGCCATCGTGGCAATCTGTTGACCTTCATCATCATCTGCCGAGCAGATGCTCACCAGCCCGTTACGCTTCTTGATTCCGACAGCCAGCGAAGCTGCCAGTCCTCCCTTCCCGACCACCATGACATTTTTACGATCCAGCGGTCGATCTTCTGGCCCGCTTCGCCCCAATGTTTCTTCCAGCAGCCTGAGTGCTGTCTTCCAGATCAGGTTGTGACTGGCCCATCCGTCAGGGCGCTTGATGTACAGATCCCCCGCTTTGGAAATCGCTGAGACCTCGTCCTGTGCGGATGCGATCGGAAAGACGCGGCGACTGGCATAATTTGTGGCAATGACTCCAGGGATTTTGAGGATGTCGAGCATTTTGGGAATGGAATCGACAGATCGGAATTCGATGGGAAGGCAGCGGGTATTCAGATCGAGGGTGTCAAAGCCCGCATTGAGAATTTTGCAGAGCATCGTCTCACCCAGCCCGAATCCGACAACAGCAATAAATCGTGTCTTCGGGCCAATCTGTCGCCAGCGATAAACATCATCCAACTCACTGACTGTGGGTTGGCCCACGAAGGCTTCCATCCCCTTTTCGAGAGCGGCATAAATCCACGGTGAGCCATACTTTCGACCGAGCAATGAGAAGGTAAGCCCGGATTTTCCCAGCCCTAATCCCACCACGGGAATGGCTCGTTTCTGACTGACAACCGAGAGCAATGGCCAGGCCGCTTCCAGCAAGTCGGTCGGCCAGGTAAATTTAATGACATCCGCCTGCAGGATCCCGGCATTCTCAAAAGCTTCTTCGAGATCGTGGAGCGGTCGATTCATGCTCGTATAACTGATGACTCGCTGGACTTTTCCGAAACGAGGAATCTTTTTCGCTGCCGCTTCATCCAATTCGACGTAAGCCGGGCCAGCCAGAATCGCCTGTCGCAAAAGCTGAATACGTTCGTCTTCGGTTCCTTTCCAGCTCCCTCCATTTTCTGCACTGCGACAAGAGACCAGAATGGGCTTTTTGGACGACTCAATCAGGTCTTTGACATCAGGCTCCTTGAGCAATCGATCGAGGCATAATTCCACAAGATCAGATTGCCGGGCGGCATTCAGAATGTCGACTTTCGCCAGTTGCCGCGATTCCGGAGTAACAGAAATACAAATCATGTGAATCCACGACTTTCCTGGTTCGTTATCGATTGTGAACCCGACAGCGAACCTGCGCAAAGAATGAGATATGATGTGCTGATGGCCTAAGACAATACTCCAC
>VFQR01001319.1_pt1 | contig 19678 bp, 18 predicted proteins | sample 3512321 | NCBI WGS metagenome assembly VFQR01 (sample SAMN10412374, study PRJNA504923) | tailings metagenome | isolation source: Relicate 3 Philex TSF1 revegetated site | place: Philippines: Tuba, Benguet | collected 2017-08-29
TGAAACTCACGCCCGGTGCGGTCGACCCAAATCGGGGACCAAGTCCGGGGCTGCGGTTGGTCGAAGCGAACTCTGCCTCATGGGTTGAACCAGAGGCGAGAATGGACGATTTCCCCCTCCTGCCGGACGGCACGGGCATCATGTTGTGCGGCCATGGCAGCCGCAACCGTCGCGCCGTCGACGAATTCGCGGTGCTGGCCGAGCGGCTCAGGGCACGCCTGCCGGGCGTGCCTGTGGAGTACGGTTATCTGGAATTCGCCGATCCGGTGATCCATTTCGGGCTGGATCGGCTGCGCGAGCAGGGCGTCCAGCGCGTGCTGGCCGTGCCGGGCATGCTGTTTGCCGCCGGCCACGCCAAGAACGACATTCCCTCGGTGCTCAACACCTATTCGGCCCAGCACGGACTGCCCATCACCTATGGCCGCGAGCTGGGGGTGGACCTCAAGATGCTGCGGGCGGCCGGCGACCGGATCGGCGAGGCGCTGGCCGCGGCCGGCGATGCCGTACCGCGCAGCGAAACGCTGCTGGTCGTCGTCGGGCGCGGCGCGTCGGACCCCGACGCCAATTCCAACGTCGCCAAGGTCGCGCGCCTCTTGTGGGAGGGCATGGGGTTCGGCTGGGCCGAGGTCGCCTATTCCGGCGTCACCTTCCCGCTCGTCGCGCCCGCGCTCGATCATGTCGCGAGGCTCGGCTATCGGCGGATCGTGGTGTTCCCCTACTTCCTGTTCACCGGCGTCCTGGTCAACCGCATCCGCGACGCGGTGGCCGAAGCCCGGGCGAAATATCCGGACATCGAGTTCCTCGACGCCCCCTATCTCAACGACCACCCGCTGGTGATCGACACCTTCCTCGACCGGCTGCGCGAGATGCTGGTCGGCCAGAACCAGATGAACTGCGCGCTGTGCAAATATCGCGAGCAGGTGCTGGGCTTCGAGGCCGAAGTCGGGCTGAAGCAGGAGAGTCATCACCATCATGTCGAGGGCATCGGCGGCGGGCTGGAGAACTGCCCGTGCAAGGGCGATTGCGACGCCTCCTGCCGCGACGAGGCGTTCTGCCGCCGGCACGGCCTGCCCTTCACGCCGCTGCACAGCCACGCGCACGATCACGCGCACGATCACGGGCATGACCACGGGCATGGGCACGGGCATGGGCATCATCACCACGGTCACGCGCATCCGCATGATCACCAGCATGACCATGCGCATCCGCATCCGCCGGCCCGGCATGCGCTGCTGGCCGGCACCGCGCCGCTGGTGACGCTGCCGGGACGTGTGGCGGAAGCACCGGTCGTGGCTCCGGCGGCGGAAGCCGCGCCGGACCACCACCATCACCCCTACCCGCATGCCGACCACCCGCTCGGTCCGCGCACCCTGCCGCCGGTGCCCGGCCGGCGCGCCCGCGAGGGCCGCTGAGAGCCGATGGCGCTGTTCGACCACTACATCGCGGTCGACTGGTCGGCGCATAGCGGCCCCAAGACCGGCCGCGATTCGATCTGGATCGCCGAGATCGCGGCGCATGCGGATGCTCCCGTCGCCCGCAATCCGGCCACGCGGCAGGCGGCGATGGAGCATCTGTCGGCGCGCATCGGCGCGGCCCTCGCGGCCGGCGAGCGCGTGCTGCTGGGCTTCGATTTCGCCTTTGGTTACCCGGAGGGCGCGGCCGCGGCGCTGTCCGGCGTCGCCCACTGGTCGGCGCTGTGGCAGCTGCTGGCGGCGGAAATCGAGGACGCCGCCGACAATGGGTCGAACCGCTTCGTTGCCGCCGGGCGGATCAATGCGCGGCTGGCCCCCGGCATGCCGCGGTTCTGGGGGCATCCCTGGCAGCAGCACTACGAGGCGCTGACGCCGCGCCGCCCGGCTGGCAATCACGCCACTATTCCCGAGCGGCGGCGCGTCGAGGCGCGCCAGCGCAACGCCCAGCCGGTGTGGAAGCTGAGCGGGATCGGCGCCGTCGGCAGCCAGGCCCTGCTCGGCATTCCGCGGCTCGAAGCGCTGCGCCGCACTGCCGGGTTTGGTGGCCGGATAGCGGTCTGGCCGTTCGAGACCGGCTTTGCCAATGATCTCTCCGCCCCGGTGGTGCTTGCCGAAATCTTCCCCTCGCTGCTGCCGATCGACGTCGCGCCGGGCGAGGTGCGCGACCGGCAGCAGGTACTGGCCGTCGCCGGCCTCCTGGCGGCGGCCGATGCCGCCGGCGAGCTCGGCAGCCTGCTTTCGGCACCGCCCGATCTCGCCGAACCCGACCGTGCCGCCGTGCTCAGGGAAGAGGGCTGGATCGTCGGCGTCGGGCATCCGGCGCTGCTGTCGCGCTTCCACGCCGCCCCCGCGGGAGCCTCCGCATGAACTATCTGCGCGATCCGGCCGCGATCTATGAACTGAGCTTTGCCACCATCCGCGCCGAAGCCGATTTGTCGCGCCTTGATCCGGCGCTGCACGCGGCGGCGATCCGCATGATCCATGCCTCGGGCATGGTCGATCTCGTCGACGACATCGTCGGCGATCCGGCGACGCCCGCGGCGGTCGCGGCCGCCATCGTCGCCGGCGCGCCGGTGCTGTGCGACTGCGAAATGGTGCGATCGGGGCTGATCCGCCGCCTGCTGCCCGAGGCGACGCGCCTCGTCGTCACGCTCAACGCGCCTCAGGTGCCGGAACTCGCCGCCCGGCTCGCCACCACCCGCTCCGCCGCGGCGGTGGAGCTGTGGCGGCCGCAGCTCGCCGGCGCCGTCGTCGTCATCGGCAATGCGCCGACGGCGCTGTTTCACCTGTTGCAGCTGCTGGCCGACGGCGCCCCGCCGCCTGCGGCCATCATTGCGACCCCGGTCGGCTTCGTCGGGGCTGCCGAGAGCAAGAGCATGCTCGCTTCCGCCCCGCATTCTGTGCCATTCCTCACTGTTCTGGGGCGACGCGGCGGCTCCGCCATCGCCGCCGCTGCCTTCAACGCCATGGTTTCGGGCAACGACATGACGAAAGGCCACCGCTCATGACCGCCTGGCTGCACATCATCGGGGTGGGGGAGAAGGGTCCGCGCGAGCTGGCGCAGGCCTACAAGCTGCTGATCAACTACGCCGAGACGGTTATCGGCCCGGCCCGCTTCCTCGAACAGCTCGAACCGTCGGCGCGCACCGCAGGGCCGGGGGAGCTGTTTTCGAGCGAATTCGTCAGCCGCCGCAGCTTCGAGGCAGTGGCGCGGGCCCTCGCCGGCGAGGAGCCGGGCTTTGCCGGCGCGGCCGCCGTCGACGGGCGGAAGCTCATCGAATGGCAGTCGCCGCTCGAACGCATGGTGGAGCAGGTGCTGGCGCTGCGCGATACGCCGACGGTCATCCTCGCCTCGGGCGATCCGATGTGGTTCGGCATGGGGGCGACGCTGTCGCGCTATCTGCTGCCGAGCGAATATGCCGTGCATCCGCATCCGAGCGCCTTCCAGCTTGCGGCGGCGCGCATGCACTGGCCGCTGCAGTCGGTCGCGGCGATCTCGCTGCATGGCCGCCCGATCGAGATGCTGCACCCGCATCTCGTGCCCGGCAACCGCATCCTCGCGCTCACCGCCGACCATACGACGCTCGACCTCGCCGTCGAGCTGATGATCGAGCGCGGCTATGGCCGCAGCCGCATCACCACGCTCGAAAATCTCGGCGGCAGCGACGAGCGCATCACCACCGACGAGGCGGAGTCCTTCAATGCGGGCCTGCTCGGCGATCTCTACGTGCTGGCGATCGACTGCGTGCCGGATGTGACCGCGCAACTGCTTCCGGCGGTGCCGGGCCTGCCCGACGAGGCATTTTCCAATGACGGCCAGCTGACCAAGCGCGAGGTGCGCGCGGCGACGATTGCCCGGCTCGCGCCGTTTCCCGGCGCGGTGCTGTGGGATGTGGGGGCGGGCTCGGGCTCCATCGCCATCGAGTGGATGCGCGCTGCCCGCGACGCCCGCGCCATCGCCTTCGAGCGCGACCGCGAGCGGCTGCAGACCATCGCCGCCAATGCCGCGGCGCTCGGCGTGCCCAATCTCGAAATCGAGGATGGCGAGGCGCCGGAGAGCTTCGGCAAGCGCCCGCCGCCGGACGCGGTGTTTCTCGGCGGCAATGTCGGCAATGACGATCTGTTCGATGCCTGCTGGAACGCGCTGAAGCCGGGCGGCCGACTGGTCGCCAATGCCGTGACCGTCGAAGGCGAGCAGGCGCTGCTCGCCCGCTACGATCAGCTTGGCGGGGAACTGGTGCGCATCGAGGTCTCGGTGATCGACCGGATCGGGACGCAGCGCACCTTCCGGCCGCGCCTCGCGGTCACGCAATGGGCGGTGAGCAAGCAACTCTCCGGCCTCGTGGTGAATGCGTGACACCCCGCCGATGACCGAAATGCACCCTGGTACCCTGCATCTCGTCGGCACCGGCCCCGGCGACCCCGAACTCTTGACGCTGAAAGCGGCACGCCTTTTGGGCGAGGTGCCGGTGGTCGCCTTCCCGCGCAGCGACCGGGGCGGCACCATGGCCCATGACATCGTGCAGGCTCATATCGGGCCTGCGGCGCTGCTCGAGCCGGTCGAGGTGCCGATGCTCGCCGATCGCGGCGCCGAGACGCAGCGGGCTCTCGGCATCGCCTATGATGCGGGCGCCGAGCGGATCGCCGGACACCTCGCTGCCGGGCGCGACGTGGCGTATCTCTGCGAGGGCGATCCGCTGTTCTACGGCACGGCGATCTACATCGCGGAGCGCCTTGCCGGCCGCTATCCCATCCGTGTCGTGCCGGGCATCACGGCGTTTACCGCCGCCGCCGCGGCCATCCCGCTGCCGCTGGTCACCGGTACGGCGCCGTTGACGGTGCTGGCCGGCACCGACCCCGAGGCGGAACTGGCGCCGCAGCTCGAGGCGCCGGGCGCCATCGTCGTCATGAAGGTCGGGCGCCATTTCGACCGGCTGCGGCAGCTCTGCATCGGGGCCGGTCGCGCCGAGGCGACCTGGCTGTGCGAACGCGTCGGCCATGCCGGCGAGCGCATCGTGCCGCTCGCCGCCGCCGAGCCCGGCCCCAAGCCCTATTTCTCGCTGCTGCTCTGTGCGGCAGTTGCCGGAGCCCTCAGGTGACCAGAGCCGCCATTGTCCACTTCACGGCGGCCGGCGCGCCGCTGGCCGGCCGTGTCGCCGAACTGACCGGCGGCGAGCTGCTCTCGACCGGCGACGGGGCCGCGGCGGGCCTGTTGGCGGCGCTGTTCGCCGCCGGGCGCCCGATCATCGGCATCGGTGCAACCGGCATCCTGATCCGGCTGCTGGCGCCGCACCTGGCCGACAAGCAGGCCGAACCGCCGGTACTGGCGGTCTCGCTCGATGGCGCCTCGATCGTGCCGCTGCTCGGCGGGCACCACGGCGCCAACCGCCTGGCGCGCGACCTCGCCGCGGCGCTGGGCGGCCACGCCGCCATCACCACCGCCTCCGACACCCGCTTCGCCCGCGCGCTCGACGAGCCACCGCCGGGCTGGGTGCTGGCCGATCCGGAGGCCGCACGGCCCGTGATGCGCGCCGTGCTCGAAGGGACTACCCTCGCGCTCGATGGCGCGGCGCCGTTCCTCGAGGCCGCGGGCTATCCGATCGCCGCCGATGGCGAGATCAAGGTGCACGTCACCGAGCAGCGCCAGGTCCTGGGGGCCGGGCTGGTCTATCATCCCGCGACGCTTGTTGCCGGATTGGGCTGCGAGCGCGGGGCGCCGGCGGCCGAGATCATCGCGCTGATCGAGGCGAGCCTTGCCGATGCCGGCCTCGCGCCGCAGAGCCTCGCGGCGCTGGCGTCGATCGACATCAAGGCGGATGAGCCGGCGCTGCATGCCGCGGCCCGGCATTTCGGCGTGCCGCTGCGCCTCTTCACCGCCGCCGAACTGGCCGAGGAGCGCGACCGGCTGCAGTACCCCTCCGCCTATGTCGAGGCGACCGTCGGCACGCCGGCCGTCGCCGAGGCGGCGGCGCTGAAAGCCGGCCCTCTGGTCGCCGAAAAACGCAAATCCGCCCGCGCCACCTGCGCCATCGGCCGCGCCGCGCAGCCGCTCGATATTGCCGCGTTCGGCCGCGCCCCCGGCGTGCTGCACCTCGTCGGCATCGGGCCGGGCGAGGCGGCGCAGCGCACCGCGGCCGCTGCAGGGGCGCTCGCCGAAAGCACCGACTGGGTCGGCTACGGGCTCTATCTCGACCTCGTCGCGGACCTGCGGCAGGGCCAGCGCGAGCATCGCTATCCGCTCGGCGAGGAAGAGGCGCGCGTGCGCGTCGCCCTCGAACTGGCGGCCGAGGGGCGGGCAGTGGCGCTGGTCTGTTCGGGCGACGCGCAGATCTATGCCATGGCCGCGCTGGTCTATGAACTGCTGGATGCGGAGGGCGCGCGCGCCCTCTCGGATGCCGCCCGCCGGGTGTCGGTCGTCACCCATCCCGGTGTCTCCGCCTTCCAGGCGGCCTCGGCCGCGGCTGGGGCGCTGATCGGGCACGATTTCTGCTGCGTCTCGCTCTCCGACCTGCTGACGCCGCGCGAGGCGATCCTGCAGCGGCTCACCGCGGCGGCGACCGGCGATTTCGTCACCGCGCTCTATAATCCCCGCTCGCTGCGCCGGACCGACCTGATCGAGCACACCAAGACCCTGTTCCTCGCGCATCGGCCGCCGGAAACCCCGGTGATCGTCGCCTCGAGCCTCGGCCGGCCCGCGCAGCAGGTGGCGGTGACGACGCTCGCCGCCTTCGACCCCGCGGCCATCGACATGCTGACCATCGTGCTGATCGGCTCCAGCACCTCGCGCCGGCTCGACCATGGCGCGACGGCGAAGGCCTATACCCCCCGCGGCTATGCCAACAAGCAACCGGAGGCCTCATGACGGTCTATTTCATCGGCGCCGGCCCCGGCGCCGCCGATCTCATCACCGTGCGTGGCCAGCGGCTGATCGAGCGCTGCGAAGTCTGCCTCTATGCCGGCTCGCTGGTGCCCGCCGAACTCGTCGCCGCAGCACCGGACGGGGCGCTGGTGCGGGACACCGCGCCGATGCATCTCGACGAGATCATTGACGAAATCAACAAGGCGCATGCCGAAGGCAAGGATGTGGCGCGCGTTCATTCCGGCGACCCCTCGCTCTATGGCGCCATCGCCGAGCAGATGCGCCGGCTCGACGCGCTGGGCATCCCCTATGAGGTGGTGCCGGGCGTCCCCGCCTTCGCCGCCGCCGCCGCGCGACTCGCCACCGAACTGACGCTGCCCGAGATCGCGCAGACGGTGATCCTCACCCGCACCGCGGGCAAGGCCTCCGGCATGCCCGAGCACGAGACGCTGGAAATCCTGGGCCAGAGCCGCGCGACGCTCTGCATCCACCTCTCCATCCGCAACCTCGCCTATGTCGAGAGCGCGCTGACGCCGCATTACGGGGCGGACTGCCCGGTGGTGATCGTTTATCGCGCCACCTGGCCCGACGAGGAGATCATCCGCACCACGCTCGCCGAAATGCGGGCCCGCGTGCGCGAGGAAAAGCTCACCCGCACAGCGCTGATTCTCGTCGGCCGCGTGTTCGGGGAGACCGGCTTCCGGGATTCGAGCCTCTACGATGAGGGCTTCGCGCATGTGCTGCGCAATGCCGGCAAGAAGAAGCTGAGGGCCTCGTGAGGGAGGCTGCGGCCTCAGCCGAGCCGCAGCGCGGCGATGGCCTGGCCCAGCGTCGGCACTTCGTGCGCCGGCGGCAAGGGCGGCCGGTCGATCATGAACACCGGCAGGCGCAGCTTCAGCGCCGCCTGCAGCTTGGCTTCCGTCTGCACGCCGCCCGAATTCTTGCACACCAGATGCGTGATGCCATGCGTCTGCATCAGCTCGGTCTCGGCGCCGACGAAATAGGGCGGGCGGCTGACGATGGAGGTCGCGTTGAGCGGCAGCGGCCGCTCCGGTGGCTCGATCGAGCGCACGACGAAGCTGCAATCGGTGCGACCGAGATAGGCCTCGAGCTTGGTGTGCCCGACCGCGAGCAGCGCCCGCGCGCCGCGAGGCAGGGCGGCCGCAGCCTCCTGCGGCGTCGCGAAGTGCTTCCAGAACGCATATTGCGGCTCGCTCCAGGCCGGCCGCACCAGCCGCACCAGCCTCAGCCCCGCCTTCTCGGCGGCGCGGACGGCATTGGCCTTGATCTGCGTCGCATAGGGGTGGGTGGCATCGACGATGCGGTCGAACTGCTCGGCGATGAGATAATCGCCCAGCCGTTCAGCGCCGCCGAAGCTGCCCACACGCACCTCGCCCTTTGGCAGCAGCGGCTCGCTGGTGCGCCCGGCGAGCGAAGTGGTGACGGCATGGCCCATGGCGACCAGCCGTTCGGCGAGAAGCCGCGCCTCCTCGGTGCCGCCCAGGATCAGGATCTTCATCGCCTAGTCGCACTCTCCAACGACCGCACCGGCGCGATCGACGATCAGGATGGCCGCATGCGTTGCCGGCCCGACGATCCGTTGCGCCGCCGCACGCGCCTCGCGCGCCACGGCCTCGCCGAGCGGTACCCCCGCCGCCCGGGCGATGCCGAGAACCTCGTTGCCGCTGGACGCCGCCTGCGCCGCCTCAACGGTATAGCGCTCCGCACCGAGAGATTCCATAAGCATGGCAAGCCTTTGTATATCTACGGAGGAGCGGGCCGAGTGCAGGTCCATGGCTCCGCCGGCGAGCTTGGCGAGCTTGGCGAAGCCGCCGGAGATCGTGACCTGTTCCACCGGATGGGCGCGAACATATTTCAGCATCCCGCCGACGAAATCGCCCATGTCGATATAGGCCTCGATCGGCAGGGCGAGCCGCCGCATCGCCGCCTGCTCGCTCGCATCCCCGGTCGAGCCGACGAGATGGGTGAGCCCCAGCGCCCGCGCCACGTCGACGCCGCGCTGGATCGAATGGATCCACGCGGCGCAGGAATAGGGAACGACGATCCCGGTGGTGCCGAGGATGGAGAGCCCGCCCACGATGCCGAGCCGTGGGTTCCAGGTGCGGGCGGCGAGTTCCGCGCCGCCGGGCACCGTGATGGTGAGGCGGAAATCGGCGGCGCGGCCGGCTTCCGCGGCCAGTTGCTCCACCACCTCGCGCATCATCCGGCGCGGCACCGGATTGATCGCCGGTTCGCCCACCGCCAGCGGGAGGCCGGGCTTGGTCACCGTGCCGACGCCCTCCCCGGCGCAAAAGGTCACGCCGCTGCCCGCCGGTCCCGGCTCCACCCGCACCCGGATCAGCGCGCCATGCGTCACATCCGGGTCGTCGCCGGCATCCTTGATGATCCCGGCTTCGGCGAACCCATCGCCCAGCTGTTCCTCGGCCAGCGCGAAGGCCGGCTGCTGCCCGCCCGGCAGCGTGATGGTCACCGGGTCCTCGAAGCCGCGCCCGAGCAAGGCCCCGAGCGCCGCCCGCGTCGCCGCGGTGGCGCAGGCGCCGGTGGTCCAGCCGCGGCGCAGCGGACCGGTCTCGTTCGGGGGCAAATCGCTCATCGGCCTGCCTTATACGCCCTTGGAGCCCGCGCATGAACGGCTTCGTCATCGCGGCCCCGCGTTCGGGCTCGGGCAAGACGCTGCTGACCCTCGGCCTGCTCGCCGCCTTGCGCCAGCGCGGCCTCGTCGCCATGCCGGCAAAGACCGGCCCGGATTACATCGACACCACCATCCTCGCCCGCGCCGCGGGGCGCCCCGCGATCAATCTCGATCCCTGGGCCATGTCGCAGCCGCGGCTCCGGCACCTCGCCGCGCGGCAGGCGGCGGGGGGCGACCTGCTGGTCGTGGAGGGGGTGATGGGCCTGTTCGACGGCGCGGCCGACGGCACCGGCGCGACCGCCGACCTCGCATTGGCCCTCGACCTGCCGGTGATCCTCGTCCTCGATGCCGAACGGCAGTCGCAGTCGATCGCGGCGCTTGCCCACGGCTTCATCACCTGGCGGCCGGAACTGCGGGTGGCGGGGCTGATCGTCAACCGCGCCGGCTCGCCGCGCCACGCCGAAATTCTCGCGGCTGCGCTGGCCAGGGTGCCCGTGCCGCTGCTCGGCATCCTGCCGGCCGATCCGGCGCTCACCCTGCCGCAGCGCCATCTCGGCCTCGTGCTCCCCGACGAGGTGGCGCGCTTCGACGATGTCGTCGCCGCCGCGGCGCAATGGGTTGCCGCCCATCTCGATCTCGAGCGCCTGCTCGCCCTCGCCGCCGCGCCCGGGCAGCTCGCCGCGGCACCGCCCGCCACCGCGCTGCCGCCGCTCGGGCAGCGCATCGCCATCGCCCGCGACGACGCCTTCGCCTTCATTTACGCGCACTGGCTGGCCGACTGGCACGCCGCCGGCGCCGAGCTCAGCTTCTTCTCCCCGCTCGCCGACGAGGCGCCCGACCCGACGGCCGATGCGGTGTTCCTCCCCGGCGGCTATCCCGAACTGCATGCCGGGCGGCTCGCCGCCGCCGCCGGCTTTCACAAAGCGTTGCATGCCGCGGCCTGGCGCGGTGCGCTGGTTTATGGCGAGTGCGGGGGCTTCATGGCGCTCGGCCGCACCCTGACCGACCGCGACGGTATCACCCATGCCATGGCGGGGCTGCTACCGCATGCGACCCGCATCGACCGGCCCCGCCGCGTGCTCGGCTATCGGCGGCTGCGCCATGCCAGCCCGCTGCCGCTTCCGGCGGAACTGCTGGGCCATGAATTCCACTATGCCAGCCACGATCCAGTCGCCGGCACGCCGCTCTTTGCCGCGACGGATGCGCGTGGCACGCCGCTCGAGGCCATGGGCCTCCGCGAGGGGCGGGTGCTGGGGTCCTGGGCCCACATCATCGATGTCGCACCCGATGCCTGAGACGGTCGCCCCTCTTCGCGGCCGGCGCGAATGGGGCTATTGAGCCGGCCATGCGCGCCAGATCCCTCATGTTCATGGGCACCGGTTCCGATGTCGGCAAATCGCTGCTCGTCGCGGGGCTCGCGCGTGCCTTCGTCAATCGTGGGCTGAGGGTCGCGCCGTTCAAGCCGCAGAACATGTCGAACAATGCCGCCGTGACCGCCGATGGCGGCGAGATCGGCCGCGCCCAGGCGCTGCAGGCGCGGGCGGCGCGGCGCGATCCCATCACGGCGATGAACCCGGTGCTGCTGAAGCCCGAAGCCGAGACCGGTGCCCAGCTCGTCGTCCGCGGGCGGCGTATCGCCTCCATGGCGGCGCGCGAATACTGGTCACGCCGCGGCGAACTGCTGTCCCAGGTGCTCGCCGCCCATGCCGAACTGGCCGCCGATGCCGACCTCGTGCTCGTCGAGGGCGCCGGCAGCGCGTCGGAGGTGAACCTCCGTCACAACGACATCGCCAATTTCGGCTTCGCCCGCGCTGCCGGCCTGCCCGTCGTCCTTGCCGGCGACATCCAGCGCGGCGGGGTGATCGCGGCGCTGGTGGGCACCTTTGCCGTCATCGATCCAGAGGATGCGGCCCTGATCGCGGCGACCCTCGTCAACAAGTTCCAGGGCGATCCTGGCCTGTTCGTCGAGGGGCGCGACTTCATCGCCCGCCGCACCGGCGTGCCGTGCCTCGGCCCCGTGCCGTGGTTCGCCGATGCGCACAAGCTGCCCGCGGAGGATGTGCTGGCGCTCGAACAGTCGGCTGCGGCGGAGCGGCCGGCTGCTGCAAGCGATGGTGCACGCGGGCCGGGGCTCCGCATCGTCGTGCCGCGGCTGCCGCGCATCGCCAATTTCGACGATCTCGACCCGCTGCGGCTCGAGCCCGGCGTGACCCTCGAGATCGTCGGCCGCGGCCGGCCGCTGCCGGCTGCCGACCTGATCGTCTTGCCCGGCTCAAAGGCGACCCGCGCCGATCTCGACGCGCTGCGGCGCGAGGGCTGGGATATCGACATTCTCGCGGCCCGCCGTGCCGGTACCCGCATCGTCGGCATCTGCGGCGGTTACCAGATGCTGGGGCGCTCGATCGCCGACCCGCTGGGGCTTGAAGGCGCGCCGGGTGAATCGGCCGGCCTCGGCCTGCTCGATGTCGCGACCACGCTCTCGCCCCTGAAGCAACTGCGCCACGAAACGGCGACCGCCGTCGCGGACGGCACGCCGCTCGCCGGCTACCACATGCATATGGGCGAGACGGTCGGTGCCGGGCGCGCGCGGCCCTTCGCCACCGTCGATGGCGCGCCGGAGGGGGCCGTCAGCGCCGACGGCCGCGTCGTCGGCACCTATCTGCACGGCCTGTTCGCCGCCGACGGTTTCCGCCGGGCCTTTCTCCGGCAGAACCCGGATGCCGGGGCCAGCCTCGCCTATGAGCACCTGGTCGAGACCACGCTCGATGCACTCGCCGCCCACCTCGAGCGTCACCTCGATCTCGATGCGCTGCTGGCGTTGGCCCGCTGATGAGCGTGCTCGTCGCACTCATTGCCCTCGGTTTCGAGCGGGTGGCCGGCTATCCCGATGCGCTGGTGGCGCGGATCGGGCATCCGGTGATCTGGATGGGGCGGCTGATCGCGCTCTGCGACCGCCATCTGAATGATCGCACCCGCGCCCGCGGCGTGCTCGCGCTGCTCCTGCTGCTCGGCGCCACGGCGGCGGTGAGCGGCGCGCTGGCGGCGCTCTGCCGTGCGCTCCCGTTCGGCTTCGTGCTGGAGGCGCTGCTCGCCTCCACCCTGCTCGCGCAGAAATCGCTGGCCGACGCGGTCGCTGCCGTGGCGACGGCGCTTCGGCGCTCGCTCGCCGAGGGGCGCGTCGCGGTCGGCCACATCGTCGGGCGCGATCCCGAGCAGTTGGACGAGGCAGGCGTCGCGCGAGCCGCCGTCGAGTCGCTCGCCGAATCGACTTCCGATGCCGTGGTGGCGCCGTTGTTCTGGCTGCTGCTGTTCGGCTTGCCCGGCATTGCGCTCTACAAGGCGGCCAACACCGCCGACTCGATGATCGGGCACAAGACCGAACGGCACCTGCAGTTCGGCTGGGCCAGCGCCCGTTTCGATGATCTGCTGAACCTGATCCCCGCCCGCCTCAGCGCCCTGCTCATCGCCCTCGCCGCGTTCTTCGTTCGGGCCGCGGACCCTCGCGCCGCCTGGCGCACCGCGCTGCGCGACGCGAGAAAGCACGAGAGCCCGAATGCCGGCTGGCCCGAAGCCGCGATGGCCGGCGCGCTCGGCTTTGCGCTGGGCGGTCCGCGCAGCTATGATGGCGAACTGGTGAACCTGCCGAGCTTCGGCACCGGCCGCGCCGATCTCGCGGCGGCCGATATCGAGCGAGCGCTGAGACTTTACAGTGCAACCCTCAACGTCGCGCTGGCAGCGACGGCGCTCGTCGCGGCCCTGCTGTGGCGGCTGGGCTAGCGGCCGTCGCCGGCATAGCCGCGCTTGAACTCGATGCGCGTGCCGTGGAAGGCGTGGCTGTCGTCGTTGGCGACATAGTGGATCGGCTGCGGCGGCATCTTGGCGATCAGCGGCGGCTCAAACTCGGTCGGCACCGGCAGGGGAATCTGGTTGCCATCGCCGTCGAAGTCGCGCGCCTTCTTCACCATGCGGTCGATGACGAACACCGATGGCCAGCGGTGGTGGTGCGGCTTCTCGATGACGCCCGCCGCGATGCTGACCGAGAGCACGCGGATATTGTCGTCTTCGTAGAGCACCTTGTGGTTCTCGGGAGCCGCCACCGCGGCGTCCAGCGCCGGGTCCCAGCTCTCAGGGTCGTTCATGTCGACTTCGGCTACGCTCATGGCAAATCTCCCTATTGCCCGACCCCACTCCAGGGCCGGGCCTTCCAATCCATTCCAATACCCGTCTGAATTCACCTAAAGCGCTCAAACTGCAGCTCAACAAGCTATTGAAGCGCTTCACGACTGTGATATGCCAAAGCCGCACGAGGCGTCAACAAGAAACATGAAGCGCTTCAGAACGGAGTTTCCGTGACCGGACCGATCAAGCTCTCCGACGTGGCGCGGGCCGCCGGCGTGTCGCTGGGCACGGCATCCAACGTCTTCAACCGCCCCCACCTAGTGCGTGCCGAAATGCGCGAGCATGTGTTGAAGGTGGCGGGCGAGCTGGGCTTTTCCGGCCCCAACCCCATCGGGCGGCTGCTGATGGGGGGCAAGGCCAATGCCATCGGCGTGCTGCCGGCCGGTGAAATGTCGGTGTCGTTCACCATCGGCAGCCCCTATCTCAGTTCGCTGATGCTCGGCATCGCCGAAATCTGCGATGCCCATGGCGCCAGCCTGCTGCTGGTTTCGGGCGCAGCCGACCGCAAGGCCTGGGCGATCAACAACGCACTCGTCGATGGCTTCATCCTCGGCAATGCCGACGAAATCCCGCTGCTTCGGGCCCGGCAGCGGCAGGTGCCGTTCGCGCTGGTCGATTTCGATGCGGGGCCCGAAGCGAACTCGGTGGTCGTCGATGGCTATCAGGGGGCGCGTCTTTCCGCCGAGCATCTGCTGGCGCTCGGGCACCGCCGTATCGCCATACTCGCCACGCGGCGCACCATGCAGCCGCCGGTGTGGCATCCCCCGTCCACGTCGCCGCGAAAACTGGTCGCCGGATTTCCGCTCGATGCGGAGAAGCTCGCCGGCTACGCCGATGCGCTGGCCGCGGCCGGGATCGCGGTCGACAGCCTGCCTATGGTCGAGTCGCACCCGTCTCTGGCCCCTGACGGCGCTCGCCTGCTGCTCGACCGGGCGCCCGAGGCGACCGCGATCCTCGCCATGGCCGACCGCAACGCCATCGCCGTGCTGGACGAGGCGCGCCGCCGCGGCATCGACGTGCCCGGGCGGATCTCGGTGATCGGCTTCGATGACGTACCCAACGCCGTGCTCGCGACCCCTCCCCTCACGACCATCCGGCAGGACACGGTGGAAAAGGGCAGGGCGGCGGCGCGGATGCTATTCGGTGATGAGCCGCCACGACAGATCGTGCTGCCGGTGGAACTGGTGGTGCGGGGATCGACGGGGAGGGTGGAATAGAATCGACGCCGGCCTTCTGGCGCCTTCGCCCTTGTGGGGGAAGGCGGCGGCAGCCCGATGAGGGGTTGGGTTGCAGTTCCGCTTCGTCAGGGAAAGCGCAGGCAACGACCCCTCATCCAGCCTTCGGGCGCCTTCTCCCACCGTGAGGTAAGGCGATGGAGCCGGCAGGTCGCGGCGCGACAGGCCTGTCACGCCTCGTGCAGGCCGGGCATGGGGTCGATCTCCGGCGGTCGGCCCTTCAGCACCATCGGCAACCCCGCCACGACGAAATAGGCGTCGTCGCAGATTTCCGCCACGCGCTGATGCGCTGCGCCCGCGAGGTCGCGGAAGGTGCGCGCCAGCGCGTTGTCGGGCACGATGCCGAGTCCCACTTCGTTGGAGACGAGGATCACCCGCGTCTGCGGCGTGCTCGCCAGCGTGTCGATCAGCCCGTCCACCGCCTCGACCACGTCCTGGTTGGTGCCAATGAGGTTGCTGATCCACAGGGTGAGGCAGTCGACGAGGATCACGTCGTGCTGTGGCGCTGCCTTCACGATCGCCGCGCCCAAAGCCAACGGCTCCTCGATGGTGGCGAATCGCCGGCCGCGCTGGCGCTGGTGCGTCTCGACGCGTTCGGCCATCTCCGCATCGAGCGCCTCGGCCGTCGCGAGATAGGCCGGCCGCTCGCCTGCGCGCAGTGCCAGCCGCTCCGCAAAGCCCGTCTTGCCCGAGCGTGCTCCGCCCAGCACCAGAACGTGACCCATCGCCATCTCCTTGTTGCCTCTTGTCGTGCCGTCGTCTCGGACCAATGCGCCCGCCGCGTCATCGATCCCGCCGGGCCGCTCGTCCGACACCGCGACGCGCCCCGGCCGATTGTGGTTGCATCCCAGCAATGCGGCAAGCGCGCTATGCCGCTGCATCCGATCGCGTATTGTACTTTCGTCTCACCGGCTTTGGCATTATGGTCCGCGCCGAAGCCGGACCCTGCCGGCTCGTCCTGTTTGCTGCCAACTGGAGTGCGCCTTCGTGGCCAGATATTATCTCGGGGTGGATGGTGGTGGCACCAACTGCCGTATCCGGCTCGCGAGCGAGAATCTCGAGACTCTCGCCGACGCCGCGGGTGGGCGTTCCAACCTGCAGATCGAGGGCGGCGAGCCCGCCTTCCGGTCGATCACCGACGGCACGCGCGAGGTCTTCGCCAAGGCCGGCATCGACTTCTCGGAGACGGCGAACACCTTCGCCTGCTTCGGCATGGCCGGCGGGCGCCTGACCTCGGCGCGCGAAGCCTTCGCCGAGCGGCCCTGGCCGTTTGCCGAGGTCAAGGTCTATGACGATATCGACATCGCCCGGGCGGGCGCCCATGGCGGCGCCGATGGTGCGGTGCTGATCATCGGCACCGGCTCGGCCGCACTGGCGCAGGTCGATGGCCAGCGCCACCAGGCCGGCGGCTGGGGCTTCCATATCGGCGACCAGATGAGTGGCGCGATCCTCGGGCGCGAACTGGTGCGGCGCACCGTGGAGGCCAATGACGGCCTCGCCACCGGTTCCGCCCTCACCGAAGCGGTGAACGCCAAGCTCGGCGGCAGTACCGACGCCATCATGGACTGGTCCTTCCCGCAGGACCCGCGCGGGCCGATGCCGGCCACCGCCGATGCACCGTCAACGCTGCTGGGCCGCGCGCCCGCCGAATATGGCGCGCTGGTGCCGCTGTTTTTCGATTTCTACGAGCAGGGCGACCCGGTGGCGCAGGACCTCATGGAGCTGCAGCTGCGCGAGATCGACACCTATGTCCGCTGGTTCAAGGCCCGCGGCGCCACGCGCATGGCGGCGGTCGGCGGCTTCGGCACCCGGCTCTACCCGCTGCTCATCGCGCGCTATGGCGACTATATCGTGCCGCCCATGCACGAGCCGCTGCATGGCGCGGTGATCCTTGCCCGGCAGAACTTCCCCGTCGCATGACCGTTCACGACAGGAGCATCCACAGCGTGTCCAGCCGCATCATTCCCGTCCAGCCCTTCGATTACGTGGTGTTCGGCGCGACGGGCGACCTGACCAAGCGCAAGCTGATCCCCGCGCTCTACCACCGCTTCCTCGACGGCCAGTTCGACGAGCAGAGCCGTATCATCGGCGTATCGCGCTCCAAGCTGAGCGATGCCGATTTCCAGAAGGCGGTCGCCGACTCCATCGGGCAGTTCGTGGAAAAGGACTATCACGACACGGACGCCATCAAGCGCTTTACCTCGATCTGCTCCTATGTCGCCAATGACGTGCTCGACGAGGCGAACTGGGGCGACCTGAGCAAGAGCCTGCGCAGCGATCCGCGCATCGTGCGCGCCTTCTACCTCGCCATCGCGCCGGATCTGTTCGGGCCGACCTGCGAGTATATCGCCAAGAAAAAGTACTACCGCCGCGACGCCCGCGTGGTGATCGAGAAGCCGCTCGGCCACGACCTCGCCTCCTCGATCGCCATCAACGACGAGGTCTCGAAGATCTTCAAGGAAGATCAGGTCTACCGGATCGATCACTATCTCGGCAAAGAGACGGTGCAGAACCTGCTGGCGCTGCGCTTTGCCAACATCCTGTTCGAGCCGATCTGGAATTCGGCGCATATCGACCACGTGCAGATTACCGTCGCCGAAAGCGTCGGCGCCGGCACGCGCGGCTATTACGACGAGTCCGGCGCGCTGCGCGACATGGTGCAGAACCACATCATCCAGCTGCTCTGCCTCGTTGCGATGGAGCCTCCGGCCTCCGACGACGCCAATGCGCTGCGCGACGAAAAGCTCAAGGTGCTGCGCTCGCTGAAGCCGATCATCAATGGCGATGTCGGCAAGGCGACCGTGCGCGGCCAGTATCGCGGCGGCAGCGTGGACGGCGCTTCGGTCGCCGGCTACCAGGACGAATTGCCCGAGGACAAGCGCGGCTCGCGCACCGAGACCTTCGTCGCCATCAAGGCCGAGATCGAGAACTGGCGCTGGGCGGGCGTGCCCTTCTACATCCGCACCGGCAAGCGGCTGCCGAGCCGCGCCTCCGAGATCGTGATCCAGTTCCGCACCATCCCGCACTCGATGTTCGACCATGCCGAGGGCGCGCCGCGGCCCAACCGGCTGGTGATCCGCATCCAGCCCGACGAGGGTGTGAAGCTGTTCCTGATGATCAAGGATCCGGGGCCCGGCGGCATGCGCCTGCGCGAAGTGCCGCTGAACCTCAGCTTCGCCGAAGCCTTCGCCGAGCGCACGCCCGAGGCCTATGAGCGCCTGCTGCTCGACGTCATCCGCGGCTCGCAGACGCTGTTCATGCGCCGCGACGAACTCGAAGCCGCCTGGAGCTGGGTCGATCCGATCCGCAGCGGCTGGGACGCCGCGACCGAGGCGCCGCAGAGCTACATGGCCGGGACCTGGGGCCCCACCGCCGCCATTGCGCTGATCGAGCGCGACGGCCGCACCTGGCACGAGGATGGGCTTTGAACGTGACCCGCCGCAGCTTCGGTACCCGCGAGGATCTGGCGCTGGCCCTGGCCGAGGCCGTGGCCGGCCATCTGAACGATGGCATTGCGGCCCGGGGCGCCGCCTCGCTCGCGCTCTCGGGCGGCTCCACCCCCGGCCGGTTCTTTTCCGCCCTGGGGCGCCGGCGCGAAGTCGACTGGTCGCGCGTCACCGTGACGCTCGTCGACGAGCGCTGGGTGGCCGAGACCGAGCCGCGCTCCAATGCCGGCCTCGTCAACGAGAAGCTGCTGCAGGGGCCGGCCGCCTCGGCGCATTTCGTGCCGCTCTATTCCGGCGGCACGGAGCCGGACGCGGCGGCCATTGCGCGCACCAACATGCAGCTGTCCGGCGTGCCCATGCCCTTCGATGCCGTCATCCTCGGCATGGGCAATGACGGGCACACCGCATCGTTCTTTCCCGGCGGCGACACGCTTGCCGCGGCGCTGACCGGAGAGGGGCCGGCCATCGCCATTCGCGCACCGGGGGCCGGCGAGCCTCGGGTCACCCTCGTCCTGCCCGTGCTGCTGCGCACCACCGGCCTCTACCTCCATATCGAGGGCGAGGAGAAGGCGGCGACGCTGGAGCGGGCCATGGGCGAAGGGCCGGTGGAGGAAATGCCGGTGCGCGCCGTGCTGCGGCAGTCGACCACGCCGCTCAGTGTTTTCTGGAGTCCCTGAAGCGGGCTCCCCCCTCACGGAGTTCTGACATGTCCGTCGTCCGCACCGTCCAGGAAGTGACCGATCGCATCGTGGCGCGCAGCGCCGCCTCGCGTCGTGACTATCTGGGCCGCATCGAGGCCGCGCGCAGCCACGGCGTGCATCGCGCCGCGCTGGCCTGCGGCAACCTCGCCCATGGCTTTGCCGCCTGTTCGCCCACCGACAAGGCCAAGCTCGCCGGTTCGAAGACGCCCAATCTCGGCATCGTTACCTCCTATAACGACATGCTGAGCGCGCATCAGCCCTATGGCACCTATCCCGACCTCATCAAGGAGGCGGCGCGCGAGATCGGCGCCACCGCCCAGGTGGCGGGCGGCGTGCCGGCCATGTGCGACGGCGTCACCCAGGGCCAGCCCGGCATGGATCTGAGCCTGTTCAGCCGCGACGTGATCGCCATGTCGACGGCGATCGCGCTCAGCCACAACATGTTCGATGCTGCGGTTTATCTCGGCATCTGCGACAAGATCGTCCCCGGCCTGATGATCGGCGCCCTGACCTTCGGGCACCTGCCGGCCGTGTTCGTGCCGGCCGGCCCGATGCCGAGCGGCCTGCCCAATGACGAGAAGGCCAAGGTCCGCCAGCTCTATGCCGAGGGCAAGGTCGGCCGCGCCGAACTGC